>ENA-ORSL01003424-ORSL01003424.1-human-gut-metagenome-genome-assembly--contig:-NODE-3424-length-10277-cov-7.480434_pt1 | contig 10277 bp, 9 predicted proteins | sample MGYA00242190_ERZ509157 | MGnify/ENA primary metagenome ERZ509157 (study PRJEB26280, sample SAMEA2338664) | human gut metagenome | biome: human gut; feature: human-associated habitat; material: faeces... | reverse complement strand
CCAAGCTGGAAAGGCTGTGGGCTACCATTCGCAGCCGGGAGATTTCCGCCTGCCTGGTCTTGCAGGCACAGAGCCAGCTCAAGGCCATCTACAAGGACAACGCCGACACCATCATCGGAAATATGGATTCCTCCATTTTCCTGGGCGGCAAGGAGCCGACCACATTGAAGGAGCTGGCCGCCGTGCTGGGCAAGGAAACCATTGACACCTACAACACCGGCGAGAGCCGTGGGCGGGAAACTTCCCACTCGCTCAACTACCAGAAGCTCGGCAAAGAGCTGATGAGCCAGGATGAGCTGGCCGTCATGGACGGTGGCAAGTGCATCCTCCAGCTGCGCGGGGTGCGGCCGTTTCTGTCGGACAAGTACGACATCACCCAGCACCCCAACTACAAGTACACCGCTGACGCCGACCCGAAGAACGCCTTTGACATCGAAGGCTACCTCAAGGCCCGGCTGAAGCTCAAACCCAACCAGGTCTGCGACGTGTATGAGATCGACGCCGCAGCTGGCGAATGATGTTCCGCTGTGAAAGGAGGGGTCCTATCTACTCGCCACAACCGCCCCGAAGGGGCCATCGGCGTACAAAGCGGACGATCTCTATCAAAAAATAAAAAAGGAGGAAGGCCGGAATCAAGCCCCCGGAAAGCGGGCGGCGATCATCCGGCTTTTGTATGCCTATGAACCATGACTAAATCAAACTTTTCAAACTGATTCCGGCCAACTTTATTTATGGAATTTTTTAATCAGGCAATCACCGTTCTCCAGACCCTCGTTATCGCCCTCGGTGCCGGTCTCGGCGTGTGGGGCGTCATCAACCTGCTGGAAGGTTACGGCAACGACAACCCCGGTGCCAATGCTCATGTGCCATAAAGTAACACCACAATATGAAAGACGGTTATCCCCATTATTCCGTAATCTGTCAAGGTGATTTGACATTTCTCTCGAAGTATTGTATACTTTTCATGTGAGTATGAAAAATATGAATTAAGGAGATGTTATACAATGTCCATGCCAAAGGGAAAGCACATATTTGGAACTGTTAAGGTTGGAGAGCGCGGGCAAATTGTCATTCCGAAAGAAGCGCGAGAAATATTTGACATAAATCCCGGAGATACTCTACTCGTTTTGGGAGATGAAGAACAAGGAATAGCTGTAGTCAAGGCCGATGTAATGAAAGAGGTTGCTGTAAAAATTTTGAAAGGGTTAGGTCATTTCAAGGGAGGCTATGATGATGAAAAATAGCTTTTCAAATATTTTGCCCTTTCTTTTAATTGCTGATTTGATTATTCCGTTTGTATTAGCCCCCACTTACAAAGGCTATAGTCATTTGACACAAGTAATGAGCGTTTTAGGAAATTCAAAAGCACCGTTGCATTTAATCTATAATATTTGGTTGGTTGTGTTTGGAGTTTCAATTTTAATCAGCACCTTGCAGCTATATCCTACTGTCGCACAAGTATCAAATTCTATATCCATAATGCTTTTTTCCGTCATTGTGATTTACGCCTTAGGCGGTTGTATTCTTTCCGGGATTTTTTCAGTTGGGGAAACCAAAAACCTTGAAACTTTTTCCGCAAAGATACATGGTTATGGTTCAGTAATAGGTTTTCTACTTTTAACACTTGCGCCATTATTTGTCGGATTATACTTTTTCAAAGTGTCCAATGGGCTATTAGGAATTTTATCTTTAATTTGCTTTATCTTTGCAATAGGTTTTTTTGCTCTATTTGTAATGGCTGATAAGCCGAATTATAAAGGAACAATAATTGCATTTGAAGGGCTATGGCAGAGATTATCCCTTTTAAGTATGTATCTTCCCATTGCAGCACTTTGTATTTTTCAGAAATAGCAAAGCCAGCCGAGCCAGTCAACGGTCAAGATGAACGGCGCATACGCGCCGCCGTTGACAGCCCCGCCCGCCTTTGCAGATAGGCAATCAAGGGGCGACAGCAAGGAGTGCTGCCGCCCACAGTATTATCAGAGAGGGAGAATTCTATGAGAAATCGGATTGTAAAAGTGACAGAAGTTGTAGTCAGAAGCGCTTTTTACATCATCTCAAACTATGTATTTGTTAGCATGGGACTATCATTTCATACTCAATGGATTTCAATTCTATTTTTGCTTTCAATGGTATGGTCTACTATTGATTACGGAAAGTCCATAAATGAAATAATCGAAAAAAAGGTAATTGCTGAAATACTATGTATATGTTGCATTGCACTGAGTATAGCGATGGCATATTTTGTGGGATATATTCAAGGAGCATTCGTTTCCCTCTGAAAATACAGGGCCACAACTTTCCGCTTAATATATCAGTATGGAACAAGTTATCAAAAAGTCATGAATGCTCGTAGCTCACCGGCCCGGCCAGCAAAAGCAGTAAATCTGAAATTGATTTACTGCTTTTTTGCTCAATAGACTCTTAAATCATCTGAAAATATTTCAACGCATCCCTGATCGCCGCTTCCTTCTCCGGCGGACATTTTGGCACTTTGGCATCTTCCTTCTTTGACAGGTTATAATTTTGCCCCACATCCAGCCCGCACTTGCGCTTTATCTGTGAGATGTACAGGGAAGATACCTTCAAACCGGTATGCTCCAACACATACGCCTTGATCTGCTCATAAGTCGCGCCCTTCTGGAAGCCGGACATATCCATATCTTCCAGCGAGAACTCCACCCGCACCTTCTTTGAGTCGATTTCTCCCTTGGAAAGCAAAACAACCGTCTCGATATGCTCACTATGGGGGAACATATCCACCGGCGTGCTGCTCTCCACTTTGTATCCCTTCCGGGTCAGCAGCTCCAGATCCCGGGCCAGCGTGGCCGGGTTGCAGCTCACGTAGACCACACGTTTCGGGGCCATGCGGGCCACGCTATCGATAAACTGCGGCGTAGAGCCCTCCCGCGGCGGGTCCATAAAGATCACGTCTGCGCGTTCACCAGCCGCAGCGGCTTCGCCGATCCACCGGGTGGCATCTGCGGCAAAGAAGCGGGCGTTCTTCACGCCATTGTGCTTTGCATTACCTATGGCATCGTGCACCGCTTCGCGGTTCACCTCCACGCCCACTACCTGCTTTGCATGGTCGGCGGCGGTCAGGCCGATGGTTCCGATGCCGCAGTAGGCATCCAGCACCACTTCTTTGCCGGTGAGATGCGCCGCGTCCACCGCAAGGCCGTACAGCACTTCGGTCTGGGTATGATTGATCTGATAAAAGCTGCGTGGGCTGATGGCATAGGTCTTGCCGCAGAGGGTATCCAGAATGAATCCCTTGCCGTACAGCACCTTTTCCATATCGCCCAGCACCACGCTGGTTTTGCGGTCGTTCACGTTCTGGACGATGGTGGTGATGGCCACGCCCTGCTTTCCGGCTTCGGTCAGCAGGGCTTTGACAAAGTTCTTGGCACCCGGCAGCACCGGCTGAGCCGTCACCAGCACCACCATCACCTGCCCGGTCATGACGCCACGCCGCAGCAGGCAGTGACGCAGAAGGCCGGTGCCCTTATCCTCATTGAAAGGCTGGTAATGGCAGGTGCCCGCTGCCGCACGCACGGCCAGCATGGTCTTGTCCAGCACTTCGTCCTGCAAAAGGCAGCTTTCCACCGGCAGCACCTTGTGGCTGTTTGCCGCGTAGATGCCGGAGGTAAGTTTTCCACCCCAGCCGGTGGTAAAGGTGGAGATCACCTTGTTCCGATAGTGGTACGGCGTTTCCATGCCCCGGATGTGCTCCACCGGGCCGTACTTCCCCAGCAGCTTTTTCACGGTCTCCTCTTTCTGTTTCAGCTGTGCGGCGTAGTCCATGCCCAGCATCGGGCAGCCGCCGCAGTTTTTGGCACGCAGTTTGCAATCCATCTTCTGCTCTCCTTTTTACCCATAAGGGTCATACAGATCATATTCTTCCGCTTCCAGATGCTTTTCCTCCAGCACCTTTATGGCCTGTTCCAGCTCGCTCTGGCCGCAGCCGCTTTCGCTGACCAGCGCGCGCACCGCCGCCGCAAGGTCGCCGCCAAAGAGGGTATTCAGCCGTTCCCGCATACTCCACACATTATAGGCGCGCTGGGTGATGGCCGGAGTGTAGGTATTGCGGTTGCCATCCTTGCCGCTTTTCACCCAACCCTTTTCTTCCAGCCGGTAAAGAAAGTTGAGCACGGTCGCCGGTGCCCAGCCCTTTGCGCGCAGCTTTGCGTCGATGTCCCGCCGGGTGACGGGCGCACGGCAGGCCCACACCGCCAGCATCACCTGCTCCTCTGCCGCCGAAAGCGGCTTTACACTGTCCGGGATGCCATACATCCTGCTGTTCTCCCTCCTTTCCGCATCTTTTTTGCTTTTACGTTTGTCTTTGTTTTATTATTATACCAATTTCTGCGCCAAAGCGCAAGAGCCGGAAACGCCGATGAAATCAGGCTTTTTCAGCTATATTTTACATCTGTCTTTGTTTTTGTTTTTCTATCAAGGACATTTGTGTGCTTTGTGCCCGCACAGGGGCTTTTGCGCCGTATCTTTGTGCAAAGATGCTCTTGTTTTCATCCCTGCAAAACCGGTATACTACGGCTACAGCAATCAACAGAACGCACCGCAGAAAACCGCGGTGCTGTGCGATACAGGAAAGGGAGAGTTCATTATGGCACGAGTTTACAACTTCAGCGCAGGCCCCAGCATGCTGCCCGAGAAGGTGCTCAGGCAGGCACAGGCAGAGCTGCTCGAGTATGGCGACAGCGGTCAGAGCGTGATGGAGATGAGCCACCGCAGCAAGTGGTTCGATGCCATCATCAAGGACACCGAGGCCACCCTGCGCCGGGTAATGAACATTCCCGACAACTACAAGGTCGGTTTCTTTCAGGGCGGTGCGACCCAGCAGTTTGCCATGGTCCCGCTGAATTTCATGACCACCGGCAAAGCAGATTACCTTGTCACCGGCAATTTCTCGAACCTTGCCGCCAAGGAAGCCGCCAAGTTCGGCGAGGTGAACATTGTTGCTTCCAGCAAGGATAAGAACTTCACCTACATCCCGGACGTGAACGCCATCAACTATGATAAGGATGCCAGCTACATCCACATCTGCCAGAACAACACCATCTTCGGCACTCAGTTTGTCGAGGTACCGCAGGTGGAGGGTGTGCCTCTGGTAGCCGACATGAGCTCCATGATCCTCTCCAAGCCCGTGGATGTGACCAAGTACGGCTGCATCTACTTCGGCGTGCAGAAGAATGTAGCTCCCGCCGGCATGGCAATTGCCATCGTCCGCGACGACCTGCTGGGCCATGCCGCCGACAATGTGCCCACCATGATGAACTACACCACCCTGCTGGGCAAGGACAGCATGTACAACACGCCCCCCTGCTGGTGCATTTATATGACCGGTCTGGTGCTCAAGTATCTGGAAAACGACATCGGCGGTCTTGCCAACATGCAGAAGATCAACGAAGCCAAGGCCAAAGTGCTGTACGACTATCTGGACGGTCAGGGCTTCTTCACGAATCCTGTGGAGCACCGCTACCGCAGCACCATGAACGTCACCTTCACCAGCCCCAATGCAGATCTGGACAAGAAGTTCTGCGCCGAAGCTGCAGAAGCAGGCTTCGTGAACCTGAAGGGCCACCGTCTGGTAGGCGGTATGCGCGCTTCCATTTACAACGCAATGCCCGCCGAGGGTGTGGACAAGCTGGTGGACTTCATGGAGAAGTTCCGCAAGGCAAATGCATAAGAGGGGAATTCAGATATGTATACGATCAAAACTTTGAACGCCATCAGCCCGGTGGGTCTGGCAAAGCTGAACAACAAGCAGTTTGACGTGGCTGTGGACACCGATGCCCCGGACGGCATCCTTGTGCGCAGCGCCGACATGCTGAATACCGCCTTCAACGACAATCTTCTGGCCATTGCCCGCGCCGGTGCCGGCGTGAACAACATCCCGCTGGACCGCTGCAGTGAGCAGGGCATCGTGGTGTTCAACACCCCCGGTGCCAACGCCAACGCTGTGGCCGAGCTGGTGATCGGCATGCTGATCGCCGGCAGCCGCAATGTGGCTGTTGCTGCCCAGTGGTGTCAGGGCCTTGTCGGCGACCCCGCCATGGCAAAGACCGTGGAAAAGGGCAAGAAGCAGTTCGTGGGCAACGAGATCAAGGGCAAGACGCTGGGTGTCATCGGTCTGGGTGCCATCGGCTCCCGCGTGGCCAACTGCGCCATTGAGCTGGGCATGGAGGTCTACGGCTACGACCCCTACATCTCCATTGATGCCGCATGGAACCTGAGCAGTCAGGTACACCATTGCGTGAACCTGAACGACATGCTGCCCCTGTGCGACTACATCACCATCCATGTGCCCTACCTGCCCACCACCAAGGACACCATCAACGCCCAGACCCTTGCCCTGTGCAAGGACGGCGTGAAGATCCTGAACTACGCCCGCGGCGAACTGGTGAACACCGAAGCGCTGCTGGAAGCCATGGAGACCGGCAAGGTGTCCGGCTATATGACCGACTTCCCGTCTGAGGCCATTCTGGGCAAGCCCGGCATCGTGTGCACCCCCCATCTGGGCGCTTCCACCCCGGAAGCCGAGGACAACTGCGCTGTCATGGCCGCAAAGGAGCTGAGCGACTACCTGAAGAACGGCAACATCATCCACTCGGTGAACATGCCGGAGGTCAACCAGCCCCGCGCCGGCGGCAAGCGCATCTGCATCATCCACAAAAACGAGCCGGGCATGATCAGCCAGATCACCGCCCTGACCACCGAAGCCGGCCTGAACATCGAGAACATGGTGAACAAGAGCAAAAAGAACATGGCCTACACCATGCTGGATGCTACCGGTGCTGTGGACAAGAAGCTGGCCGAAAAGCTGGCTGCCATCCCCGCCGTGATCCGGGTGCGCATCCTGTAAAGCAAAACGATTTAAAATGCCCTCCGCTTCGCTCTGGGCATCTTCAGCGGAAAACGATTTTTATTTTAGCAACCCGGAAAAGTCTGCGGATTTTTCCGGGTTGCTTTTTCACAGAGAAGGGCCGTAGCGGCAAACCGCATTTCCAAACCAGGATTTTTTACAAACTAGAAATTCTTTCTCGTCCCATCTGCCGGTTAGTTTCCATTTACAAACTGTAGTTTGTCTTAAAAAACGCGTTAGAGATAGCTTTTTCTAACTACACATCGTAAAAAGTTTACATGTATTAACATTCAAGAAAAAGCTTGAAAATGGTAAATTCTGTGCTACAATAGGCTCGACAGAAGGGAAATGTCCACCCTGTTCTCCGGCTTTTGAGCCGGTATATTCATCTTACAGGTCCTGCGGTACAGGGCCTCTGACAGGAAATAGAAAAGGTAGGGAAGTTACTATGGATATCAAGAAGATTGCTCTGTTCGCCGCCGGTACGTTGTTCGGCTCTGCCGGTTTCAAGCTGCTGTCCAGCAAGGACGCCAAGAAGGTCTACACCCAGACCACTGCTGCCGTGCTGCGCATGAAGGACTCCACCATGGAGACCGTCAGTAAGGTCCAGGAGCAGGCCGGTGACATTCTGGCCGATGCAAAGGCCATCAACGAGGCTCGTGCTGTTGAAGCCGAGGCTGCTGTGATCGAGGATGCCGCCGAGGAGACCACCGAAGAGACCGCTGAGTAATTTTCGGTTCGTAAAGCACTGAAAGCCCTAACGTGGCTTTCGAGCCGCCTTCGGGCGGCTCTTTTTTGTGAGAGTGGGGCCGCAGGCGTGCAGGGTATAGCAGCCTGACGCTGCGGCAAAAAGATAGAGAAGGATATTTGATATATGAAATGTACCATTCTGCATGAAGGCAAAGGCCGGATGCGCGTGCATGTGGAAAAAGTCCGCATGACTTTGCACCGTGCCGATGTGCTGGAAGCTTATCTGAACCACCATGATGCCATCGTCCATGCCGCCGTTTACGAGCGCACCGGCGATGTGGTCATTACCTATACCGGCAAGCGCACCGCCGCCATTGCCATTCTGGCAGGCTACAAGTTCGATGTGGCCGAGTATGACGCTTTGGTCACCTCCGCCGACAGCCGCAGGCTGAACCGGGAATATCAAGATAAAATGTTCGATCTGGTGGCAGGCCGCTGCCTGCGCAAGCTGTTCCTGCCCGCGCCCCTTGACGCTGCCTACACGGCATTCCGCTCCATCCGCTTTCTCTGGAAGGGTGTGCGCTGCGTGCTGAGCCGCAGGCTGGAAGTGGAGGTGCTGGACGCTTTGTCCATCGGCGTCTCGCTGCTGCGCGGCGACTTTGGCACCGCCGGTTCTGTCATGTTCCTGCTGAATCTGGGCTCTCTGCTGGAAGAGTGGACCCGCAAGAAGAGTCTGGACGATCTGGCCCGCAGCATGGCCCTGAACGTGGACAAGGTGTGGGTGCGCAGTCAGGGCACCGAAGTGCTGGTGCCTCTGACCAAAGTACGCTCCGGCGATGAGGTGGTCGTGCGCAGCGGCAACATGATCCCGCTGGACGGCACCGTGCTGGAAGGCGAAGCCATGGTAAATCAGGCCGCCCTGACCGGCGAAGCCATGCCGGTGCGCAAGGCAGAGGGCTCCACCCTCTATGCCGGCACCGTTGTGGAGGAGGGCGAGTGCGTCTTTATCGCCAAGGCCGAGGGCGGTTCCAACCGCTACGACAAGATCGTGGCCATGATCGAGGAATCCGAAAAGCTCAAGTCCAGCACCGAGAACCGTGCGCTGGTGCTGGCCGACAAGCTGGTGCCATGGTGTCTGGGCGCAACGGTGGTCACCTATCTGCTCACCCGCAACGCCACCCGCGCCATCTCCTGCCTGATGGTGGATTTCTCCTGTGCGCTCAAGCTCTCCATGCCGCTGGCCGTGCTTTCCGCCATGCGCGAGTGCGGCAGCTATCACATCACCGTCAAGGGCGGCAAGGATCTGGAAGCGCTGTCTCAGGCCGACACTATCGTGTTCGACAAGACCGGCACCCTCACCCGTGCCACCCCGCAGGTAGTGGAGGTCGTGCCCTTCTCCGGCTGCAACGAGCGCGAAGTTCTGCAGCTGGCCGCATGTCTGGAAGAGCACTTCCCCCATTCCATGGCCAACGCCGTGGTGCGTGCCGCCAAGGAGCGCGGCATTTCCCATGAGGAGATGCACTCCGAGGTGGAGTACATCGTGGCCCACGGCATTGCAAGCCGCGTGGGCGGCCAGCGCGTGGTCATCGGCAGCCACCACTTCGTCTTTGAGGATGAAAAGTGTACCATCCCCACAGCCGAGCAGCAGAAGTTCGATGCCCTCAAGCCCGCGTATTCGCACCTGTACATGGCTGCCAGCGGGCAGCTGGTGGGCGTGATCTGCATTTCCGACCCGCTGCGCCCGGAAGCCGCCGCTGTGCTGAACGGCCTGCGTGCGCTGGGCATCCGGAACACCGTCATGATGACCGGCGACAGCGAGCGCACCGCTGCCGCCATTGCAAAGCAGGTAGGCGTGGACCGCTTCTTTGCCGAGGTGCTGCCCGAGGACAAGGCAAACTTCGTCCAGCAGGCCAAGGCCGAGGGCCACACCGTGGTGATGATCGGCGACGGCATCAACGACTCGCCTGCCCTGTCTGCTGCCGATATTGGCATTGCCATCAACTCCGGCGCTGCCATCGCCCGCGAGATTGCCGATGTGACCATCAAAGCCGACAGTCTGGAGGAGCTGGTGGCCCTCAAGGCCATCGCCAACTCTCTGCAAAAGCGCGTGCACGCAAACTACCGCTTCGTGCTCACCTTCAACTCCGCCCTCATCGCGCTGGGTGCTCTGGGCATCCTGCAGCCGGCCTCCTCTGCCATGCTGCATAATCTCTCCACCATCGGCATCAGCCTGAAGAGCATGACCAATCTCCTGCCGGAGAACAAGGCTCCGCAGCTGAAAGCATAATTACCGCAAAAAATAACGCCGTGTCTGAACATTCGACACGGCGTTATTTTTTGCGTTCTTATTCCAGCCCGATCTGCTGTGCGTACTCTTCCAGCAGCTCCCGCTCCAGGAACGGGGTCTTGACACCCTCGCGGTCACGGTAGGTCTCGTGGCCCTTGCCAATGACGGCGATCAGGTCGCCCTCCTGCGCGTGATCCACTGCGTAGTGCAGCGCATCCAGACGGTCGGGGATCTCCACGAACTTTGCGTCCGGGTTGCCCTTGTTCATGCCCACGCGGATATCGGCAAGGATGTCCTCCACCTTTTCAAAGCGGTTGTTGTCCTCGGTAAGGATGGAGAGATCCGCCATCTTGGCGCAGATCTCGCCCATGCCGTAGCGGCGCAGCTTGGAGCGGTTGCCGCCGCAGCCGAACACCA
>ENA-ORSL01003419-ORSL01003419.1-human-gut-metagenome-genome-assembly--contig:-NODE-3419-length-10283-cov-2.816680_pt1 | contig 10283 bp, 7 predicted proteins | sample MGYA00242190_ERZ509157 | MGnify/ENA primary metagenome ERZ509157 (study PRJEB26280, sample SAMEA2338664) | human gut metagenome | biome: human gut; feature: human-associated habitat; material: faeces... | reverse complement strand
TGGTGGCGGGGATCGTCCTTGGAGGCGTCGCCGGTGTCCAGACCGAAGTAATCGGGGCTGGCCTCCTCACCCTCCACCAGCGCCTTCTGGGCGTCGGTCAGCGCGTCCCAAGCGGCCTTGGCGGCCTCGCACTGGGCGTCGGTCTCCTCGGTGCGCTCCTGCACGTAGATGGCGTCGATGAGGGCGGCGACCTTGTCGGCGGCGGCCTTGTCGGTCTCCTCGGTGTTTACGTCGTTGTTGTCCTTGTTGTCGGCATTGTCCTTGTTGCCGCAGGCGGTCAGCATGCTCATCAGCATCACAGCCGCCATCAGAAAGGCAAGTGCTTTCTTCATGGTTGATCTACCTCTTTCCAAATATTTGTTCTGAAAGAAATATAAAAGCGGCTGTGTCTCATACAGCCGCCCTCGGTGCTTCTTACTACATATACACCCGTGCGGCGCTCCGCGACGGATCATAAGTTCGTAGGAAAACCAACCTGTTGGCAGCAGGCTTGAGATTCCACACAGAGGCAGGTCTCCTGACTTCGTTCATCACGGCGTTGCCCTTCCCGGTTTCCCAGTGGTTTGCAAGACCGCTCCCGTACACAGTGACTGCATCGCTCCGGATTCGCACCGGATTCCCTTTTCATCTGCTTTTTGGCAGACACCTCTGTGCTACAACTTTATATTTTTCCAGACAGTGGGATTATATCACATTTTGTCGAATTGTCAATCCATTCTGATGGCGGGCTACCTAAAATCTGATGTGAGATTTTTTATTTTAAGCGTTTTAAGACCTGCGGTTGCTTTAAAACCTTTTTATCCATGATAAAAGCTCCTTGTTCTTCGTTTTACCCGCTCTATTCTAATACATAAACCCGGCTTCAAATCAAGTTATTTTTCATGATCGGAAAAGCGAAATGCCGCGTGCCTCATAGGCACACGGCATTCCACTTTTCAGGAGAGAAAGTACCCCGTTTGCAAGGGTACGGAACCACAGGGCCTGGCGGAGCCCGGTGGGATCGGAAGCAAAGTCACTCCACGCCAAACAGCAGATCGCCGTAGGTGGGGAATGGCCAGCAGCCCTCGGCCGTGCGCTGCTCGGCCTCGTCACAGGGGGCGCGCAGCGCCGCCATCTTGGGCAGCAGCACGTCGCGGACCATGTTGGCGCTCTCGGTCACATCATCGATCTTATGGAAAGTGGCCAGCGCGGCAGCCAGGTCCTCCACGGCAGCGTCGATGTCCTCTACCAGATCGGACAGGCGCGTGACCAGCGTCGTCTCATAGATGCCGGACACCACCGGCGCGATGGACTTCTTTACGGCGATATCCTGCGCCAGCTTAGAGGAGAACTTCTCCACGGCGGGCAGGATCTGACGGCGGGCCATATCCACCATCGTTTCGGCCTCGATATTGACGATCTTGCGGTAGTTGTCCAGTGTGATCTCATAGCGGGAGCGTATCTCCGCCTCGGACATGACCTTCAGGGACGTGAGCATTTTTACGTTCTTCTCGTGCAGCAGATAGGGCATAGCGTCCGGCGTGGTACGCAGGTTCAACAGGCCGCGGACCTCGGTAGCCTCCTTGATCCAGGCATCGTCATAGCCGTTGCCGTTGAAAATGATACGTTTGTGGTCCTTGATGGTCTGCCGAATCAGACTATGCAGTGCTGCGTCAAAGTCCTTGGCCTTCTCCAGCTTGTCCGCATACTGACGCAGAGACTCCGCCACGGCGGCGTTGAGCATGATGTTGCAGCAGGCAATGGAGTTGGCGGAGCCAAGCATACGGAACTCGAACTTATTGCCGGTGAACGCAAAGGGCGATGTCCGGTTCCGGTCGGTAGTATCACGCAGGAACTTGGGCAGCACATGGGCTCCCAACTTCATCACGGTCTTTTCCGTGCCGCTGTACGGCTCATCCTTCTCGATGGCATCCAGAATGGCCGTCAGCTCGTCGCCCAGGAAGATGGACACCACAGCGGGCGGTGCCTCGTTGGCGCCCAGACGGTGATCATTGCCGGCGGTGGCCACAGAGATGCGCAGCAGGTCCTGATAGTCATCCACTGCCTGAATAACGGCACACAGGAACAGCAGGAACTGGGCGTTTTCGTGGGGTGTCTCACCGGGAGTCAGCAGGTTCACACCGGTATCCGTGGCCATAGACCAGTTGTTGTGCTTGCCGGAGCCATTGACACCGTCAAATGGCTTTTCATGCAGCAGACAGACCAGCCCGTGGCGGGCAGCCACCTTCTGCATGATCTCCATGGTCAGCTGGTTGTGATCGGTGGCGATATTTGTGGTGGTGTAGATGGGCGCCAGCTCATGCTGGGCCGGGGCCACCTCATTGTGCTCCGTCTTGGCCAGAATACCCAGCTTCCAGAGCTCCTCATTCAAATCGGCCATATACTCCGCCACACGAGGCTTGATAGCGCCGAAGTAATGGTCATCCATCTCCTGACCCTTGGGGGGTCTGGCACCGAACAGCGTGCGTCCGCAGAAAATCAGGTCCTTGCGCTTGCGGTACATGGCGCGGTCCACCAGGAAATACTCCTGCTCGGGGCCGACAGAGGTGCGAACACATTTGACATCCGTGTTGCCAAACAGCTTCAGGACACGCATGGCCTGCTTGTTCAGGGCCTGCATGGAGCGCAGCAGCGGGGTTTTTTTATCCAGCGCCTCGCCACCGTAGGAACAGAACGCCGTGGGGATACATAGTGCCTTGTCCTTGATAAAAGCGTAAGAGGTAGGATCCCAGGCGGTATAGCCCCGAGCCTCGAAGGTAGCACGCAGGCCGCCGGAGGGGAAGCTGGAGGCATCCGGCTCACCCTGGATCAATTCCTTACCAGAGAACTCCATGATAACGCCGCCATCCGGCGAGGGGGTGATAAAGCTGTCGTGCTTCTCGGCGGTAATGCCGGTCAGCGGCTGGAACCAATGGGTAAAGTGGGTCGCGCCGTGCTCGATGGCCCAATCCTTCATGGCATCCGCCACCACATTCGCTACCTGGTTGTCCAGGCTTCCGCCCTCGTCAATGGTCTTCTTCAGGGAAATATAGACGTCATGGGGAAGGCGTGCTTTCATCTGTCGGTCGTCAAATACCAGTGTGCCGAAAATGTCCGATACGGTTTTCATTTGTTCCACCCCGATCTTTTGTAGATTTGGAAAATAGAAAAAGGCGTCAGGAAGCCCGCAGCTTCAAGACGCCTTTGCCTTTGATGTGCGAAATTATAGGCGGTTGTGACGGATTTGTCAATCAGCTTTTTACACAATTTTTGGCGTTTTATTCATTGACTTTATGCACATCTGATGCTATAATGCCGAACCATGATGAGCAAAGGCGTTCATCCGAGCAGGACATTTGTCCCTGCCGGATGGGCGTTTTTTGCTTTCCGGGGCGGCTTTTCAGCGGATCACTCCGTGGAACGGCTGGAACCTACGGAAGCACATAAAGAAAGGGTGAGAAACTATGAAGCTGGAGGGACAGGTACGTATCCCATCCGGGTGCGCCATTTCTGCGGTCATTTCCCGGGAGGGGCGGCGCATGACCGGTGAGGACATCATCAGGAGCATGGTCCCCATGCATGATCGGTCCAACGGTCTGGGAGGCGGCTTCGCCGCCTACGGCATCTACCCGGAGCACCGGGAGGAATACGCCTTCCACATCTTTTTTGATGATAACACCACCCGGCGGGAGTGCGAAGCTATGCTGAAGGAGGGCTTTGAGCTCGTAGACGCGGAGCTGATCCCCATCCGCATCATCCCGGAGATAACGGACATTCCCCACATCTGGCGGTACTTTGTGCGGCCCCTTAATTCGGTACTGGCACGGCTACAATTAGACGAAAAGGAATTTGTGGCACGGACGGTGATGGATATCAACACCAAGCTGAAGGGCGCATACGTGTTCTCCAGTGGAAAGAACATGGGGACCTTCAAGGCCGTAGGATATCCCGAGGATGTGGGACGCTTCTACCGGCTGGAGGAATATGAGGGATACAGCTGGACGGCCCATGGGCGCTATCCCACCAATACCCCCGGCTGGTGGGGCGGCGCGCACCCCTTTTCCCTGCTGGACTGGTCCATCGTCCACAACGGAGAGATATCCTCCTACGACGCCAATCGGCGCTGTATTGAGATGTATGGCTACAAATGCAATCTGCAGACGGATACGGAGGTCATCACCTACATCGCCGACTATCTGCTGCGGCGTCAGGGGCTGACACTGGAGGAAATGGCGTCGGTGATCGCGGCGCCCTTCTGGAGTACCATACGCACCAGGGAACCGGCTGCGGCACGGCAGCTGACCTATCTGCGGACCATATACCCCAGCCTGCTCATCACCGGACCATTCTCCATCATTCTTGGGTTCAACGGCGGACTGATGGCGCTGAACGACCGACTGAAGCTGCGCTCCATGGTAACGGCGGAAAAGGACGACAAGGTATTTATCGCCAGCGAGGAGGCCGCCATACGGGTCATGGCCCCGGATGCGGAGAACCTGTATGCGCCCATGGGCGGCGAGCCGTTTATCGTGAAAGTGAAAGAAGGTGCCTATTGATGGCTCTTGACTACATCATACCGGAATTTGAAGTGGTACGAAACGACGCACGGTGCACCCGCTGCCGCATCTGCGAATCCCAGTGCGCCAACGGCGTGCACACCTATAACGCGGATGGGAAGGTCATGGTCAGCGACGAGAGCAAGTGTGTCAACTGTCAGCGCTGTGTGTCCTTCTGTCCCACCCACGCCATTAAGATCGTAAAAAGCGACAACTGCCTGCGGGAAAACGCAAACTGGTCCTGCGCCACCATCAAGGAGATATACAAGCAAGCGTCCACCGGCGGCGTGCTGCTGAGCTCCATGGGCAACCCCCAGCCCCTGCCGGTATACTGGGACCGTATCCTCATCAACGCCTCACAGGTGACGAACCCGCCCATCGATCCCCTGCGGGAGCCCATGGAGACGCGGGTATTCCTGGGCAAGAAGCCGGAGGCCGTCCGACGGAACGGTGACGGCAGCCTATGCACCGAAATACCGCCGCAGTTGGAGCTGTCGGTGCCCATTCTGTTTTCGGCCATGAGCTATGGCTCCATCAGCTACAACGCCCATGCGGCACTGGCCAAGGCTGCCCGGGAGTTGGGCATCTGCTACAACACCGGCGAGGGCGGACTGCACCGGGATTTCTATCCCTACGGCGCCAACACTATCGTACAGGTGGCCTCCGGCCGCTTCGGCGTCGATGAGACATACCTGAACACCGGCGCGGCCATCGAGATCAAAATGGGCCAGGGCGCCAAACCCGGTATCGGCGGACATCTGCCGGGCGCAAAGATCGTGGGCGACGTGTCCAAAACACGGATGATACCAGAGGGCGCGGATGCCATCTCCCCTGCCCCGCACCACGACATTTACTCCATCGAGGACCTGCGGCAGCTGGTGTACTCCCTGAAGGAAGCCACGGCATACAAAAAGCCGATCATCGTCAAGGTGGCGGCGGGACACAACATCGCCGCCATCGCCAGCGGCATCGCCCGCAGCGGTGCGGATATCATCGCCATCGACGGCTTTCGGGGCGGCACCGGCGCGGCGCCCACCCGAATACGGGACAATGTGGGTATTCCCATTGAGCTGGCGCTGGCAGCGGTGGACCAGCGGCTGCGGGACGAGGGCATACGCAGCAGCGTATCCCTGATCGCCGGAGGCAGCATACGCTCCGCTGCCGACGTGGTCAAGGCCATTGCTCTGGGCGCGGATGCCTGTTACATTGCCACCGCGGCACTGCTGGCCATGGGGTGCCACTTGTGCCGTTCCTGCCAGACAGGCCGGTGCTGCTGGGGTATCGCCACACAGCGGCCAGAGCTGGTGAAGCGTCTGGACCCCGAGGAGGCTGCGGCGCGGCTGGTAAACCTGGTAACCGCCTGGAAGCACGAGATCAAGGAGATGATGGGCGGTATGGGCATCAACTCCATCGAGGCGCTGCGGGGCAACCGGGTCATGCTGCGGGGTATTCACCTGAACGAAAAAGAACTGGAAATTCTGGGAATTGCCCACGCCGGTGAATAAGGTCTGTCGAAAAAGCGATATTTATAGGAAAAATAATGGAAAACACTCGAAAGGAGTGGTACAATATGGACTTCATAGAGACAAGTGGTCTGTCCTTCTCCCAACTAAACGAAACGATACGCCACGCCGGGAAGGAATGCCGTATCTGTGCCTGCCAGGGCCAGCGGTTCATCGCCGCCGGTATGAGCAGCAAACGGCTGGAGATTGACGGCATCCCCGGCAATGCGCTGGGCGCCTATCTGGGCGGCGGTTCTATTACCGTAAACGGCAATGCACAGGACGCGGTGGGCGACACCATGAGTGCCGGACGCATCGTGATCCACGGCAGCACCGGCGACGCTGCGGGGTACGCCATGCGGGGCGGTGAGATATTTATCCGGGACAATGCGGGCTACCGCGCTGGGATACACATGAAAGCCTATAAGCAGCATAAGCCGGTGATCGTCATCGGCGGGCGGGCCGGCAGCTTTCTGGGCGAATACCAGGCCGGCGGTCTGATTTTGGTGCTGGGCCTGCACACCGACGGCCGGCCGATAGTACACTTCTTCCCCTGCACAGGAATGCATGGCGGAAAGATGGTTTTTCGCGGCGATGTGAGCAGCATACGGTTTCCGGATCAGGTCACGCTGCACAACGCCACGGCGGAAGATATGGTGGAGATCGCACCCTATGTGCGGGAGTACTGCCGTCTGTTTGACCGTGACGCGGAGGCGATGCTCCGCGACAACTATACCGTTATCACACCGGACAGCAAAAACCCCTATCAGCAGATGTATGTAGCCAACTGAGAAAGGCAGGAGCACGATGGAGTACACAGTGGATGAGATCAGGCAGTTTACGGCGGAGGAGGATGTAAAATTCCTGCGTCTGGCCTTCTGCGATATTTTCGGCAGCCAGAAAAATATATCTATTTTGCCGGATGAGCTGGACCGGGCCTTCAGCTACGGCATCGCTTTCGATGCCTCCGCTGTGCCCGGCTTCGGCGACGAGGTCCACTCGGACCTGTTCCTGCATCCGGACAGCAGCACCCTCTGTATGCTGCCCTGGCGGCCGGATCACGGCCGGGTGGCGCGGATGTTCTGCCACGTGCTGCGGCCCGATGGCGCCGCCTTCGAGGCCGACTGCCGCGCGCTGCTGCGTCAGGCTGTGGCGGACGCGGAAGCACTGGGCATCCGTTTCTCCTTCGGCACGGAGATGGAGTTCTATCTCTTCCGCCGGGACGAAAACGGTGAAGCGACCCGCATTCCCTACGACAACGCAGGATACATGGACATCGCACCGGAGGACAAGGGCGAGAACGTACGGCGTGAGATCTGCCTGACGCTGGAGCAGATGGGAATACGGCCGGAGTGCTCTCACCATGAGCAGGGCCCCGGGCAAAACGAGATCGACTTTCGCTATTCCGATCCCTTGACGGCGGCGGATAACGCCGTGACCTTTAAGGCTGTCGTCAATTCCGTGGCGGTGCGAAACGGCCTGGCGGCCGACTTCTCCCCCAAGCCGCTGATGGGACAGCCGGGCAACGGGATGCACATCAACATCTCCGCCAAAAGCCGCGACGGCGCAGAGGTAATGCCACAGATCATCGCCGGTATTCTGGCCCATATTGCCGAGATGACGGTGTTTCTGAACACGCGGGAGGAGTCGTATCACCGCTTTGGCAGCAGCAAAGCACCGCGATATATCTCCTGGTCCAGCGAAAACCGCAGTCAGCTGATACGTATCCCTGCCGCGCAGGGCGAGTACCGCCGCGCGGAGCTGCGCTCTCCCGATCCGCTATGCAGCCCGTATCTGGCCTTTACGCTGCTGATCCGCGCCGGCCTGGACGGTGTAACGCGGCATCTGGTGCTGCCGGAAGCCGCGGATGTGAATTTCTACACGGCGGCTAACGACGTAAAGGCACGCTTCCACACGCTGCCGGAGACTCTGGAGGACGCCAGATCACTGGCTGCATCCAGCGCATTTATCGCAGAGCACTTACCCAAGACCATTATACAGCAGTACACCCACTGAGCCGGTCTGCTTTGGAGAGGAGGGACGCATATGGAGGACAGCCGCCGGACGTACAGCGTGCTGGTGGTCGCTGCCGCGGCCAAGTTCCATATGTCCCTGCGTGAAATGCTGCCGGAGGATCGGTACGACCCGGTGTGTGCCGCAGGCAGCGTGTCTGAGGCACGGCGTGCCCTGCTGGAGAGGCCTTTTGACATCGTGGTCATCAGTACGCCGCTGCCGGATGAATTCGGCACGAAGCTGGCGCTGCACATCATCGACAAATCCAGCGCCGGTGTGCTGCTGCTGGTGAAGGCGGAGCACTATCCGGACCTGGCGGCGCGGCTGGCTCCTCAAGGCATCCTGCTGCTGCAAAAGCCCACCACGCCGCCGCTGCTGCTGCAATCCATGCAGCTGCTGTGCGGCACACGAGAGCGCCTGCGGCGTATGGAAGAAAAGACTGCCACCATCGAGGAACGCATGGCGGAGATACGGCTGGTGAACCGGGCTAAATGGGCACTGATCGACAAGCAGGGCATGACGGAGCAGGAGGCCCACCGCTATATCGAAAAGCAGGCCATGGACCGGTGCGTTACGCGCCGGTCAGTGGCGGAGGAGATATTGGCAGAGTGAAATAAGCGCGCTCCTTTGACAAACAGTGTAAGGTCTGCTATGATAGCGTAAACCGTTTGAAAGGAGCACACTATGGAAAAGTTTATCCCTTATGAAAAACTCTCGAAAAAAGAGAAGCGCCGGCGTGACGCTGTGCAGCGAGGCACCTGGAGCGTGCTGAACCCCGTTACACGCAAAAGTCCGAACCCCAAAGCTTACAACAGGAAAAAGACACGGAAATGGATGGAGGATCCATATACCGTGTCTTTTTTTATATGCAGAAAAGATATCCCCCGGCCGCTGGCCGGGGGATATCAAAGGAATGACAGCTTACTTCATGAAGGTTCCGTCCATCATCTGCTGCAGATAGGCGTTATATTTCTCCACCTTCTCAGCGGGAACCAGCTCGGTATTGATGGCACCGGCGGACAGGGCGCCGTTCTCCAGCGTGCCGAAGATGGTGTTGCCGCCGAAGGTACCGGCCACAACAGCCTCCATGCAGACACCGATCATAGCGGCGTTATCGGTGACCTGGGAGCAAATGATGCAGGGGTTCTGACCCAGGATATCGGCAGGCTGGCCGATGTCGTAGATCTTGATGGCGCCGGCCTTCTCATTGGCGGCGTCGATGGCCTCACGGGCACCGGAGTCAACGGCAGAAGCATCGCCGAAGAACACGTCAGCGCCCTGGGAGATCAGCTCAGTGGCGAACTCCTTGCCCTTGGGGGCATCGGAGAAGGAGTTGGCATAGGGGACAGCCAGCAGCTCAACGGTCTTGCCCTCCTGCTCGCCAACATACTTGGCAGCAGCCTCGAAGCCCGCGATCTTGCCCTTGGTGGTATCCAGCTCCATACCGCCGATGAAGCCCAGCTTGCCGGACTCGGTCATCAGACCGGCCAGAGCGCCGGCGATCCAGCCGATCTGCTCAGCGTTGGGCAGCAGAGACGCGACATTGCCGTTAGCGGCCTTTTCGGGGGTGGACTCAGCGCCGTTCAGCAGAGCGAAGGCGATGTCGGGATACTCCTCAGCCGCCTGGAGCACAGCGTCGGTGTACTGGTTGCCGGGGGCATAGATCATGTCGTAGCCCAGGTTGCAGAAGGCAACGATGGTCTCGTAATACTGATCCTGGGAGATGGAGTCGGTGACGTCGTAGGTCCAGCCCTTGTCCTCAGCAGCCTTGACCATGGCGTTGTAGCAGGCAGCGCCCCAACCGCCGTCGTTGATGCTGGAGTCGCAGATCATGGCGACCTTGTAGGTCTTCTCGCCATCACCGGCGCCGTCCGTCTTGGTGTCGTCCTTCTTCTCGCCGCAGGCGACGAGGGCCAGCGTCATAGCGAGCGCCAGCAGCAGTGCAAGAAACTTTTTCATGGTTTTCCTCCTTGTTTTTTGTGACTTGCTCTTTGTTCTATAACAACGTCCTTGCGGACATCATTACCGTCATGTCACCGCTGTTCGCGGCGATAGGGCTGTCCATTGGCCTTGGGTCCCGCCTGCTTCGTACCGATGACGGAGAGGACGACCACGGTAGCCACATAGGGGATCATCTGGAAGAACTGGTACGGGATGGCGATGCCGGAGACCTGAAGCCGGATCTGCAGCGCATCGCAGAAGCCGAAGAACAGGCAGGCCAGCAGGATGCCGC
>ENA-ORSL01003418-ORSL01003418.1-human-gut-metagenome-genome-assembly--contig:-NODE-3418-length-10290-cov-3.067611_pt1 | contig 10290 bp, 6 predicted proteins | sample MGYA00242190_ERZ509157 | MGnify/ENA primary metagenome ERZ509157 (study PRJEB26280, sample SAMEA2338664) | human gut metagenome | biome: human gut; feature: human-associated habitat; material: faeces... | reverse complement strand
GAAGTGCCGTAAGGCATGGAGCTGACTGTTACTAATCGGTCGAGGGCTTGACCTAGAATGTAAAACAAAAGTTTTGCAGAAAATGGTTGTGTTCGGAAAGAAAGTATGGTATGATGTATAGGTGTTAAGTGTATGCGGTTTTGAAGGTATATCAAATATCTTCAAAATAGTTATTGTGGCCCGGTGGCTCAGCTGGTTAGAGCGCCGCCCTGTCACGGCGGAGGTCGTCGGTTCGATCCCGATCCGGGTCGCTTTAAAAAGTCTGCGGAAGCAGGCTTTTTTCGTGTATAAAATTTCTTCCAGCTATAAAAGATGCCGTATTTCAGACATAGAAAAAAGTCTGAAAGACGGCATCTTGCTTAACAGATAAATTAACGGATAAAGTTTGTGCCGACGCGTGGTTCCTTTTCCGGAAGACCAAAGGATTCTTTTCCGAGCTGGATGCTCTTCATCAGAAAACTCATATTCCGTGCAAGGGTACGCATGATCTGCAGGCCTTCGAGATCTTGCTGTGCCTCGTCCGCATTATTTCCATGGATACTGTTCCAATACTGGCCGGAAGCAACCGGCATGCCGGAGATGGTGAAGTATTTGTTCAGCTCATCAAAGGTAGCGGAAAGACCGCCGCGGCGTGCAGAGACAACCGAAGCGCCGACTTTCATGGTCTTGTCAAAGTGTGTGCTGTAGAACAGCCGGTCAAGAAAAGCAATAAGTGTTGCATTTGCAGATGCATAATAAACCGGACTTCCGACAACAAGGCCGTCAGCCTCTTCAAATTTCGGAGCAACCTCATTTACCATATCGGAAAAAGCACATTTTCCGAGCTTGGAACAGGCACCGCAGGCAACACAGCCGCGGATATCTTTATTTCCGATATGTACGATTTCCGCCTCAATACCATTTTCTGTAAAGACTTTTTCCATTTCGTGCAGGGCAGTATAAGTGCTGCCTTTTGCGTGAGGACTTCCGTTGATTAATAATACTTTCATTTGATGGTACCTCTCTTTCGTAATTTCCTTTATTATAACACCGGAAAAGATGCAAATAAAGACGCTTTTTTGGGCAAAAACTGATCTTAACAGAAATAGCTGCTGGACGGTATAATACAATCAGCAAAGAAGGCAAAACTTGCAATGGGAGGTTACCAAATGAAGATAGAGAGAATTCTGATTGAAGATCAGATGGCACCGATCGGGCTGGATGAGAAAAAACCGGCATTTTCCTGGCTGCTGACGGCAGAAGAAGGAGAACAGAATCTGATGCAGAGCGCATGCCGGATCGTTGTGCGCACCGGAGAAGATACTGTGTGGGACAGCGGAAAAATGGAAACCGGCGTATCAACAGGGATTGGTTATGAAGGAGAAGCACTGCAGCCCTGTACCAAATATGAGGTAAAAGCAGAGGTGTGGGATAACCACGGCGGAAAAGCAGAAGCAGAAAGTTCCTTCGAGACAGGCCTTATGGATTCTTTGTATGCAGCATGGGAGGGAGCTGAGTGGATCGGCGCACCGCATGCGACGGTATGCGCGGAAAACCGCGGTGTTTTTACGATCGAGAGTGAATTTTGGATGGAAGGCGGGAAGGGAGAAGCGGGTATCGTCTTTGGAGCCAATGACTTCCGTCTGAACGATCATACGAAAAATGAGCTTGGCATGGAAGGGGAGAACTATATCCGTTATGCTGTGTGCCTTGAGGATGGAGATGCACGCCTCGAAATTTACCGCGTGGGCTATGCGCCGGAGGATACAGCGGAAAAACCGTTTGCCGTTACGAAACTGGTCAACTGGAAAGAGAAAACGCAGGAAATCCTGACACCAGAGAATGCCGATGCCTTTCATAAGCTGACCGTAGAGGTTGACGGCAATGTGGCATACGCCTATGTCGACGGCATTCTCGTGGATGCAATTGAAGAGCATGGATTTTTTGGAACGAAAGTATCAGGCCGCCAGCTGAATCCGAGAGGAAATAACGATGTGCTGCCGTATCCGAGACTGAATGAGATCGGATTTTATGCAGGAAAAGGGACGACAGGATATTTTAAGAATCTGACCGTAAGAAACGTAAGAAAACCATCCGCGGAAATTGTTCGTGAGACGCCGGAAGGACGGCTGGATGGGGGAAAAAGTATCTTTGCGGATCAGATTCCGGTGGAAAACGGATACTTTAAAGTAGAAGACAGCCAGATTACGGCAGATCCGTCCCATCATTCAATTCCAATGCTGCGGTCGTGTATTTCCTGCCAGAAAGAGAAAAAACTGGCATCGGCACGCCTTTATATTACTGCGCGCGGTATCTACGACTGCCGGATCAACGGACAGGAGATCACGGAAGATCTGCTGCGTCCGGGTCTGACACAGTATGACCACAGAATGAACTATCAGACATACGATATCACAGGGCTGATGAAACCGGGCCGAAACGGAATCGGCGTGACGCTGGCATCGGGCTGGTGGAGCGAGGCACAGACCTTTGTGGTGAAGAACTTCAATTACTTTGGAGACAAGGAGAGTCTGCTTGCCAAGGTTGTCATGAAGTACGAGGACGGTAGCCGCGAGGTCTTTGGAACAAATACCGAGGATTGGAAGTATTTCGGAGAAGGTCCTTACTTGTTTTCCAGCTACTTTGCCGGAGAGCAGTACGATGCGCGCCGGGCAGAGGTTTACGAAACTTATTCTCTGCCGGAGTTTGATGACAGCACCTGGGAAAAGCCAGTTGTTGTGGATACCGTCATGATCGAAGAGTTCTGCACGATGCCGGGCTTTGGACGGTCCTGGCCGGCGGTTCATGAGCAGAAGCCGGAATATATCGGTGAGTACGATGCGCCGGTGCGGATTGTGGACCGGAGAACGGCAAAGACGAGAAAAGAGCTGTTCCCGGGTGTGTATCTCTACGATCTGGAACAGGAGATGGCCGGTGTACCGCGGATTACACTGCATGAGAAGGCGGGCACAAAGATCATCATCCGCTATGCGGAGGTGCTTTATCCGGATCTGCCGGAGTATGCCGGAAAAGAAGGCACGATGATGCTGGAAAATTACCGGGATGCGACGAGTACGGATGTTTATATCTGCCGCGGCGGGGAAGAGGTGTTCCAGCCGAAGTTTACCTTCCACGGCTACCGCTATATTGAGATCAGCGGTGTGGAGCATGCGCCGGAGCTGGAAGAAGTAGAGAGCCTTCAGTATTCTTCTGTGACGGAATTCCATGGAAGCCTTACGAGTAGCCATAAACTGCTGAACCGGTTTGCCGAGAATGTTTCCTGGTCACAGAAATGCAACTTTATCAACATTCCGACCGACTGCCCGCAGAGAAATGAGCGCATGGGCTGGGCGGGCGATACGCATATTTTCTGCCATACGGCGCTCAACAACAGCAGCCTGAAGAAATTCTATGAGCGGAACCTGCAGGCGATGCGTGATCTGCAGACACCGGAAGGCCAGTACCCGGAGATTGCACCGGTGGGCGGCGGATTCGGCGGCATTACGTATGAGTGTGCGAGTATTTTTATGGCGTGGGAACTGTATGAGCAGTATGGGGATATCCGCACACTGGAGAAATTTTATCCTGGCATGCAGAAATATATGGACTATATGAAGGATAAGGGTCTGCCGGGAACGAAGGTAAATCCGGCGATCGGACCGCTTGGCGACTGGCTGGCACCGGAAGAGACGGATCTGTTGCTTTTATGGAATGCATTCTATTATAAAGAAGCCGATCTGATGAGCCGGATTGCCGGTGCGCTCGGAAGAACAGAGGAGCAGCATCAGTATGAGGCGCTTGCTGCGAAGGTGAAGAAATTCTGGAATGAGACATTTGTACTTCCGGATTCCGGAAAGACCTGCAATGCGGACGGAACGCTGTGTGATACGCAGTGCTCGTATGCAATTGCACTGTCTTATGGTGTGGCAGAAGACAGAAAGAGAATAGGAGAGCATCTGATCCGAAAGACGAGAGCGATCGGCCATACGGTCGGAACGGGATTCTTTGGAACGGGTATTCTGAACCAGATGCTGACCGAGCAGGGCGCTGTGGAGGATGCCTGGAAGATGATGCTGCAGACGGCATTCCCGTCGTGGCTGTATCCGGTGACCCAGGGAGCGACGACGATCTGGGAGCACTGGGATTCCTACACGAAGGAAAAAGGCTTCGGCGGACAGAATGCGATGAACTCGTTCAATCATTATTCTCTCGGAAGCGTTCTTTCCTGGCTGTATCACACGGGACTTGGTATCCAGAGAGACGAGACAAAACCGGGTTATCAGCACATTCTGCTGAAACCGCAGCCGGGCCCGCTCGAGTTTATGAAAGGTTCCGTAGACAGCCCGTACGGCGTGATTTCTGCCGGATGGGAGCGGAAAGGTGGCAAAATAGAGTATCAGGTTACGATTCCGGTCAATACAACGGCAACCCTGTTTAAAAACACGGAGGATCCGGCGGATACCGTGGAACTGGGAAGCGGAACGTATACTTTTATGCTGTAAAAAGAAAACCCGAAAGGCTCCGGCAAAGAAATGGGAGACTTTCGGGCGGAAAGAGAAACGCTGTCGGAGAGAAGAGAACTCCGGCAGCGTTTTCTTTGTCATGTTTATTTTTCGGCAGTCATGTGCAGATGACGTTTGATCGCTTCAAAGCTTTCCTGGCTGATGACATGCTCGATGCGGCAGGCATCTTCCGTGGCGGTCTGCTCATCAACACCAAGGCTCATCAGGCCGCGGGAGAGGAGCTGGTGGCGCTCATAGATCATCTCTGCGATCGCGCGTCCGCTGTCGGTCAGGTAGATGTAGCCTTCCGGCGTTACGCGGATCTGCTCTTTTTCTCTTAAGTTTTTCATGGCAACGCTGACACTTGATTTTTTAAAGCCAAGTTCTTCTGCAATATCAACACCGCGTACAACGGGTTTTTTCTGACTTAAGACTAAAATGGTTTCCAAATAATTTTCTGCGGATTCGTTCGTTTTCAGCAAGATGTTCACCTCGTTTTTCTAAATAGCTGAAGATTCATAAATATATATACATATAGAATAGCATATTTTTCGGAATAGGGCAATGATGGTTTTTGATGGTTTTTCTTAATTTCAGAAAAGTTGTAAGATTTCAGAAAAAAAAGACAATGAGGATAGAAGAAGAAAAGCAAGATAAAAGATGACAGGGGGCAAAAAGAGAGGTAAAATAGGAAAAAACAATGAAATTTAGATGGAGGTTAGGACATACCATGGAACAGGTGATAAAGAAAAGACTGCAGCAGGTGATGGATGCGTCCGTTGCAAAAGGAGAGACACCGGGCTGTCTTCTGATGGTGATCAAAGACGGAGAGGAGCAGGTTTATCTGGAGAGCGGATATGCGGATATCGAAGCGAAAAAGCCGGTTTCCCGCGATAATATTTTCCGTCTCTACTCCATGAGCAAGCCGATTACCGCGACGGCCATGATGATTCTGGTAGAGCGCGGAATCGTCGATCTGGCGGATCCGGTCAGCAAGTATCTGCCGGGCTTCCGGAACCCGGTTGTATGTACAGCGGATGGGAAGATAGAAAAAGCGGAGAGGGAGATCCTTCTGGAGGATATTATGAATATGACATCCGGGCTGACGTACGGCGGAACGGATGAGACGGGACGGCAGACCGATGCACTTTTTCAGGAGGTGATCCACGGACTTAAGGAAGAAAACGGCGGAACGATCAGTACAGTAGAATTTGCAAACCGTCTTGGAAAAGTCCCGCTTCTGTATCAGCCGGGCCAGTCCTGGAGTTATGGAACGTCGGCGGATGTCGTAGGTGCGGTGATTGAGGTGGCAAGCGGCATGCGCTTTGGGGATTTTCTGAAAAAAGAAATTTTCGAGCCGCTCGGCATGAACGATACCGATTTCTGGGTTCCGGCAGAAAAGCAGGATCGTCTGGCGAAGGTGTATGACTGCAGGGAGGGACAGCCGTCCGTCCGTTATCTGGACAATAACCTTGGCATTCAGAACGATATGGCGTACCGCCCGGCATATGAGGCAGGCGGAGCAGGCCTTGCATCTACCATCGACGATTATGCGAAATTTACGCAGATGCTGCTGAACGGCGGCACCTACAACGGTGTACAGATTCTCCGTCCGGCGACGGTAAAATTTCTGGGAGGCCACACATTAAGCGCGGTACAGCAGGCAGGCTTTGATAACTGGATCGGTCTGGAAGGATTTTCCTACGGAAATCTGATGCGTGTTCTGGTAGATCCGACGCGTGCGGTAACGCTGGGAAGCAAGGGTGAGTTCGGCTGGGATGGCTGGCTTGGATGCTACATGGAAGTCGTGCCGGAGCAGAATATGACATTTCTGATGATGACCCAGAAAAAAGATGCCGGAACGTACACCCTGTCCCGGAAGATCCGAAATATTATTTTCAGCGAATAACTTTTCATGAGAGTGATTCTCAAGTAAGGCCTTCCGGCCCGTCAGATCAGACGAAAAAAGTGCCGGAAAAGAAACAACTTAACGAATCAGACGGAACATATGAGCAAATTGCTGTAAAACTACGTCGAATTTTGTCTAAAACGGATATTTGCAGTGAGACAGATGTATGCTATTTTAGTGTCAGTCGAAAATGAAGGCGATTTCATTACTACTTTCAGAAAAAACAGCAAAAAAGGGATATCGTGTAAGTTTTTGACCGATTTTGAAGGAAATAAAAGAAAGAATTCAAAATCATGAAAAGAAGACTAAAAAGCAGAAAGGATGCAGAAAATATGATTTCGTTACCGTTAAAGTTTGATGAAGTAGAGAGTGTAGAAGAATTTGTAAATATGGTGAAACGCCTGGATTACGACGTTGACGTAAAAATAGGACGATGCGTCTTTGATGCGAAATCCCTGATGAGTGTCCTGATGATCGCCGGAAACCCGGATGCGGTTGTGGAAGCCCATACGAACGATATCGAAGCATTTAAAAAGAAATTTAAGGATTACCTTCAGTAAGAAAAAAAGTCGGAAAGGCACTGTGTGTAAGATGCATGGTGTCTTTTTTGATGCACGAAAAAGCGGGTGAAGTATCTTGCCGGGGAGACGTGTGCATGGTAAAATAAAGTCTATTGGGATGGAAATAAGAGAATCAAAAGAACGGGCTGATGTAGAAGAAGTTTTTCGTAAAAAAGGAGGTACAAAGTGGAAGAAGAGAAACTGGAAAGAAGCATCAGAAAATCAGAGATTCCCGGACTTACGAGGGAAGAGGAGGAAGCACAGCTTGCGAAGGTGATCGGGATTGCCGAGCAGAATCTGGAACAGGCGAAGGCGGATATCCGGTCGGCGAATGAGGATCTGGCGGATCTGATGGAGACGTACGACGCAAAAGAGGCGGAAGGCCTGGCGCTCTGGAACAACGCGACGGCGAAGCTGAATGCGTACCAGCACGGCATGGCGCGGCTGGAAAAAGCGAGAAAGAAGCCGTATTTCGGGCGGATTGACTTCGACGACGGCGAGGAGCCGGGCCGCTTCTACATCGGCTTTCGTTTTTAGAGTCCTATTACATCGGGCGCGTCGGCATTTCCGATGAGAAGGCGGAACCGGTTGTGCTGGACTGGCGGGCGCCGATTTCCTCCGTCTATTATGAGAACAGCACCGGGCCGTGCAGCTATACGGTGAGTTCAGAGGGTACTTTTTCGATTGATCTGAAAAGAAAGCGGACGTATGAGATTGAAAATGACCATCTGAAAGACTTTTTTGATTCCGATGTGGTAGCGAACGATGAGCTGCTGACAAAGTATCTGGCGAAGAACAAAAAAGCGGTGCTCGGTGAGATCATTGCGACGATCCAGCAGGAGCAGAACCTCATTATCCGCAGATCCCCGAAGACGAATCTGATCGTACAGGGCGTGGCTGGTTCCGGAAAGACGACGGTGGCGATGCACCGGATTTCGTACATCCTCTATAATTACGAGGAGGACTTCCGGCCGGAGGATTTCTATATCATTGGAAGCAACCGCATTCTGCTGAACTACATTACCAGCGTTCTGCCGGAACTCGATGTGTACGGCATCCGTCAGATGACGATGGAGCAGCTTTTTATCCGGCTTCTGTACGAGGACTGGGACGAAGAAAAGTACACGGTACACACCATCGACCGCGCGGATGAGAAAAACAGCATAAAGGGCGGAAGCGGCTGGTTTTTCGATCTGGAAAATTTCTGCCGTACGTACGAGGCAGAGCAGATTCCGCGGGAGCCGGTGCGGCTGGAAAAAACGGGAACATTGCTTCTGGACGCCGAGTATATTGATAACTATTGCAGGGAGCAGTCCACACTTTCCATGGAAGGAAAGATGTGCATGCTGAACGAGATCCTGCTGGCAAAATTTGAGAACGAGGTTTCGGGAAAAGAAGTGACGTTTCCGGCGCGCGAAAAAAAGGCGCTGAAGCGGAAATACGAGAAATATTTTGGAGATGGAAAATGGCGGGGATCCATTTTTGATCTCTATTTGCAGTTTCTGGAGCAGCAGGAGGAGAAAGGAAAAGCGGTGGAAGTGCCGGAAAACTCCTTTGATGTCTATGATCTGGCGGCGCTGGCATACCTCTATAAGCGGATCAAGGAAAACGATCCCGTGCGCGAGGCGAGCCATGTGGTCATCGACGAGGCGCAGGATTTCGGGATGATGGCGTATCAGGTGCTTCATTACTGTCTGCGTGACTGTACGTATACCATTATGGGAGATACGTCGCAGAATATCCATTTTTCCTACGGCCTGAACGACTGGGAGGAGCTGAAAAAGCTGATTCTGACCGGCACGTACGATGCGTTCGGCGTTCTGCGGAAGAGTTACCGGAATACGGTGGAGATCTCCGATTTTGCAAACGAGATTCTGCGGCATGGGGACTTTGCGATCTATCCGGTGGAGCCGGTGCTGCGGCACGGAACGGCGGTGCGGAAAGAAGCATTTGACGATGAAGCGGCGCTGCTCGCCGCGGGTGTTCAGACAATCAAGACATGGCAGGCGCAGGGATATGAGACGATTGCCGTTGTATGCCGGGATGAGGCAGAAGCGGCGGATACGGCGCGGAAGCTGAAACAATACGTGCCGGTTGTGGAGGAGGATCTCGAGACGGCAGAGTTCGGCGAGGGCGTGATGGTGCTCCCGGTGGCATATACGAAAGGTCTTGAGTTCGATGCGGTGCTGCTTCTTGATCCGACGGAAGAAAAATATCCTGAAAATGACGGGCAGGTGAAGCTGCTTTACGTGGCGGCGACGCGGGCACTGCATGAGCTGGCGGTGCTGTATACAGGAGAACTGACGGGAATCCTTGCCAAAGAAGCGCCGAAGGGCCGTCACAATCAGGAATTTGCCATGGAGACGCTGACGAAGGCGAAAGAGTATGAGAAGGTTTCGCTGACGCAGAAGAAGGCGCGTGAGGAGAACCGCGCGATCGGCATTCAGGAGATGGACGAGCGGAACAGCCATGGACCGAAACGGATTGTGATCAAGCCGGAGCAGAGGCCGGGAATGGCGCTTGGAAATACAAGCACGACCGGAACAGCGGTGATGGCAAAAGGCAGTACGGCAACGCGGAGGGCTGCGGCAGAAACGGGAGAAGAAATTGCCGCAAAGACAATGCAGCAGCGTGCACCGGAAGGGGTGTCATCTATTTTTGCTGGTGCGGCTTATCATGGAAAGGCAGGCGGCAAAGCGCCGGGAAGCAGACGGAGTGCAGGAATGCAATATGGAACGGGCATGGCCGGAGTGCAGAGTGCAAAAAGACCGGGCGGAGCAGGTATGGTACCAGGAGAAGCCGAGAAGACGGAGCGCCTGAATACCTCACCTTACGCTTTCGGTGCAATCCCGGAAAACGAGCTGCTGCGCATCAAGGGCCATTCGAAGATCAAGTGTGCGGTGAAATGGGCGAAGAAAGGAAAATCGGCGGTTGAGATTGCCAGCATGTACGGCATCTTACGCATCACCCCGATCACGCCGGAGGTGATCCGCATCAGTTTCGTAAAAGGTGTGACCGCAAAAGTGCAGGACACGTACTGGAAGCCGAAGGCAGATACCGCGTTTCCGTGGAGTGCGAAAGAATCGAAGACGGCGGTTCTGGTCGAGACGGAAAAGCTGCGCGTCATGGTAGAAAAAAAGGACGGCGCGGTGCAGTTCCTGACGCCGGACAACAAACCAATCCTTTCCGAGAAGCGTGACGAGCCGCGCATGATCGACGGCGGCATGACATGGACGTTCTTCGACTGGAGCGGTTCCGAAAAGCTGAAAGCAAAAGGCATTCTTTCGACCGAGTGGCTGGATCTGACCGCGAAGGCGCGCTACGTCTCTTTTGGCGGAAA
>ENA-ORSL01003416-ORSL01003416.1-human-gut-metagenome-genome-assembly--contig:-NODE-3416-length-10293-cov-2.218695_pt1 | contig 10293 bp, 13 predicted proteins | sample MGYA00242190_ERZ509157 | MGnify/ENA primary metagenome ERZ509157 (study PRJEB26280, sample SAMEA2338664) | human gut metagenome | biome: human gut; feature: human-associated habitat; material: faeces... | reverse complement strand
AATTGATAGGAAGAGAAGGTTCATGAGTGATGATACTGTTTGAGTACCTGCTATCAATTATCCAATTCACAGATAATCACCTCCAATCGTCATCAACCCCAATAACAAACAAGATAAAATGGAATTCCAATAATCATAACATAAATGAACACATTTCTTCAACCCCAAACTAACAGTTGTTCGAATCCTCCTCCATTCTTGTTTTCTCTTCATTCCTCTCATTAATCTTTCCTTTTGCTTGTGAATCTTGCTCAATCGCTTTGATGCCTTCTCCAGTTCACCTACTCTCTTCTCCTGATCAGCCAGAGTGTCACTCCATTCTCCTGACGATAAGTCTTTCAATAACTCTTGTTCTTCTTTCTCAAGCTGTGTTGATTCATCTTCCACTTCAACTACTTCAACAGGAGAACAAAAATGAGATCGAATATGAAAGAGAGAATGGATCCAATTCTTTGAAATATGATCAGAATTAACCCAATTCATAATCAGTGTGAGACCTATAATAATCATGGAACTTCGCATCAATAATGTCTTATAGTGAACCACTTCTCGGAATTCTTGGGACCAGAATGTAACAGTTTCAATGGGAGTAGCAAATGGATAGGATGAGCATACACCCAGAATCCTATGTTGTCACAGAATGAGTCAACAATACTCTAATAGAAGTTGAACACGATGAGAACAGGTAGAGAGGAACGAGAATGAACCAAGGGATTGAATCACACTGAAGATAAACACGGGGATCATGAGATAGTGACCACATTGTTTCCAAGGATAATCAGATCGCAGAATGAAGAACTATGAATGAGATGGTAAAGACATTCATACAATCAGGAAGAAAAGAATTAAAAAAGTGACAATATTGGGCATTGCAGAAATACAAGCAAGAATTCCAGCAATACAAAGCTATTATGGAAACACAGAAACATACATACAACATGAACAAATCGATCAAAGGAAGAATAGGCTGGTTTAGGAGTGACTGATTCAATGAGTGGTTCTGTTAACGGATTGGATGATGATTTGAATGAATTGGATTGAGTATAAAGATAAAATGAATAGTATTTGATAAATAAGGGAGCTAGATAACTGAACACACGTCCTGATTGATGATCTTCCTCTAATTATGATTCATACCGTGAATCTGGACTTAGTGAATGAATCGATTTATATAGTCCCCATTCTATTGAAGAGATAATGGAAGGAAGATGAATAGTGAGTGAAGTGAAATTTAGAAGGACAGATGACGTGGATAGAAGGAGAAGAAAAAACTGAATTGAAGTTAAAATGATAGAAACAAGTTGGGATGGTTTAAAAACATGAAATGTGATTATGATTAGGAAGAGAAGGAGAGAAAGAGTAACAGAGAGAGAAGGAGTATCTATGAAGACACATAGCAAACAAGTGATGAGAAGAAGGAGATATGATGAAGAGGGAGCAAGAGATAATGGTGGAAGAAACGAAGAAAGAGATATGAGAAGCAAAAGAAGAAGAGGAAGAAGAAGCGAGGGGAACAAAGAGAGAGGTTGAGTAGGGTTCTCATATCCCATCAGACCCCATAACTGAAAGAGTTCAGTTAATTGAGAAGACTAGAAATGATAGATTCAAGAGAGAAGAACAGGAAGAAGAATTGAAGAGCCCACCTTGCTTATGATGATAAGAACAGTTGATATCAGTGGAATAGAAGGAATGTTAACCAAATGATCATATACACTGAGACAAGTGAGAATGAAGAGTGGTATGTCCATTTTAGCAGCAAGAAGGAGGAAGATAGAATAGCGAATGAGTATGGAGAGAGTGTGATAGATGTGATGAAGAACTGAATATGAAGTAGAAATGGAATGACTGAAATTCAACATATTTATGTGTTTAATATTGAAGTATTGATAAAACTAGAGTTAATGAAGAACAGAATGAACACTCTTTGAATACTGTACAGTAATACTATGATTATCAATTGAATATAACGATCCACTGAAAACAGACTTCCAATGTGATTACCAAAGAATGCCAATAAAAAACGAGGATTACGAATAAAGTAACAGAATGAAACAGAACCAAAGAACGAATTTAATTGAACCAGAATACCATACCACAATGTGAGCTGTCTCCATACAATATTAGGAAGAACGATAAATTGAGATTGGATTGAGTTCAAGAAGTTTTTAGAATCATTTCCCTGTTCATTTAATAGCAGTTCAGCCTCCTTCCTATTGTAGGCATGTTGAGATGAACAACAGAACAGAACATCAACCAGTCCAAATATTAGGAATCCACATGAGAAGAGAGAAGGATACAATCCAACCCAGAGTAGAAGGAGTGAGTAGTATATGAAGAGAAGAATAGGAGTAGCATAGATAAGAATGGAGATTCCGTGAGAGGATAAGAAGTGGTGAATTGAAGACACTTCGATAGGACTGGAGGAGAGTGAAGAAGAATTTGGATCCTCTTCAGGTGTATGCAAAATGAGAGATAGTGATAAGAGATTGAAAAATAGCATGAGTGGGAGAAGAGAGGATTGGATTCCAAATATCTGAAGAATATATTCAATTCCAGAAATCGAATTGACGAAGGGATAGAAAGTCATAGCTACGACTCTAGAAATAAGTCCATTCAATTATAAGAACTGGAGAATAGTACAAGTCGATTGAATGAAAAACAACCATTTCTTTGTTGAATGAAAGAGAAACGACCGTTGTGAGATAACCAAAAGTATTATCAATGAGATATAATTTGTCACAGAAAGGCAAAATGCAAAAGAAAGCAACTGAGAGATTCGGAAAATACCCATCGGCACATGAAAGTGAATTTGGTCCTTCTACAATTGATATTATTTATGTATATATGTACATTCTCTTTTGGATACTTTAGGAGAAGCCAAATAGAAAGAACAAGAGCCATTCCCTCAACAAGCAAACAACAAAGACCATTCATAGAACAAAGCGAATAAAATCCAATGTAACTGATCCACTAATCGTTATTTTCCAAATCCAAGGCTACAGGAAATGAAACAAACGTCGCTAGAATATTTCCACAAATGGACAAACTCAAAATCCCAAAGACTGTTGCAATGAACCCCCGTGCAATTATCCCTGACAACGCATGGTTATACATCATAGAAATCACGAGTATGATATCCAAAAGCGAAATAAAAGATCTTCTACATACACTGGAGATACAAAAAAGGATCAGAAAACCAAGATGCCCCAACTGTATCGCAGTCAGCTTTCTCTCTACTTGCATCATCTTGCAGGATCAAATAGAGTCGATTAAGAAAATAACCTCCCAAACGAAGAAAAAGTAGTCATCAACAAACAGTAATTCATTCAATAGACTCGGTTCTAACCCTAAGTTCTTGATTTCCGTGAGCAAATTGGCAGGAACTACCAAACTGACAGTTGCCACGCATATAATTGCGACACAGTTTAGTTTTATAAGAAGCACGTTTCCTCTCCATTTTTTTCTCTCGTCTTGATAATGTCTTCTGTGTAAAAGATCCTTCGACAGATGGTACAGAAAGTATAGGAATACAAGAATCAGTTGGTCTAGTTACTTGATGATTCTGCGAATATACATAACTACGAATCTCTGGTTGCACAGTCTGTTGAAGTGGAGCTCTATTAGGCTCAAAATAGTACTCTCCGGTGACATCGACTTCATCAAAACTAGGCAAAGAATCCTTCATGGGACGGATTTTGTGATAACGATAATTCTCTAGATCCACAGAGAGCGAAGAAGTCGGCGATACTAACCATAATCAATACAATATCAAATATACTCAACTGACCGTACGAATAGTCAAAAGAGTTTTGATAAGGGTTCATGATTCCATGATAGTCACCGAACGAAAAAGGGGATTGTGAGACTCTCAAATAAGGGTGCTCATTGTGTCCAACCAGGTGACGGGTTTCTTCCTCGTTTAGAGGATCATAAGAACATGATTTCGGTAGATGCGTAGAATCAGAAGATAGCTAGACAAATAAGACAGTCATGATGAATCCCACCTGCTGACGAAACATAAAAGTGATACAGCAATAGAACCTGAGAAATAAGGAGCACAGTAAGAGATCAAATAAGATAGTTGTCTAGGCTGTAGAAGTCCGGTAGGACACAAATAATCCGGAACAACAATGATTAGAACCAATAACTAATGCAATCCGGGATCTGGAACTGTGATTATTGTCCCTACTTTTGGATGATTCAGTCACGGTTATTTCATAAACATGGCAAGTATCTTGATCTCTTCGAAACACCACTTTTCGTGCTCAATATGTCCGATACGTTCCAGACAAACTATAAATCTGCTAGCAATATTATTAAGAATATCAATAGTATCTTTGCGGCAATCAAAGAGAATACCAATCTGAGCGAGACACAAAAGCAGCTGGGACGAGTAAAACAGTACTATGGGCAAGCTCAGGAGGCGTTGAAGATTATGAGAAACACAGCTAGCACAATGACGTACAACAACAAGATTCAGGCAATGGGATTTGTTCGGGATATTGAACAATCTCTGGCAAGTATAAAGAAGGAAATTTCAAGGCTGGAAGCGAAGCTGAATAAGGCATCGTTAATGGGCCCTGTAATTGTGTTTGAGACCAGTGATTCTTAGAATGTGGAAGAAAAGAAAAAGAAAATGGCTGAAGGAATCAACAAACTCAATGAGTGGGTCAATAATGGTGTCGTGACCTTTAGAACAAATGAGGTGCTGAAAAAGGTGAAGGCTAGTGCAATTGAAAGTGAAAATATCGGTCAGGAGGCACTTGGAACACTAGAGAATCAACGAGAGAGTTTGAGTCGTTCTATCAACAAAGTTGATGAAGTTAAGACTAATGCAAATCAGGCAAAACAGCTGTTGCGAGTAGGATAACGGAAACCGTCTGATTGATAGGATATGAACCGAAGAGCGATTGGCAACAAACTGTTCGTATCTGTTATTATTTTCCTATTAGTTGCTGCTAATGCTGTAATGCTTTATCTAAACATGACCAAGAATAAGAAGTAGTGCTGTAACTTGTTTGTTAAACATGTGATGGCGGGAATTGTTCCTTCCCTTTCCTCCGTTTGTAAATGAATCGGAGAGTTGTTATTTTTGATGAAAATGAGAATGTCGTTCCAAAACAGAACGATGAAGCTAAGAAAGAGAAAAAGGTACGAGTGGATATGTGAATTGATGAACAGAAAATCGCACTGTCAGATGCCAACAGTCAGCAAACCATTCCTCAGACATCCTTCTCTCCAAAGCGAAAACGAGTAAAATTCGCTTCTACATCCCCTGAGGTATGTGTCTTCAATAAAGATGAGAGTGCCGTAGAGATTATAGGATCATTTAATCCTAGGATAAGATTCAAATGACCCTATCTCGAAACATACCGTTGATTCCATCCAGACAGGGCAACAAATTACGATCTCCGAAGATTAATCGACATCCGCTTCAACAGCCAATTATTAAAGAAGCAATACAAATACAATCTCCATCTCGCTTTGATGTGAAAGGTATCCGGAAACGACGACTAGAGAAGATAAACACCTGGAATCTGCGACGACGTCAGAATCGTTTACTCAGTCATATCACACAAGCATTCACCTATCTTATCTCTTACACATAGGACAAAGAACTCGATCTTTCGATGCGTTTTGGTGAATTGAGTGATGATTTCTATAAGTACTGTCGACGATGGAAGCGAAATAGTGATGAGTTTGTAAATAATGTATTGAGGGAGATTGAGTTATCATTTGTACCCTTTACTCTCCATTGCAACTTCCGTTATTATACCCAAATCATGTTTCACACTCCCTCTCTCCATATTCAACTTGTAGAATTTGATGTTTGTTCCATTTAATTCACTTCTGTTTTACACACAAACAAAGTCAATTAACCCAAACTAGGTAACTCTTTCAGTGGTTCACTTGGTCCAGAATTAGCTGTCTGACCATCCAAAGGATTTGTCAATGTGGAAAAAGAGTGTTGACTTGACAGTGTAGGTTGTCAATCGACTTGCATCCTCTCCTGGTCCCTGTCCATCAGGAGAATTGAATCGTAACATATAATCCATCATATTACTCTTCTAAGAATCACACACACATTCATCACGTACACCATCGCCAGTAGGTGGTGGTGATGTGTAGTTGAATGATAATGGCCTTGACATTCCATCAGAACCAAACCACGGATTCATCTGAGAATAAACTGGCAAACCGAAACCTGATCCTTCTAGTGACGTCAATCCTACTGAAGTGACACTCGTGAATGGAGGTTGCTGTGGATCAGGCGAAGGAAAGAAATGCTGTTGTGGAATAGGAAACACTGGCATGTTCATATAACTACCAGCAGGAAGATACAAAGAAGGAAGAGGACCCAGTGAAGGCTGTGTGGAGGGTTGTTTCTGAGGAACGTTGGCTGGTGGCTGTGAAGATGATGTCTTAGAAGGTTGAAGTTTCTGTGATGAATGATAGGACTATTTCTGACACTCCAAGAATAACCACCTACTTCTGGAATACCTTTTCTACAAAGTGTTTTCCAACGAATCTTCACTGCATTCTCTGATCTTCCAGGTAGCTGCTACAACTCATTCCTCTTTCTCACACTCACCTCAGCTATAGCAGACCAACGATTTCCCCATTGTTCCTGTAAACACACAATCACATGATCCTTTTCTGTCGACCAATCACCTTTCCGTACGTTCGGATCAACATGATTACACCATCGCTCACGACATTGCTTTGCTGTGCGACCAGGAATTTTCTCAGCAACTTCTGCCCAATTACTACACTTATCTCGATACAATCTTAGCAAATTGTCTTCATCATCTGTCCAGTGTCCCTTCTTTAGACCTGGACGAAGTACCTTCTTCCATCGCTGTAAGCACTGTACGTGATTACGGCCTGGAATACGCTGGGCAATTTCTTTCCATTGTTTTTCTCCGAATTCTCGGACAGCTTGGCGCAATAAATCATCTTCTTCTTTTGTCCATTTTTTCGGGTCTTTTTTTTCCTTTTTCTTTTTTCAATTCATCTGAAATCACATCTCGCTTTGATAGTCAACTCCATTCACATTGGCAGTCAGAATCACATGAACTCCTTCTCCCAGTGGCTGATCTGATCGATTTGAAGGTTGATATGTCTGAGCGTATTCCATTTCGGTATTTTGTCGTGCCAACTTCGGAACTGACTTTACCGGAGCTGGAGTAGCAGATCGTTGACGTTTCAATTCAGACACAGGATCCAATGAAATTGATTCACTTCGATCTAATGATGAAGCCATCTACTTGTCAAGTCTCATCTATGATCTTACTTGTCGCTCTCCTGCTGATCTCCACAAACGTTCCCTATATGTTAGAAACCGTTGAACCTGTACGATTCTGAATAATGCCCATCTTGAGGTCCTGCTTGCGCCGCTTGTAACAAACTTGCATCTACTGGAATTGAATATGAAGTGAGATCCGGAACAAAGCTACCGTCAAATGAAGGATTTCGTTGATACAATGGAATTCCCATTGAAATCAGATTTGAAGATGGACTGCGATTGAGAGTAAGACCAGCAGGAATGTCGCCAAATAAAGAAGAAGGAGTACGAAGCATAGGACTGAACTCCCGAAAACTAATTGAATCCACTTTTACACTCCCCTGAGATTGCGAAAGTGATGATTCTTCTTTCGCAGTTACGTTACCAGAGAATCCATCTACAAAGTCAGAATATCTACTATATATTACCAGGAAAAGTTCGGGAAAGGCGACTTTCTAAATTACGCTGTCCATCCCCTGTCCATGTAGTACTTAGTTGCTTTGTTATTGTTTCTGTTTGATCAATTTCTGTCTGAGTCTCGGGAACTTTCAATTCACTTGAGGATTCCTTTGGCGACTGAAATCCCGAATGATCTATACATGATTATACGCAATACCAACATTACCTAGTGATATATCTTCTCTTTCTGTAGATGTTGTTGCTAGAGTTAAAATAGATGAACAAATATACATGACGAAAGACTTGCAGTAGGCCCATTATTCTCCATTTTAATGATGTATATCTTTAGGAATGCAAGTTATGAAAATGAAATAAGCAAGAGAGAAATGAAGAAGAATCTGATTGTGTTTTCTGGATCGATCTTTCCATTTTCACTACTATGTTCACGTCCTGTTATCTTCCTATGGTAGACGATTGGTATAGATCATCATCTCATCACCTGTCAGTTAAATGCTACACCGCAACATATTGTCTATTCAATGTTTTGTGAGTTGATAGCGGAGAGGCAGTTGGTCTAGCACGTTTCTTCGCAACGAATACCGAGATTCGTTGTAAAGAATACCAAATATACGCCCCTTTTCTGATACTTTTATTCACCAACAAACAACGAATCAACAATATAAATACAATATCTATTATGGCAACGTAGTCTAAATAGCTGCCTCAGGGTCAGTAGTAGCAGGTACTGGAGGTTTCACTTCAGGTTTGTCCTTCACAGGAAGTGTCTTCTTACCCATAACGAAAAACAGAATAAGTGCCACAATACCAATAATCACACCCAACACTAATAAGCAGATTCCAATTACGATTTCAATCTTAACTGAACGAGTTTCACACCATTCATCTGGTACAGACCATTCTGCATTCACTCCATCACTACTCAATACACACTTGTATACACTCGTTCCCTTCACACCACATACCACACTCACTTCTTCATCCACACTTGTTGCTTCCAGATCACTTGTCTTCTCACAGATTGCCTTCACCACACTCAGACTTATCACAGTCTCAGTACTTCCACCAATGTTTGAAGCACTCACAGTATAAGTAGTACTATCACTCAATACTTCTCCCTTACCAGAAATCAAACCAGTATCCTGATTCAAGCTCAATCCATTAGGAAGCTCAGGAGTGATTGAGTAAGTAACATTCAATCCATTCACACTAGGATAAGGTGATGTGAACTCTGCATTCAGAGTAAGAACACCATTGAAACTAGGATACGATAGAGATGAAGGCTGAACAGGAGAACACTGATTCATACTCTCACCCAACACACCATTTGTACACATTCGTCGAATTGATCCTTCATATCCATCAGGACAAGGTAAGCTTTGCTCTGAGCCATTCAACACATCTCCACAATCAGCAGCACTCACAGTAATCGTAATTGTGAATGAAGTCGAAGAACTAGCATATTCAGCTCTGATTGTATAAGTCTGAGCAGTTTGAATCTGTGTAGGAACACCAGACAACACTCCATCCTGAGAGAGAGATAAACCAGAAGGAAGTGAAGGACTCACAGAGAATGAAGAAACAGTTCCAGAGACAGAAGGTGTCAGAATAGAAATTGGAACACCCACTTGAGCAAGGATTGAAGACATACTGTACGATAGAGATGAAGGAGGAATTGGTGTACAACTTCTTATTGCTGAAGACCATACACCATCCTCACAACTACGAGAAACAGTACCTTGTTCACCTTCAGGACACATATCAGACACAATAGCTGAGGATCCACTAACAGTCTCAGGGAATGAGTCAATAGCAGGACAAGTCACAACAGACACAGTCAGATCCAAATGAGTAGAGACATCACCAGAAGCAATTGTGAAGGTAGTGAGTTCAAGAGGAGCAGAAGGAGAACCAGAGATAACACCATCAGAAGAGATAGTGAGACCCTGAGGAAGAGAAGGAGTAATGGTGATATCGAGATCTGTAAGATCAGTAACAAGAATGAGAGGAGTAATGGTCTGGCCAACCTTCAAGGATAAGGAAGAGACACCATAGAGGAAGAGAGGTTGACGAGGCGTACAAGAAGACTGAATAAGAGTGAATTCACCATAGACACACTTCATAATCTTATATCCTTCCTCACCCTCATCACAGCTGGTAGCAACAGTTGCACCATCAGCTGTCTCAGGCAGACTATCAGTAGCATCACAATCACGAGTAGCAACCACAATCTGCATCACGAATGGTACAGTAGCAGAACCAGCAGCATTAGTCACAGTCAGAGTGAAAGTAGAAGAAGAAAGAGTAACTTCAGGAGTACCAGAGATTACACCAGTAGTCTCATTCAAAAATAGACCAAGAGGAAGATCAGGACTCACAGATACAGTGTACTCGGCAGCAAAAATAAGTGGAACAATTGGTTCAATCTCATACGTTTCCGTGAAAGAATATTCATCAATACTCAGAGAGATAGAAGGAGTTATAACAACACAATTGTCAACGGGCTCACCGAACACACCATGAGTACACAAACGATCAATTGTTCCAGTATAGTATTCAGGACAAGCAATCGAAGATGTCTGTCCATCTTC
>ENA-ORSL01003415-ORSL01003415.1-human-gut-metagenome-genome-assembly--contig:-NODE-3415-length-10294-cov-3.094150_pt1 | contig 10294 bp, 9 predicted proteins | sample MGYA00242190_ERZ509157 | MGnify/ENA primary metagenome ERZ509157 (study PRJEB26280, sample SAMEA2338664) | human gut metagenome | biome: human gut; feature: human-associated habitat; material: faeces... | reverse complement strand
ATTGCAGATGTGTTGGAAGATGAGATAAAAACCGGGGATATTTATATCAGAAATGGTCGTTTTGAGAAAATTGCAGAGCATATTGATGCCAGTGAAACAGAAGAAAAGGAGCATCTTACGGTAATCAATGGGGAAGGGCTTACTGCCCTGCCGGGATTAATTGACGCCCATACCCATGTGGAGCTTAGCATGTTAAGCAGTGCATCTTTTGCAGAGGCACTGATACAAAACGGAACCACAGCAGCAGTCTTAGACCCTCATGATGCAGTAAATGTCTTAGGACATAAAGGTGCAAAATATCTGATGGAAGAGATGAAGGAGACAGAGCTTACACCAGTCTGGATGGCATCTCCCTGTGTTCCGTCAGCACCGGGATATGAAGACTGTTATGGACAGGTGATGCTTTCTGATGTCAAAGTGATGGTGGAAGAATATGGCATGTATGGAATTGCAGAAGCCATGGATTATAACCGGGTCATTGCAAAGGAAGCTTCTTTAAAAGAAATCTTGGATTATGGAAAAGAAAAAGGTTTAAAAATAGACGGACATGCGCCGGGTGTATTGGGAGCTGACTTAGATACCTATATTGCAGCAGGCGTAAGCTCTGATCATGAGAGTGTAACGGTGGAGGAAATGTTAGAAAAATTCAGAAAAGGAATGTATGTCATTATCCGCCGTGGCTCCTTAAAAGAGCCTGCAAGTGCAAAAGAATTCTTAGATAAAGCAGGAGACAGCGACCATATTTTACTTTCTACCGATGGCTGTATTACAGCAAAAGATATGGCAGAGCATGGACATATGAACTATGCACTGGCACAGATTGTGGAAGAAGGTGTGGAGCCGCTTCAGGCAATCAAGCTTGCTACGGTTTATCCGGCAGCAGCCTATGGATTAAAGGACAGAGGTGTCATTGCAGAAGGATATCGTGCAGACATGATACTTGTGAAGAATTTAACAGACTTTAAGGTGCAGGATGTTATTGTAAACGGAGAAATTGCAAAGGCTTCTTATCCGCGAATGGATTATCCGAAAGAAGTGATCCATTCCATAAAGCGGGATGATTTAAAAGAAGGAGAACTTACGATTCCATTGCCGGAAGGCTGCATAGATGGCGAAGTAAAAGTCAATATTGTAAAAATCGTGGACGGAACCTTAGAGACAATTCACGAAGAGAGAAAGCTTCCGGTAAAGAACGGTGCACTCATTTTAGAGGATGACTTAATGTATTGTGCAGTAGTAGACCGTTACCGGAAAGATGGTTCCATCGGAATCGGCATCATCAGCCAGGCAGGAGCACTGCAGGGAGCATTTGCCGGTTCGGTAGGACAGGATACCCAGAATCTGATTGCATTTGGAACTTCTCTTTCAGATATGACGCTGGCATTTAATCAGGTCATTGCAAAACAGGGTGGTCTTTCTTATGTAAGGGATGGAGAAGAGAAACAATTTGTGGGACTTCCGGTACTTGGCATTTTAAGTCAGAAGCCAATGGATGTATTTGTAAAGGAAACAGATAGACTTTTAGCTGATTTGTGGGAACATGGCTGTATTCTTAAGAATCCAATCCTCACTATGAGTCTTCAGATTTCCCTTGCTGTTATTCCGGAGATGGCAATTACCAACCGGGGATTATTGGATATTATAAATAATCGATTTATTCCAGTTTGTGAACTGGTTTAGATAAAACAAAAGAAAGGACGTTTATTATGGAAAAGTTTTTCAAACTGAAAGAAAATGGTACCAGCGTAAAAATCGAGTTTATTGCAGGTATCACAACATTTGTTACCATGGCTTACATCATCATGGTAAATCCGGCAATGCTTGCCACACCTTTTGAAGGAACCGATATGTATGATAAGGTATTCAATGGCGTATTTTTTGCCACCTGTCTGTCCGCATTTTTAGGAACCTTCTTAATGGGAGTTCTTGCCAAATTGCCGTTTGCCCAGGCACCTGGTATGGGAATGAACGCATTCTTTACTTACACCGTAATGCTTGGCATGGGTTATTCCTATGAAGCATCACTGGCAATGGTATTCATTTCCGGTGCATTATTTATTCTGATTACTTTATGTTCCTTCCGGGAAAAAATTGTAATGGCAATTCCGAAAAATATAAAAGTTGCCATATCAGTGGGTATCGGATTATTCCTTGCATTTATCGGCTTCCAGGATGCCGGTCTTATTGTAGGAAATGAAAGCACCATGGTATCTTTGGTGGATTTCTCTACTTTCTCTGAAAATCCGGTGGCTTGCTGGGGCGCAATTTTAGCCTTCTTTGGAATCGTACTTACCACCGTTCTTTATAAGAAAAAAGTAACCGGTTCTATTTTAATCAGTATTTTTGTAGTAACTATTCTTGGAATTTTCACCGGAAATACGGTATTTGATGGTTTCCAGATTAACTTCGGTGCCCAGGTAAAAGATTTCGCAGATGTTTCCTTATTCGCATGCTTCCGCGGTTTCCGGGAATTATTTATGGGAAGCTCGGTAGGACAGGCAATTTTAACTTTAATCATGCTGATTATCACCTTCTCCATGGTTGACATGTTTGATACGATCGGAACCTTAATCGGAACTGCAAAATCCGCAAATATGTTAGATGAAGATGGAAATATCCCAAATGCAAAGAAGAGCCTTCTCTGTGATGCAATCGCAACGGTAGGCGGTTCTATATTTGGTACTTCCACCGTTACCACTTATGGTGAATGTATCTCCGGAATCAGCGTAGGAGGAAGAACCGGACTGACTTCTGTATTTACAGCAATCATGTTCTTAGCAGCAATCATCTTTGCTCCGTTTGTAAGCATCATCCCATCCTGTGCAACAGCACCGGCATTAATCTTCGTAGGTGGTCTTTTGTTAAGTGCCATCAAAGATATGGAATTTGATGATGTATCTGAAGCAATTCCGGCATACTTGGCATTAATCATGATGCCGCTTACCTACTCCATCGCAAACGGAATTGCCGTTGGATTGATTGCTTATACATTAATTAAAATCTTTACCGGAAAGTTCAAGGAGTTAAACATTATCACCGTGGTATTATCCGCACTCTTTGTTATCCGTTATCTGATGATTTCCTTATAATCTTTTGAAGAACTGCATAAGAAAAGCGCAGGGCAATGAATGCTCTGCGCTTAAACTTTTTAGCTATGTAATAATTCTACTGTGGCTGATTTGGATTCTGCTGTTCTGGCTGCTGATACTGCTGCTGACCATTGAACTGCTGTGACTGTCCATTGAACTGTGGCTGTCCGTTGAACTGCTGCTGTCCATTAAACTGCTGCTGTCCGTTAAACTGCTGCTGTCCGTTAAACTGCTGCTGACCATAATAAGCCTGCTGTGCCTGATTTACCTTTGGAGCTACAATGCCGTAAGCCCAGTTTGCAAGTCCGTTTAATCCAGGAACGTTTGCTTCGTTTCCTTTGGCTGTGTTTACAAGAGCCATGATACAGAAAATCAGAACTACAAGGCTTACAATACCATCAATGACAGAAATTGCTGTTCCCCATACAGAACCCATAAGAGGTATCTGGTATAAGAAATCGAAAATGTTTAAAATACCATTTACGATATCTGCAAAGATACATAAGAAAAATGCCTGAATTACCTGACGGGAAGCCCACTCATTTTTCTCAACAATGAGAACAAAGCCAGCCAGTAATGCAAGAACGGTGCTGTATCCTAAGAATGCAAGGATAAAAGCTGCTACTGCATAAAATGATAATCTGATACCTAATTTACCTTTTTCCATTATATTTGTTCCTCCTGAAATGGTTTAATATTTTACAATATATAAGTATACTGTTCTTATGAGAAAAAAGCAAATGGATTCAGGAAAGAATAAGCAAAAAAGAGGTAAAATGCAGGAGAAAAAAACTGTGAATTCTCTCTTGACGGATACGCACAGCTTTGGTAAACTATATGAGTGTGAATTGACACAATTAAATATGTGGCGTCTTAGCCAAGTGGTAAGGCACGGGTCTGCAACACCCTTATCGCCGGTTCAAATCCGGCAGACGCCTTTTTAAAGAGAACCGAAGAGGTTCTCTTTTTTTAATAGTAGTTGTAATATGAAAGTATGCAGAAATGAAATCCCGGAAAAGCCTATTATAATAAAAGCTGCTAACACATATCCGGTTATTTTTGGTAACAATATGGGAATAGAAACTGGTAGTGCATTTATGCAAATACATAAAAAAGTAGCTGGAAGATATTTAAAAGTCAATATAACTGCATTTTTTACGGTATATTTTAAAGTAGTTCTGTATTGATCCGGAAGAAAAAATGCATAAATAAGAAATCCCTGCAATAACAACAAAATAAGAAATTGTATACAGAGAGTGAGAGACCTGAAAAAGGTTTCTGGCATAAAAGGTAAAATGTATAAGTTAATCAGACAAAATATAAATAAAATCATTACAGGTAGCCAAAGAAGAATATTCTGCTTTAAATTTTTTCTCCAAAAGAAAAAATAAGTTCTTGCAATATAGGATTCTGTATTTTGTGAAAGTTTTAAATTTGTTTGATAAAGGGCGTAAAAGGATACCCCGATTGTAAAGATAGGAAGGGATGTAATAATGAATAAAAAATTTAAAGCAATTAAACTGGTAAATTTGTTGATAAATCGAAAAAATTTACCATCAAGTGAAAAGAAGTTTTCCATAGTATAATATCCTTTCAAAATTAATTCTATATTGTGGAATCCCGGATAATAAGTTTTGTTTTATATTCCATATATGAATGAGGAGAGTTTGGATATTGTATCCGCTCTAACATCTGGCGGGCTGCAGCAATACCAAGGTATTTTTTTGGAGTCTGTATTGTAGTGAGAGAAGGCGTAATCCTTTCAGAAGCAGGAATATCATCAAATCCTACTACACTTACATCTTTTGGAATCTGATAACCCAAAAATTGAAGAGCATATATTAATTGGATTGCTGTATGGTCATTCCCGCAAATAAATACATCCGGAACAGAAGCCATCTTTTGTAATTTTTTAACGACTGTTTGAAAGTCCTGAAATTCATCAGAAGTTTCTGTTAATAAGCAATGTTTCTGGTCTAGTTCCAGGTGATTATCAGAAAGACATTCTTGTAATGCATCAAAACGTTCCTTAAAACCTCGTCCTACATTTGCGGAATAAATATCTCCAACAAAGGCAAAACGCTCGGCACCCTTGGAAATTAAATAATTTACAATCCGGTGAATATTTTTTTTGTTCTCCATAGTAACAATATCTATCATATCTAAAACAGGATTATAATCCTTTGGTAAATCAACAGTAATAATTGGAAGATTATATTGTAACAATGCATTGCAGATAGCCCCATCACAAATTTCCACAAGAATAATACCTTTAATGGAAGGATCTTTTAATGCAGTAGGAAAATCCATTTTTTTCAAATCACTTTCAGACATGATTCCAATTACAAGATGATAATGTGCATTAGATAAGATGGATTCAATACCTGTTAAAACCGCAGTCCAGAATTCAGAGTCTGGTGCATAGGTTTTGGTAAGAAACAGGATAGAACCATTATTCACATTAGATGGAGAAGTAACATCTCCCGATTCGGAAAAAAGTTCTTTGTTTATGTTATTGTAATTCAGTTCTCTGGCTTTATTTAAAACCCGCTGCTTTGTTTTCGAAGAAACTTCATTACTGTTTTTTAAAGCTTTAGCAACAGTATTTCTGGATAAGTTTAATTCTTCGGCTAATTGTTTAATCGTGCATTTCATACTTCTACCTCCAGATTTATTGTAACACTTTATTAAAAATAAAGGAAGAAGAAAATGTGCGAAAAATAAAAATGCACGAAATGCAAAAAATAACAATGAAAAGATGTATAACATGCATAAAACAACAGTTTTTATTATGTAAAAAAAATAGAAAATGATAAAATTGAGAAAGCTATGTTGAAAATAAATAGTGCATATGCTACAATTTAAGCATAAAAAGAACGAAAAAAACGTGCAAATAGTGCAAAGAGAGGTGCGTATGAAAAAATTATTGTACAGACCAAAAGATGCATGGGTTGGAGATTTAATACCATATTATGAAAATGGAACTTTTTATGGTTATTATCTGCATGATCCAAGAATCAGAGACAAGGAGTATGCAGAAGAAACTACCTGGCATCTTGTAACAACAAAAGACTTTGTAAATGTGGAATACAAAGGGGAAGCAATCAAGAGAGGAGGAGATGACAAGCCAAATAAGAATGCTTACACTGGTTCCGTAATAAAAGACAAAGAAAATCTTTATCATGCATTTTTTACTGCGTATAATGAAGATATAAAAATTAATGGAAAAAGTGTACAGTCTGTAATGCAGGCAGTAGGAACAGATTTAGAACATCTTAATACGGTAGAAGAATTTTTGTTTGTTTCTGATGGAAAGCAATATGAAGAATTTGACTGGCGGGATCCATTTGTATACTGGAACGAAGAAGATGAATGTTATGACATGCTTCTGGCTTCAAGAATTAAAGGAGGAGGTGAATTAAGGGGAGGCTGTATTGCATTGTGTAAGTCAAAGGATTTGAAACAATGGACCTATGAAAAACCGTTTTATGCCCCTGGCATGTATATCACCATGGAATGTCCTGAAATTTTCAAGATGGGAAATTACTGGTATCTGGTTTTCTCCACTTTTTCGGATCAATTTACTACACATTATAGAATTTCAAAAAGTCCAAACGGACCATGGGAAATTCCTGAAGATGATGTCTTTGACACCAGATCAGATTATGCAATCAAAACCGCATCAGATGGACAGCGAAGATTTGCATTTGGATGGATTGCAAGCAAATATGGAAATAAAGATTTTGGACCATGGGAATGGGGTGGAACAATGGTGTTCCATGAATTGATTCAGAATCCGGAAGATGGAACATTAAAAGTCCGTGTTATTCCAGGTGTGAAAGAGTTCTATGATGAAGTACAGGATATGAAACCAGCAGCAGGCTATAATAGCCGGATAACAAAGACAGAAAAAGGAATTCATGTAATAAGTGATACCTTAGGCTCCGGTGTCTATGAAATTCCGGAAGATTGCTTTTCAATTGAAATGGATGTCTGTGTGAAGCGGGGACATGAATTCGGAATAGCGTTACATGTTGATTCTGAAATGGAAAAGGGTTATTTTTTAAGAATGAATCAACGGAAAAAGGAAGCAGCATGGGATATGTGGCCACGTTCAGAAAAGGGAATCTATCAGTGGCAGATAAAAGGTGATATACCATACCAGATAGAAACATCCAGAAGGCTTCCGGATGCAGATGAATATCATTTACTGATAATAAGAGAAGATGATATCTGTATTGTGTATATTAATGATGAAATTGTATTATCTACCAGAATGTATGATCACAAAGGTGGCTATGCCGGTGTTTATGTGGTACAGGGAGAAGTGGAATTAAACAATTTTGTGATAAAAACAAGAAAAGAGAGGGATTAAAATGAAAAAGAGAATGATGAGTATTTTATTGTTAGCAACAATGGTAACAGGGTTGATTGCAGGCTGTGGTTCTACAAAAAAAGAAGCAAAAAATGATGATGATGTGGTAACTGTTACGTGGATGACATCAAGACCTGTGGATGGTGAAATAGATCAGGTAATGCATGAAATTGCAGATCAGTACAGTAAAGAAAAAGGCGGAAAGTGGAAAATTGAATTTGAAACAACAGCGGACAGACCTTCCTATTTACAGAAATTAAAGACATTAATTGCCGGAGGCAATATGCCGGATATAATTGATATTGATGCCGATCCATATTGTCAGGAGCTGGTAGATGCAGGAATGTTAGTAGATGTAAAACAATTTTTAAAAGATAATGACAGATATGATGATTTCTATCCGATTGCATTAAAATATCAGGAATTTACAGATGGTTCCATGTATACTTTACCATTAGAATATCATGTGGAAATGACATGGTATAACAAAGAAATTTTTGAACAGTATAATCTGACACCACCAACTACCATGGATGAGTGGCTGAATGTATGTAAAACCTTAAAAGATAATGGAATTACACCGATTTCGGTAGATGGTGTTGACAGATGGCCGGTACAGAGATACTTAGCAATGCTTCCATTTAGAGAAACCGGAAATGATTTTATCATTAATTTAAGAGATGGAAAAGAGAAAATGGACAGTGAAACCGGAAGAGAAGCAGCAGAATTTATGAAAGAAATGGGTCAGTATTTTAATGATGGATTTGCTGCAACAGACTATGCAACAGCACAATCAATGTTTTTAGATGGAAAATCTGCAATGTATTATATTGGTGACTGGGAAATCGGCGCTATGCAGGATGCATATGAGCAGGGTAAAATTGATTATTTTTATCTTCCTACGATTGAAGGTGCAAAAACACAGCCAAATGAATTTTGTATAAATTCTGGAATTGGTATGGCATTTAATGCAGAAACATTTGATGAAAAAACAAAAGATTTTATCTTATATGTAATTGATAATTATGGTAAATTATATGCTGGAAAACAGCAGATGTCTCCAATTAAAACCGATTTACCGGATGATGTTGAATACTCAGATCTTTATCTGAAAATTCAGGAAGATATGCAGTCTACAGGTGAAAACTTCCTGAAGCCTTGGGATACATACCTTGATTCCAATACCAATACCGTTATGCAGGATAATTTATTATTGCTGGCGTCCGGTGATTTATCAGTAGACGATTTTTGTAAACTGGTAGATGATTCTATTGCAGAATATACAAAATAAGTAAATGACATATCGAGATATGTATTATCATGATTGGTAATACATATCTCGTAACAGACTTATATAAATGAAAAGAAAGGAGTTATAATGGGCGTTATAAGAAACAAAAAGGCCTTTCTGGCATTTTTACTTCCAGGATTATTGTTCTATATTTTGGCAGTATTTTATCCAATAGAAGAGTCTATTCGATTAAGTTTTATGAAATGGGGAGGAATAGGAAAAAAGCAGTTTGTCGGATTGCAAAATTATGTAACTATGTTTCATGACGAAGTTTTTTATAAGGCATTTTTTAACAATCTGATTTACCTTGTTATTGTAGTTTCCATGCAATTATTAATTGGACTGTTTTTTGCAATATTGCTGACATATATGACAAAGCATGTGACACTGGTTAAAACGTTGTATTATGTACCATGTATTATTACAACAGTTGCTATCACACAGCTTTTTAGAAGTATGTACTCAACAGAGCCTATGGGATTATTGAATCAGATATTACAAAAAGTAGGTTTAGATGGAATGGTAACGTCCTGGCTTGCGAAAGTAAGTACTGTATTACCAGCTGTATCCATACCGGAAGGATGGAGATTTACTGGAATGTATATGGTTATATTTTATGCTGCACTGGTTTCATTAGATCCTTCTGTATATGAGGCTGCCAAAATAGATGGCGCTTCTGAAATGCAGATATTATTTAAAATTAAAATGCCATTGATAAAAGATATTGTACTTCTGACTTTGACGATGTGTTTGACAGGAGCATTAAGAGGATTTGATATTCCATTTTTATTGACAAGTGGTGGACCGGGAAATGCCAGCGAATTAATGTCTACATATATGTATAAAAAGGCGTTTTCAAGTAACCAGTATGGTTATGGTAGTACTTTAGCGGTGTTTATTATTATTGAAAGTATTTTAGTTGTTTATATTTTAAGAAAAATTTTTACTTCAAAGGAACAAAAAGAAGAAAAAAGAATTGAAAAAGAACGCATCAGAAGGAATAGGAGGGGAAATCATTGAAGAAAAAAATAATAAAAATAATATTTGCAGTATTGATTATTCTCTTCTTAATCATTCAGATATATCCGGTCATATGGTTGTTTGTTGCAAGTGTGAAACCAACCGTAGAGTTGTCAGCAGCTCCATTTGCATTTCCAAAGAGTATTACGCTGGAAAATTTTTCTAAGGTTTTATCAGATGGTAAAATCGGTATGTATATGTGGAATAGTTTAAAGGTGACCGTTATTTCGCTGATCCTGATTGTAGTATTAAGTTCTACTGCAGGATATGCATTGTCAAAATTTAAAGTAAGAGGAACAAAAACAATTTATTCTTTCTTTACATTTGGAATTATGGTTCCAGTACAGATTACATTAATACCATTATTTATTTTTTATAGTAAACTAGGTATTTTAAATACAAGTTTTTCTTTAATATTATCGACACTATACAGGGACATTCAGTAAATGTCTATAGTATAACTCCTCAACCAGTTCCAGACACCAATCATTAAAACAGGGATATTCCTAAAATAATAAA
>ENA-ORSL01003411-ORSL01003411.1-human-gut-metagenome-genome-assembly--contig:-NODE-3411-length-10313-cov-2.715442_pt1 | contig 10313 bp, 7 predicted proteins | sample MGYA00242190_ERZ509157 | MGnify/ENA primary metagenome ERZ509157 (study PRJEB26280, sample SAMEA2338664) | human gut metagenome | biome: human gut; feature: human-associated habitat; material: faeces... | reverse complement strand
CGGAGATGACAAAACCGCCGGTATTGGACGCGGTCGTCCGCTGCTCAAGCTGCGACGTGCCGCTCGCCGTGATGACATACACATTGCCGGAAAGAGCGGAACTCCTGCCGCTGCCATCAATAGCGCTCGCAGCGTTCAGTGCAACGCCTTCGCCCGTGTCGTTCACACTGTAAGCATTCCCGCTCCCGCCGTTGATGCTGAAACGCTGGCTGCGCAGGTTCAGCAGCGTCCGGCAGGCCTCGCGCGAAACAGTCTTGCTGCCGTTCGTGCCGGCAAAGGTGACAGAATAGACGTTTCCGGTATCGGTGTAGGCGGAGACATACGCATCTCTCACCGTGCCGATCCCATAGCCGCGGCTATTGAGCAGGCTCGTCAGTTCTGAGATGCTATATGTTGTCGACCAGTTGTACCGCGGAATGATTGAGGCGATCTTCCCCTCGTAAGGGTCGATCTTTCCCTTGAGATACCCCACATCGCTGCCCCAGATATTCAGGCTATCTTCACTTGCGCCGCCGTTGCTGGAGCAGTACACCGCCTCCTGCACCAGTCTTCCATCGTAATAGAGGTACTCCCCCGCCGTTTGTTCGACCGCAGCATCGGAGTTCGCACTGCTTTGCGCCGTACCCTGATAGACCTGACAGTGCGTTGTCGCGCAGATGTCAAACCCCTGCGAGCGGTGCTTCGACTGGCAGGCAGCATAGGTGCGCGCGCAAACCGCCTGCGCTTTGAGCGCCTCGACCGGCCAGTCCTTGTTCATCTCCCAGGGAACCACGCCTTTGACGTAATCCTCCATATTCACAACGTTGATAACATTGATGTTCCCGCCGCGTGCACGCTGATATTCAAAGCCGCCGTAGTAGCGGTAACCGCGGAACCACGTCACCGTCTTTTCGCGCGTTTCGATCGGCAGGATACCGAGACTTTCATCTCCACCGCAGTCAAACTCAAAAAGCACTTCTCTGCTTTCCGATTCAACGACCGTTACCCCCGTGCGGCTGCCGCCGACAGCCTCGCCGCCAAGCCGGTACGCCGCAGATTCCGCTTCGTGCAAGCTGCCATAGCTGCCAACGCGCACGTAAAACGCGCCGCCCTCATAGGCAGCAAACCCATCACTATACTCCACAGCAGCACGCGCCGCATCATCGTAATCGTAAAATGCATCCGGGAGCTGGGCGTGATACGTCTCATCTGTCGTCACGGTGATTTTTTCATAAGACCGCGGCAGTTCGCCCAACTCTTCGAAATCACCGCCCGCGTCAAAATACCCCAGCGCATATCCGCCGAAGGCAGAGAAATTCTGGAGGTTCGCCGCGCTCATCGCCTCCGAGCCATATTTGAGCCCCACGCGGAGCATATCGCCGTCCGTCGCCTGCGCAAATGTACACAGCGCGCCGCACAAAAAGAAAGACAGCAGGAACATTCTGCATCGATTTTTCATAGTATCCTCCACAACCAAGTGAAGAAGCATCTGTTCTGCACTTGGCCGATCATGCCCATACGAATCGTATTTTACATTATACGACAGACTTCTTCCGCTTTCAAGCAAAACCGCACATCTTTTTGGGTCACCGCCCACCGCAGAAAGGAGCCTTTTTATGAAACCCTGCATCTTCACCGGCAGCGCCGTCGCCATCGTCACGCCGTTCCGCGCCGGCAGCATCGACTTCAACGCCTTTGACCGCCTTGTTGAGCGTCAGATCCAAGGCGGCACCGACGCCATCGTTGTCTGCGGCACGACCGGAGAAGCCGCAACGCTGAACTATGACGAGCGCATGGCACTCATCGAACGCTGCGTGCGCATCGTCGACCGCCGCGTTCCCGTCATCGCAGGCAGCGGCACAAACAACACCGCCTCCTCTGTCGCGCTCTCCAAAGCCGCGCAGAGCGCCGGCGTCGATGCGCTGCTCACCGTCACGCCGTACTACAACAAAGCCTCGCAAAACGGCCTTGTACGCCATTTTTCCGCCATCGCCGACGCAGTTGAGATCCCTCTCATTCTCTACAATGTCCCCTCGCGCACCGGCATCAGCTGCACGGCTGAGACCTATCAAAAGCTCGCCGAGCATCCGAATATCGCAGGCGTCAAGGAGGCGAGCGACGATTTTGATCTCATTCAGGAAACGCTGAACCGCTGTCCGCCGGACTTCACGCTCTGGAGCGGCAACGATTCCTCCACGACCGCTATCATGGCACTCGGTGGAAAAGGCGTCATCTCCGTTGCCGCCAACATTGTTCCGCGCGAGATGCACGAGCTGACGCAGCTTTGTCTTGAAAACCGCTTTTCAGAGGCGGGTGTGCTTCAGCGCAGGCTGCACGCCCTGATCCGCGCGCTTTTTTGCGAGGTCAACCCCATTCCCGTCAAAGCCGCAATGGAAGTGCTCGACTTGTGCAGCGGCGGGCTGCCGCTGTGCCCGATCTCCAAGCACCATCTATCGCAGCTCACACGCGCAATGGAGGATTGGCGTCTCACCGTGTAAACGATATTCATTTAATATTCACCTACATTCATTGCCGCATTCACGCGATATTCACCGTATTCATTTGTCGCTTTTTCTTTGTGCGTTCGGTCAAAAAGAAGGCTCCGCGCCAAAACCGCGCAGAGCCTTCTGTAAAATTACCTGTTTACGCTTTGTAATCAGTCCCACTTACACCTTCACACGCGGTGGTAGACCTTCTTGCCCTTGCGCACGATGATGCCCTCGCCCTCAAAACGCTCGCGCGCAAGACTCTCATCGATGGAAGCGACCTTCACATCGTCCACCATCACACCGCCCTGCTGCACTAGGCGGCGCGCCTCGCCGCGGGACGGGCACAGGCCGGTCGTGACCAGCATGGAGAGCACATTGATGCTGCCGTTTTCAAAGTCAGCGTCAGTGAGTACGCTCGTCGGCATGTTAGCGCTGCTGCCGCCAGCGCCGAAGAGTGCCTTGGCAGACTCCTCCGCCTTCTTCGCCTCCTCTTCCCCGTGGACGAGCGCGGTGAGCTCGTAGGCAAGGATCTCCTTGGCGCGGTTGAGCTGGCTGCCCTCCCACTTGTCCATCTCGTCGATCTGCTCGAGCGGCAGGAAGGTCAGCATGCGGATGCACTTGAGAACGTTTGCGCCAATACTGGTAGAAGTCGTAGGGGCTTGTCTTGTTCGGGTCGAGCCACACCGCGCCGCTGGCGGTCTTGCCCATCTTCTTGCCCTCGCTGTTCATCAGCAGCGTGATGGTCATGGCGTGCGCGTCCTTGCCGAGCTTCCTGCGGATCAGCTCCGTGCCGCCGAGCATATTGCTCCACTGGTCGTCGCCGCCGAACTGCATATTGCAGCCGTAGTGCTGGAAGAGGTAATAGAAGTCGTAGGACTGCATGATCATGTAGTTGAACTCAAGGAAGCTCAGGCCCTTTTCCATACGCTGCTTGTAGCACTCGGCGCGGAGCATATTGTTGACGCTGAAGCACGCGCCCACCTCGCGCAGCAGCTCGATGTAATTGAGCTTTAAGAGCCAGTCGGCGTTGTTGACCATGATGGCCTTGCCTTCGCCGAAGTCGATGAAGCGCTCCATCTGCTTTTTGAAGCAGTCGCAGTTGTGCTGAATGGTCTCCGGCGTCATCATGCTTCGCATATCGCTGCGTCCGGAGGGGTCGCCGATGTAGCCCGTGCCGCCGCCGACGAGGACGACGGGGCGGTTGCCCGCCATCTGCAGGCGCTTCATCAGGCACAGCGCCATGAAGTGACCGACGTGCAGGCTGTCCGCCGTCGGGTCAAAGCCGATGTAGAAGGTCGCCTTGCCGTTGTTGACCATTTCGCGGATCTCCGGCTCATTCGTGACCTGCGCGATCAGGCCGCGCGCCTGCAGCTCTTCATAAATACCCATTGTATATTTCTCCCTGTCACTTTTTGATTTGGTAAGCCGCCGCCAATTTCACGAGACCGCGGCTGAGAAGCTCTAAATTTTCATCGTCGATGCGGTTATCCTTCCCCGTCGGGCAGATGAAACGCCCGAAGCCGGGGACGCGGCGCACCGCGCAGACCGCGACGCCCTGCCTGAAGGCGCGCTGGTCGCCGGGGAAATGCACGAGACCGTCCACCTTGTCGTAGCAGGTCTTGCGCTCGGAGTTTTCAAAGCTCGAATTGATCGCGTCGAGCAGCTCGCCGTTCCAGCGGGCGCCCTTGCCCGGCAGGATCAGCAGCTCGTCTCCGCTGCCCACGCAGTCGAGGCAGAGGACGGGCTTCTCCTTGGCGCTCGGATAGCGCTTGCGGAAGCCCTTGGCGCCCCGCATATTGTCGCTGCCGCCGTCCAGAAAGAGGAAGCAGACGTCGTTGCGGTAGCGCGGCGTGAGCTGTTCGGCGGTGCGGAGCAGCGCCGCCACGCCGGAGGTGTTGGCGTTGACATTGTTCTTCTCCGACGGGCCGTATTTGAGATACGCCAGCGCGCCGATCAGCAGCACGAGAAAGAGCGGCAGCGTCAGGTTCGGAAGGCTCAGCGCGAAGGTCACGCCGAGGGAGACCGCGAAGCAGAGCACAAGCGCCAGCACGGGCGTGAGCGCCTGATAGAGCAGATAGGTCACCGGCCGCGTCGGGCAGAGGATCGCCGGCAGCGGCTCGCGCAGCGGCGTATCGTAGTGCGCGGCATAGAGGATGCTCGCCCGCTCGGGATCGCCCGCGATGACGTTCACCGCCTTGCCGCAGTCGTTGAGCTTTGCGTCGTAGCCGAGCGCGCGCAGCTGCCCCATGAGGTAGGTGCGCATATTTTCTTTTTCCTGTGCCTTGCGCCGCACGGGATAGTCCCGCGTGATGCGCTGCGCGTACTGGTCCATCGGCAGCGGTTCTCCTTTTTTCAGATCAGCAAATCAACTGATATTGTAATGCCATACGGCGAAAAATGCAATTCTTTTTTACGTTAAAGCGAATCAAAACGAAGAATTCACAGCGCGCTGCGGAACGCGTCCGCCGCGCTCAGCAGCTCCTCCGCGCCGCGCAGCTGCGTTTCGGTCGCCGCCGCGCCGCCGGTCAGCCGCGCAAGCTCCGCGCAGCGCTGTGCGCGGTCAAGCTCCACGACGCGCGTGAAGGTGCGTCCGTTCTCCTCGCCCTTCTCGACGGAAAAGTGCGTGTCCGCCATCGCGGCGAGCTGCGGCAGATGCGTCACGCAGAGCACCTGACGCCTGCGCGAGAGCTTCGCCATCTTCTCCGCCACGCGCTGGGCCGCGCGGCCCGAGACGCCGGTATCCACCTCGTCAAAGACCATCGTCATCACATGATCCTGCTCGGCGAGCACGTTTTTGAGCGCGAGCATGATGCGCGCGAGCTCGCCGCCCGAGGCGATCTTGTGGATGGGCTTGAGGTCCTCGCCCGCGTTCGCGCTCATGAGGAAGCGCACCGTGTCGATGCCCGTCGCGTCCGGCTCATGCTCTGTAAAGTCGATGGAAAAGCGGACCTTGTTCATGTCCAGCTCGCGCAGCTCCCGCAGAATGCGCTCCTCGAGTGCTTTTGCCGCAGCCTTGCGCGCGTCGGAAAGCGTGCGCGCCGCGGCGAGCATTTCCTTTTCCTGCTTGGCAAGCGTCCCCTGAAGCTGCACGATGCGATCATCCGCGTATTCGATCTCGTCAAGCTCTTTTTTACTGCGCTCGAGGTAATCGAGCATCTCGCCGACCGTCGCGCCGTACTTTTTCTTGAGGCGGTAGAGCTGGTCGGCGCGGCTCTCCACCGCGTCGAGCTCCTGCGGGGAAAAGTCCATCTCACTTCTCAGGTCGCGCACCGTTTCGGCGAGATCGTAAACGTCGGAATACAGGCTCTCCAGCCGCTCGCACAGCTCGGAGAAGCGAGCGCCGAGGGCGCGCACACTGTGGAGCGCGTTCTCCGCGTTCTTGAGCTGGCTCGCCGCGCCGAGGCCGTCGTCCCCGCCGGAGAGGGCGTAGTCCGCCGCGGCGAAGGCGTCCATGAACTTTTCGGCGTTGCGCAGCAGCTCGCGCCGCGCAAGAAGCTCCTCCTCCTCGCCGTCGCGCAGCTCCGCGCGCTCCAGCTCGGCGATCTGATGGCGCAGCGTGTCGACGCGGCGGGCCTTTTCCGCCTCGTCCATTTCAAGCGCCTCGATCTGCCGCCGGGTCTCACGCGCCGCCTGATAACGCTCGGTATAGGCTTCCGGCAGGCCGTCGAGCCGGGCGAAGCGGTCGAGGTACGCGCCGTGCTGCTCCTCGTCGAGCAGCTGCGTGCCCTCGTGCTGGCCGTGGATATTCAAAAGGCTCGTCCCCAACGCGCGCAGCTGCGCGACCGTGATGGGCCGTCCGTTCGCGCGGCAGATGTTCTTGCCGTCGGCATAGATGTCGCGCTGGAGCAGCAGAACGCCGTCCTCCAGCTCGACGCCGAGCGCGGCGAGCACAGGAAGCGAGGCGTCCACGCCGTCAAATTCCGCGCTGACGAAGGCCTTGGCCGCGCCCGTGCGGATCAGGTCGCGCGAGGTGCGCGCGCCGAGCACCGCGCCGAGCGAGTCGATGACGATGGACTTGCCCGCGCCGGTCTCGCCGGTGAGCGCGTTGAATCCCGCGCGGAACGAGATGTCCGCGCGCTCGATGACGGCGATGTTTTCGATGTGGAGAAGCTGAAGCATTGCGGCCTTCTCCCCTTCTTACTTGATCATGGCGGTCAGCTCGGTGCAGAATTCCGCCGCACTCTGCTCGTCGCGCAGCACGACGAGCACCGTGTCGTCGCCGCTGACCGTGCCGACGATGGCGGGGATCTCCATGCCGTCAAAGGCGGAGCCTGCCGCGGGGCCGAGGCCCGGCATCATCTTCACCACGACGAGGTTCTGCGCGCGGTCGGCGCTGAGGATGCTCTCGCGCAGGATGACCTGCAATCTGCCGGCAAAGTTGAGCTTGATCTTCTGCGCGCTCACGGCGTAGCGGTAGCGCCCGCCGCCGACCGGCTCCTTGATGAGGTGGAGCTGCTTGATGTCGCGCGAGATGGTCGCCTGCGTGCTCTCAATGCCCTGCTCCTGCAGCTTCGAGAGAAGCTGCTCCTGTGTTTCGATCGGCTCGGCCTCAATGATGGCCAGAATTTTCTCCTGTCGGTTATTCTTCATGTCCCAACACTCCCATCAACATCTTTTTTTGCAGGATATCGCAAAAGCTCTTATTGGAAAGCCTTACGAGCTTTGTTTCATATTTTGAGCGCCGGATCTCCACGGCGTCGCCGTTGCGCAGCGAGAACGCCCGCCCGCCGTCGGCGGAGAGAAAGATCGGCTTGTAGCCGGTTTTTTCCGTCTGCACGGTGACGGTGCGCTCCGGCGAGAGCACATAGGAGTTGGCGTGCACGCTGTGCGCGCAGATCGGACTGACGATGAGGTTGCGCGCCGTGGGCTCGACGACCGGCCCGCCCGCGGAGAGCGAATAGGCCGTGGAGCCGGTCGGGCTCGCGACGATCACGCCGTCGCCCGTCACATCGAGCAGCCGTCCCTGCTCGGTCCGAATGTGGAGCCGGATCACGCGGGACACCGCTCCGCGGGTCACGACCGCCTCGTTGAGCGCAAGGTTGGAGTAGATGACGCGCCCCTCGCGCACCACGCTGACGTCGAGCATCATGCGGCTCTCGACCGTGTATTTTTCGTCCATCAGCTCGCCGAGGCGGCCAAGCTCCTTCTGCTCCAGCTCCGCCATGAAGCCGAGCGAGCCGAGGTTCACGCCGAGCACCGGAATGTCGCGGTGCGCCGCGGTCTTGGAAAGGTGCAGGATCGTGCCGTCGCCGCCGAAGGCGATGATCATGTCCGCGCCGCGCAGCTCCTGCTGGAGCGGACGGATATCGAGGCCGTAGCCCTCGGGCTTCTCCTCGTTGCGGAACGGCACGCACACGACGTTCGGACAGTGAACGCTGTCGAGAATGCGCTTGGCCTCCTTGGCGACGGTCAGCTCATGGTCGCGGTAGGGGTTTGGACAAAGTATCACCTTTTTAAGCATCGTTTTCGCCTTTCTTTTCCTCCAGCGCCGCGTGGGACGCCTCGACCAGAGCCTTCAGGTCATGGACCGGCGGCTCCTCCTCCGCACGGGAGAGATAGCCGAGATATTCAATGTTCCCCTCGGGGCCGCGAATGGGAGAGTACGTCAGGCCAAGGACGGTAAAGCGACTTTCCTTTGCGTGCTCCAGAAAGTGCTCGAGCACCTCCAGATGCACGGCGGGATCGCGCACGACGCCCTTTTTGCCGACCTTTTCCCGTCCCGCCTCGAACTGCGGCTTGACGAGACAGACGGCGGGGCCGTCCGGCTTCAGAAGCCCCGCGAGCGCGGGCAGAATGAGCTTGAGCGAGATGAACGACACGTCCACAGATGCGAAATCCAGCTCATCGGGGATCTGCTCGTGCGTGAGGTAGCGGGCGTTCGTGCGCTCCATACACACCACGCGCTCGTCACTGCGGAGCTTCCAGTCGAGCTGACCGTAGCCGACGTCCACGGCGTAGACCTTCTTCGCGCCGTTTTGCAGCATACAGTCGGTAAAGCCGCCGGTAGACGCGCCGATGTCGGTGCAGATGCAGTCCGTGAGCGTGATGGGAAACGCCGCCATCGCCTTTTCGAGCTTGAGCCCGCCGCGGCTGACGTAGCGCAGCGTGTGTCCGCGCACCTCGAGCGCCGCGTCGGCGGCGACCGGCGTGCCGGCCTTATCGACCTTTTGCCCGTTCACATAGACGATGCCGCTCATGATGCTCGCCTGCGCCTTGGCGCGCGTTTCGGCAAGGCCGCGCGCAACGAGCGCGACGTCCAATCGTTCCTTTGTACTCATTGGCAGACCTCCTTTGCCGTGCGCGCCAGGCTCTCCGCGTCCAGTCCGCATTGGCGGTACAGCTCGCCGACGCTCCCCTGCTCGATGAATCTGCGCCCGAGGTTGCAGAGCATGAGCCTCTGCGGCTCGTGCCCCTCCTCGGCGAGGATCGCCGCGATGCGCTGACCGATGCAGCCCACGCCCAAGCATTCCTCCGCGACCAGCAGCCGCTTCGTTGTGCCGAAGATTCTGGAAAGCTCGCCGCCGCGGAAGGGCGAAATGCGGTTGAGCTTGACCACCCGCGCCTCGATGCCGTCCTCGTGCAGCAGCTCCGCCGCGCCGAGCACGTTGTTGATGAGCGTGCCGTAGGCGCAGAGCGTGATGTCCTTCCCCGTGCGCAGCTCGGCAAAATCCCCGGCGCTCGTATCGGCGGTGAAGGCCCCCTCGCCGCCGCGCGGATAGCGGATGGCGACCGGGCCGGTCATTTCAAAAAGCGCGCGGCGCAGCATGGCGCGCAGCTCCGCGAAGCTCGCGGGGCAGAGCACCGTCATATTCGGGATGCCGGATAAAAATACCGTATCCATCACGCCGTGATGCGTCGCGCCGTCCGCACCGACCAGGCCCGCGCGGTCGACCGCAAAGACGACGTGCAGTCCGCTCAGCGCCACATCGTGCAGCAGCTGGTCGTAGGCGCGCTGGAGAAAGCTCGAATACACGGCGAACACCGGGAGCGCGCCCTGCTTGGCAAGGCCCGCCGCCATCGCGGCGGCGTGTCCCTCGGCGATGCCGACGTCAAAAAAGCGGTCGGGGAAACGCCCGGCAAAGGGCGTGAGACCCGTGCCGTCCTCCATCGCCGCGGTGATCGCGCATACGCGCGGGTCCTCCTCAGCCAGCTCCGTGAGCGCCGCGCCGAAGACGGAGGAAAAGCTTTCCTTCGCCGGCGGCACCGCGCCGGTCGCAGCGTCGAACGGACCGACGCCGTGGAATTTCCACGGCTCACGCTCGGCAGGCGCGTAGCCGTGCCCCTTCTGCGTGCGGACATGGACGAGCACCGGGCGCTTCATCTCCCGCGCCCATTCGAGCGTGGTGGTGAGCTGCGCGAGGTCGTGCCCGTCCACAGGACCGAGGTAGGCGAAGCCCATGTCCTCGAACATCGTGGCGTTGGGCAGCATGGCCTTTTTGAGTCCCGTTTTGAGCGAGTGATTGAAGCGGTAGAGCGCGCGTCCGGCGGCCGTGCCGCTCAGCGCGTTGTGGTACGCCTTCTTGAAGGCGAAGTATTCCGGCTTTGTGCGCAGGCGCGAGAGATGCTCGCTCATCGCGCCGACGTTGCGGTCGATGGACATACCGTTGTCGTTGAGGATAACGATCAGCGGCTCGCCGGAGGCGCCCGCGTTGTTGAGTCCCTCATAGGCAAGGCCGCCGGTGAGCGCGCCGTCGCCGATGAGGGCAAGCACGCTGTAATCCTCGTGCAGCATCGTGCGGGCGCGCGCCATGCCGAGCGCCACGGAAACGGAGTTGGAGGCATGACCGGCGATGAAGGCGTCGTGTGCGCTCTCGCAGGGCTTGGGAAATCCCGAGATGCCGCCGA
>ENA-ORSL01003410-ORSL01003410.1-human-gut-metagenome-genome-assembly--contig:-NODE-3410-length-10321-cov-2.439119_pt1 | contig 10321 bp, 7 predicted proteins | sample MGYA00242190_ERZ509157 | MGnify/ENA primary metagenome ERZ509157 (study PRJEB26280, sample SAMEA2338664) | human gut metagenome | biome: human gut; feature: human-associated habitat; material: faeces... | reverse complement strand
GTGATATTACGCACGCTGTTCCTGATAATACGGGTTATATCACTGAAGGTCAGCTGTTCCTGCGTCGCGATAGTGATATCGGTAAGGTTATCGTGGACCCGTTCCGTTCGTTGTCTCGTTTGAAACAGTTGGTGAGTGGTAAGAAAACCCGTAAGGATCATCCTCAGGTGATGAATGCTGCTGTACGTTTGTATGCTGATGCCGCCAATGCCAAGACTAAGATGGAAAATGGTTTTGACTTGACTAATTATGATGAACGTACTTTGGCATTCGCTAAAGATTACGCTAATCAGTTACTCGCCATTGATGTGAATCTGGATACTACTGAAATGCTGGATGTTACATGGGGATTGTTCAGCAAATACTTTAAGCCGGAAGAAGTCAATATAAAGAAAGAATTGGTTGACCAGCATTGGAAAAAACAATAAATTAACGAAGAAACATGGCAATAAAGTTTCAATATAACAAGACCTCGCTACAACAGCTTGAGAAGCAGCTCAAGGTCCGTGTGCGTACGCTTCCTATTATTAAAAATAAGGAAAGCGCCCTCCGCATGGAAGTAAAGAGATGCAAGACAGAAGCTGCCGGGTTGGAGGAAAGGCTTGAAAAACAGATTCAGGCATACGAGGCCATGTTCGCACTTTGGAATGAATTTGATGCTTCATTAATAAAAGTGAGTGATGTTCATTTGGGTATAAAGAAGATTGCCGGTGTACGAGTTCCCTTGTTGGAAAACGTAGACTTTGACATCCGTCCCTACAGTCTGTTCAACAGCCCGAAGTGGTATTCCGATGGAATATATTTGTTGAAAGGATTGGCACAGACTGCTATTGAAAGGGAATTTATGCTTGCCAAACTGAACCTGCTGGAACATGCGCGTAAAAAGACCACTCAAAAAGTGAATCTTTTTGAGAAAGTGCAGATACCCGGATATCAGGATGCTCTGCGAAAGATAAAACGATTTATGGAGGATGAAGAGAATTTGTCCAAATCATCGCAGAAGATTCTGAAATCTATTCAAGAAAAAAGAAAGGAGGCAGAGGCATGATTACGAAGATGAAGAAGTTGACTTTCCTTATTTATCATAAGGACTATGAATGTTTCCTGCAAAATATCCGTGATTTGGGCGTAGTCCACGTGGCGGAAAAAGCGCAGGGGACAGCGGAGAATACCGAACTTCAAGAGAGCATCCGTCTGTCCGACCACTATGCTTCAACTATTAAGTTTTTGCAAGGTTTTAATGTTGAACTGCAAGAACAGAAGGGGGATACAGCCCGTGGAGAGAAAGCGTTGGAGGAAGTGGAGGCGTTACAACTGGAGAAAACCCAGTTGCAGCATCAGTTGCAGATTTGCGACAAAGAGCGTGCCGCGTTAGAGGTATGGGGAGATTTCGATCCTGCGTCGGTTATGCGGTTGCAAGAAGTTGGATATCAGGTGAATTTCTATATTTGCTCAGAGAAGAACTTTAACGAGGAATGGTTGGATACGTACTATGCTACGGAGGTTAACCGTATTGGTTCACGCATTTATTTCATTACCATAACCAAAGAAGGAACGTTGCCCGAATTGGAAGTGGAATCGGTCAAATTGCCGGTAATGTCCTTGAGTAGGCTTGCTGCCAGATGTGAAGATTTGGAACAGCAAATGAAGAGTGTGGATGATAAGTTAGCTGCCATAGCAGGCGAAAAACTTCTTTCTTTGCAAGTTGCACAAGCTAATATCCGCTCACAGATAGAATTCTCAAAAGTGGTGCTAAGTACTGAACAAGCTGCGGATGACAAATTGATGTTGTTACAGGGGTGGGCACCGGCTACGCAGATTCCGGAGATTACTAATTTTCTGAATCAACAGGAGGCGTACTTTGAAATTGCTGACCCTACGCCGGAGGACAATGTACCTATTCAGTTGAATAATAAAGGATTCTTCCGTCTGTTTGAACCGATTATGAAACTGTATATGCTTCCTAAGTATAATGAACTGGATTTGACGCCGTTCTTTGCTCCTTTCTTTATGCTCTTTTTCGGGCTGTGTTTGGGCGATTCGGGCTATGGTCTGTTCATGGTATTAGGAGTAACTGTTTATCGTATGTTGGCGAAGAATGTCGGTGCTTCCATGAAGCCCATCTTAACTTTGGTGCAGATTTTGGGTGCTTCTACTTTCTTCTGCGGTATGCTGACAGGTACTTTTTTCGGATTTAATCTGTATGGTAATGATATTCCGTTCTTTAATAAGATGCGTGATTTGTTCTTCCTGGACAATCAATGGATGTTTAATCTTTCATTGATTTTGGGAGCGGTACAGATTATTTTCGGTATGATACTGAAAGCGGCTAATCAGACCATTCAGTTCGGATTGAAATATGCATTGTCAACTATCGGATGGATTATTGTATTGGTAAGTACAGCTTTGGCATTCCTATTGGGAGATACCATGCCGATGGGAGGAACTGTCCATTTGGTAATTCTGGGGCTTGCCGGTGTGCTGATTTTCTTGCTCAACAGTCCAGGAAAGAATATTTTTCTCAATATCGGTTTGGGTTTGTGGGATTCCTACAATATGGCAACCGGTTTGCTGGGGGATATCCTTTCGTATGTGCGTTTGTTTGCTTTAGGTCTGTCGGGTGGTATTCTTGCCAGCGTATTCAATAGTCTGGCGGCTGGAATGAGTCCTGATAATGCAATTGCAGGTCCGATAGTGATGGTATTGATTTTCTTGATAGGTCATTCTATCAACATGTTTATGAATATATTGGGAGCGATGGTTCATCCGATGCGTCTGACTTTCGTGGAGTTTTTTAAGAATTCGGGTTACGAAGGAGGGGGTAAGGAGTACAAGCCTTTCAAGAATTGAAGAATGAGAATAAAGAATTAAAAGCTGTTTAAGCCTTTTCGGCATTGTCATTTTGAATAAATGTTGTATCCTTGTGCAGACAGAAAAGCTAGAAAGGGAGAATCTGAAGCATAGTATGCAGATATTTCGCTAAGTTCTGGATGACATGAAAAGTATTCCTTTTAGGAGAAGTTTGATAAAATAAAGAATTTAAAAATTAAAAATAGAAGAATTATGGAAATGAATTTATTGATTGCTTATGTAGGTATTGCAATTATGGTTGGTTTATCAGGTATCGGTAGTGCGTATGGTGTAACTATCGCAGGTAATGCATCTATCGGTGCATTGAAGAAGAATGATAGTGCATTCGGTAACTTCTTGGTGTTGACTGCACTTCCCGGTACACAGGGACTGTATGGTTTTGCCGGTTATTTCATGTTCCAGAGTATTTTCGGTGTTCTGACTCCGGCTATTACAGGTATTCAAGCTGCTGCCGTGTTGGGTTCCGGTATTGCTTTGGGACTTGTAGCTCTTTTCTCCGCTATCCGTCAGGGGCAGGTTTGTGCTAATGGTATTGCTGCCATTGGCCAAGGACATAATGTATTTGGCAATACATTGATTCTGGCCGTTTTTCCTGAATTGTATGCTATTGTTGCTTTGGCTGCAACCTTCTTGATGGGATCTGCATTGGCTGCGTAATCAGATTAGTTTTTTTATATGGGCGGTTATTTCCTGTTTTTATGGAAATAGCCGCTTTTCTTATTCTAATGTAAGGCAGAACCTTAAAAATATTTATTATTGTAGCCGATATCAGTATTTTTTTGTGAAGATTGTTAGAGTAAAATAATTGAATGCTAATTCAGAAACTATCTGAATAACATAAAGTTGCAAAAAAACTTTATTATCTCATTGAAAATATGTAACTTTGCGCTCGAATTAAGATTAGTTAATAGATGGCAAAAGAATTGTTAGCCCCTGATTATATATTCGAAGCAAGTTGGGAGGTATGTAATAAAGTAGGGGGAATTTATACGGTGTTGTCCACCAGGGCCAAAACACTGCAGGAAGCATTCAAAGACAAAGTCTTTTTCATAGGACCCGATTTTTGGGCAGGAAAGGAAAATCCTTTGTTCAGTGAAAATGAAAATCTTTGTGCGGCATGGCGTGAACATGCTTTGAAGAAAGACGGATTGAAAGTTCGTGTGGGACGCTGGAATATTCCGGGAGAGCCTATTGTCATATTGGTGGATTTTTATCCTTTTTTCTCTAAAAGAAATGAAATATATGGCCGGATGTGGGAGGATTTCAAAGTTGATTCACTTCATGCTTATGGAGATTACGACGAAGCGTCTATGTTTTCTTATGCAGCCGGAAAAGTGGTTGAAAGCTTTTATCGTTTCAATCTGACCGAAAATGATAAGGTCATTTATCAGGCACATGAATGGATGACAGGTATGGGGGCCCTTTATTTGCAGAAAGCGGTACCCGAAATAGCTACCATTTTTACTACTCACGCTACTTCTATAGGCCGGTCTATCGCCGGAAACAATAAACCCCTTTACGATTACTTATTTGCTTATAATGGCGACCAAATGGCGCGTGAACTCAATATGGAGGCAAAGCATTCTATTGAGAAGCAGACTGCGCATCATGTGGATTGCTTTACTACGGTCAGTGAGATTACCAACAACGAATGCAAGGAGTTGTTGGACAAGCCGGCAGATGTGGTGTTGATGAATGGGTTTGAGGATGACTTTGTTCCGCAAGGTCGTACATTTGCCGCCAAGCGTAAGAAAGCTCGTGCTGCGATGTTGAATTTGGCTAATAAATTGCTTGGCTTGACGATGAGCGATGATACTCTTATTGTGGGTACAAGCGGTCGTTATGAGTTTAAAAATAAAGGTATCAATGTCTATTTGGAGTCCTTGAACCGATTGACCCGTGATAAAAATTTGAAAAAAGAGGTGCTGGCATTTATTAATGTACCAGGTTGGGTAGGGGATCCTCGTGAGGATTTGGTGGAACGTTTGAAAAGCAAAGAGAATTTCACAACTCCGTTGGAGTGTCCGTTTATCACACATTGGTTGCATAATATGAGTCATGATCAGGTACTTGATATGATGAAGTATTTGGGAATGTCCAATTCGGCGGAATCTAAGGTAAAAGTAATATTTGTACCTTGTTATCTGGATGGAAAGGATGGTATCTTGAATTTGGAATATTATGATTTGGTGTTGGGGAATGACTTGAGTGTTTATCCTTCCTATTATGAACCTTGGGGGTATACACCTTTGGAAAGTGTAGCATTCCATGTACCTACTATAACAACTGATCTGGCCGGATTTGGTTTGTGGGTAAACTCGTTGAAGGGTAGATACAGTGAGTTGAAAGATGGTGTGAAAGTTATCCATCGCTCGGATTACAACTATTCTGAAGTGGCGGATGTTATAAAGGACACTATATCGGAATTTTCGGGATTGCCGGAAAATACAATCAAGACAGTGCGTAAAAATGCGGCGGACATTGCTGAAAAGGCATTGTGGAAGCATTTTATCAAATATTATTATGAAGCTTATGATGTGGCATTGCATAATGCACAGAAAAGGCTTGTTATGAATAGCTAATTAATTATTAATAAATAATTTGAGAGACATGAAAATCAAAGTAAGTAATGCGAATACTCCTAATTGGAAGGAAGTTACAGTAAAATCACACATTCCCGAAGAACTGAAGAAGTTGGAGGAAATGGCTCGTAACATCTGGTGGGCATGGAATTACGAAGCAACAGACCTGTTTAGAGATTTAGATCCTGCAACTTGGAAAGAAGTGGGGCAGAATCCCGTTGCTTTATTGGAACGTTTGAGCTATGAAAAGCTGGAGGCATTAACTCAGGATAAGGTGATTGTAAAGCGCATGAATGATGTATATGCTAAATTCAAAGCTTATGTAGATGCTAAGCCGGATAGCAAACGTCCTTCTGTTGCTTATTTCTGTATGGAGTATGGTTTGACACATGTTTTGAAAATCTATTCCGGTGGGCTGGGTATTTTGGCCGGTGACTACTTGAAAGAAGCATCAGACAGTAATGTAGATATGTGTGGTGTTGGCTTCTTGTATCGTTATGGGTATTTTAGCCAAAGCCTTTCAATGGATGGTCAGCAGATTGCTAACTATGAATCACAGAATTTCGGTAGCCTGCCTATTGAACGTGTAATGGATGAAAACGGACAGCCGATGGTAGTTGATGTTCCTTATTTGAACTATTTCGTTCATGCATACGTATGGAAGGTAAATGTAGGACGTGTTCCTTTGTATCTGCTAGATACGGATAATGAAATGAACAGCGAATTTGATCGTCCTATCACTTATCAGTTGTATGGTGGAGATTGGGAGAACCGTTTGAAACAAGAAATCTTGTTAGGTATCGGTGGTGTGTTGCTGCTGAAGAAATTGGGCATTAAGAAAGATGTCTATCATTGTAATGAAGGACATGCTGCTTTGTGTAATGTGCAGCGTTTGTGTGATTATGTAGAAAGCGGGCTGACATTTGACCAGGCTTTGGAAGTAGTTCGTTCTTCTTCTTTATATACGGTTCATACTCCGGTTCCTGCGGGGCATGACTATTTTGATGAAGGCTTGTTTGGAAAATATATGGGTGGTTATCCACAGCGTATGGGGATTTCTTGGCAGGATTTGATGGACTTGGGTCGTATTAATCCGGGTGATGCAGGTGAACGTTTTTGTATGTCTACATTTGCTTGTAACACTTGTCAGGAAGTAAACGGTGTGAGCTGGTTGCATGGCAAGGTTTCTCAGGAGATGTTCTCTGGAATTTGGAAAGGCTATTTCCCTGAAGAAAGTCATGTAGGTTATGTAACTAATGGTGTTCATTTCCCAACGTGGAGTGCTACTGAATGGAAGAAGCTATATGCTAAGCATTTTGCTCCTAATTTCCTGGAAGATCAGTCTAATGAGAAAATTTGGGAAGCTATTTATAATGTAGCCGATGAAGAAATTTGGGAAACCCGTATGGCTTTGAAGTACAAATTGGTTGACCATATTCGTAAGCAGTTCAGTGAAAGCTGGTTGAAGAACCAAGGTGATCCTTCACGTATCGTTTCTCTGATGGAAAAGATTAATCCGAATGCCTTGTTGATTGGTTTTGCCCGTCGTTTTGCTACTTACAAACGTGCGCATCTGCTGTTTACTGATTTGGAACGTTTGTCTAAGATTGTGAACAATCCTGATTATCCGGTACAGTTCTTATTTGCAGGTAAGGCTCATCCACACGATGGTGCAGGTCAGGGGTTGATCAAGAAGATTGTGGAAATTTCCCGTCGTCCGGAGTTCTTGGGCAAAATCATCTTCTTGGAAAATTATGATATGCAGTTGGCACGGCGTCTGGTCTCAGGTGTTGATATTTGGATGAATACTCCTACCCGTCCTTTGGAAGCTTCTGGAACATCAGGCGAGAAGGCTTTGATGAATGGTGTTGTTAACTTCTCTGTGCTTGACGGTTGGTGGCTGGAAGGTTACCGTGAAGGAGCAGGATGGGCGTTAACTGAAAAACGTACTTATCAGAATCAAGATCATCAAGATCAATTGGATGCCGCAACTATTTATAGTATTTTGGAAAATGAGATTCTTCCATTGTATTATGCACGTAACCGTAAGGGATATTCTGAGGGTTGGGTGAAGACTATCAAGAATTCTATTGCTCAGGTGGCTCCTCATTATACAATGAAACGTCAGTTAGACGATTATTATGCTAAGTTCTATACTAAAGAAGCAAAACGTTTTAAAGAATTGGTAGCCAATGATTATGCAAAGGCTAAGGAACTGGCTGCTTGGAAAGAAAGAGTTGCAGAACTTTGGGATTCCATTGAAATCGTTTCATGTGAAAAGACGGAAGAGCTGGCTAGCGGTAATATTGAAAGCGGAAAAGAATATATCATTACTTATGTCATAGATGAAAAGGGATTGGATGATGCAGTAGGTATTGAACTGGTTACCACTTTCACGAATGCGGAAGGTAAAGAGCATATCTATTCTGTAGAACCAATGGAAGTAATTAAGAAAGAAGGTAACTTGTATACATTCCAGGTTAAACACAGCTTGTCAAATGCAGGTAGTTTCAAGGTGTCTTACCGTATGTTCCCGAAGAATGTTGATTTGCCTCATCGTCAGGACTTCTGCTATGTTCGTTGGTTTAACTAATCATTGAATTAAGATAATATTTCTATTTAAAGAACTGTTTCCTTGGAAAAGAGAGGAAGCAGTTCTTTTTTATTAGTATGTTCGCCCAAAGTTTCATTGATATTATCATTCTAGTTAAGATTGTTATGGAAAGTGCGCATTATTGGGAAGGATAGGACGAGTATAAAAAATACCGATGCCTTTCTAGACATCGGTATTTTACTTTGTAAACTATTTTGCAGTTATTTTATTTCAATAGTTCGTTCAGTTTGGACTTGATGGCATCTCCACGGAGATTACGTGCAACAATGGTACCTTCCTGATCAACCAATACGGTAGCAGGAATTGAATTGACACCATAAAGTTTTGCACCTGCATTGTTCCAACCTTGCAGGTCAGACATTTGCGGCCATGTAATATTCAAGGCAGTGATAGCCTCTTTCCACTTGTCTGCATTCTCGTCTAAAGAAATACCTACAATTCCGAAGCCTTTATCTTTGAAAGCCTTGTATGCTTCTACAACATTGGGCATTTCTTTACGGCAAGGTCCGCACCAGCTAGCCCAAAAGTCAATCAAAGTATATTTATTTTTGCTGACGAAATCAGACAGGCTTACAGTTTTACCTTCAGGGGTCTGCATAGAGAAATCAATGTATTTCTGACCTACAGCCGTTTTCTCTGAAGTTTCAATGTGGGCTTTCAACTTGTTGATACGTTCATTAACTAATGCAGCGGGAATTTTTTCTACCAACGCTTTTTGTTTGTCGAGTTCGAATGCGCCTGCATAGGAAGGGAGAAGATATACACCGACCGGATTGGTGATATTGGCTTCAATTGTTTGATAAACCATATCCATGCCTACACTGTCTTTCTTTTCAATCTCAGCCATGATAGCTTCTACCTGTTCTTCTGTCAAGCTAGTGTCGCTTTGAGCCTTTTGGTACATTTCATTCATTTCCTTGCTTAAAGCCATGAAGCCATCTTTGAATTTTTGGTAAGCGTCGTTATTAGGAGTACCTGAAACTTTGCTTTCCTTACCTAAGGTTACATTAATATTTCCATTTTCAAGAAAAAGATCAGTAAAGTAACGCTTGTCTCCTTTCATATAAGTGATGTAGCGGTTTACAGCCGTATCTTGTTTTCCGGTGAATACGAAAGTTCCGCTTTTGACAATAGCAGAATCAAGTTTTACAAGGTTTCCTCCTGCGTATTCCTGTAAATAGATCGTGTCGCCATCAGTGATGTCTTCTACTGAACCTGTAACCTTATAGGAAGGCGAATTCTGACATGCAACGAAAGCCATACTTCCTGCAGCCAATAAATAAACTAATTTTTTCATTTTAATATGATTATAATTTGAACGCAAAGATAACTACTTAATTAATATGTTTGCGGAAAAAAGGTTTTTATTTTCAGAATGAAATAAGGAATCTATAGTTTTGCTTTGCTTTTTTTGAATTTTATGGGCACTCATTCAATTCCTTTGGTTATAATTTGTACAGGGGGCTGCCTTACTGTTACAGTTGATCGGTAATATTCTGGATCTTTCGAAAATCGAATCGGGCATTATTGAGTTCACCAGCGCACCGGTAAATATCCACAGCCTGTGTAAGGAAGTGTACGATGCCCACGTCTTCCGTACTCCACAAGGGGTGAAGCTAATCTACGAACCATCCGAAAATGGTCTGGTGATAGAGACTGACAAGAACCGGGTGTTCCAGGTGTTCTCGAACCTGATAGGCAACGCGTTCAAATTCACAAAGGCGGGCAGCATCAGCTACGGATACAAGCTGGTGAACAAGCAGGTTGTTTTCCACGTGACTGACACCGGTACGGGCATCGAACCGGAGAAAATAGAACGTGTGTTCGAACGCTTTGCCAAACTGAACAACTACGCGCAGGGCACAGGACTGGGACTGTCTATCTGTAAAACAATCGTTGAACGGTTGGGTGGCGAAATCTCTGTTTCTTCGGTGGTAGGCAAAGGGACGACTTTCACTTTCACGCTGCCTTACGAATCGGATCAAGCATCCGGAGATAGGGAAGAACAGGAACGGAATGCGACGAATGCAAACGGAAATCCGATCCATCCTTCGCGGATCGTTTCCAAGGATAAATGTCCCATATGAAGGGTTACATTGTACATACTCATCCAAAGTACCATAGTGAAACACATGATAACGGAATAGATAAAACTTTCTCTCTTGTTTTGTGGCATATTTTTTGTCCTCCTGTTTGTCGCAGCTTCCAAAAATTACTTTCTGCATCCTGCCATCGATTTTTTCTTTTATTTTTG
>ENA-ORSL01003409-ORSL01003409.1-human-gut-metagenome-genome-assembly--contig:-NODE-3409-length-10324-cov-2.948583_pt1 | contig 10324 bp, 11 predicted proteins | sample MGYA00242190_ERZ509157 | MGnify/ENA primary metagenome ERZ509157 (study PRJEB26280, sample SAMEA2338664) | human gut metagenome | biome: human gut; feature: human-associated habitat; material: faeces... | reverse complement strand
CGGCCGAGCGGGTAATTGAAAACTTCAAACCCGTCAAGATCTTCACGACCCCGTCGGGAGCCCGCGTGATCGACTTCGGCCAGAACATATCGGGGCGCGAGCGCGTGCGTCTGCGCGGCCAGCGCGGCGGCATATGCGGCGTAGGTGCGGCTGTCAAAGCAGACCATGCGCACGCGCGTCATTTCGGGGTGGTCGGCAAGATAGCGCGTGATCTCGCGCACGGCGATCTGCGCCGCCTGATCGAGCGGGAAGCGGTAGATGCCCGTGCTGATGGACGGGAAATCGACCGTATGGCAGTCGTTTTCGGCCGCAAGGCGCAGGCTGTTGCGGTAGCAATCGGCCAGCAGCTCCGGCTCTCCGTGCTGCCCGTCGCGCCAGCGCGGGCCGGGCGTGTGGATGACGTGGCGCGCCGGCAGGCGGTAGCCGCGGGGGATCTTCGCCTCGCCGGTACGGCAGCCGTTGAGGCCGCGGCACTCGTTGAGCAGGCCGGTCCCGGCGGCCATGTGGATGGCGCCGTCTACCCCGCCGCCGCCGAGCAGCGAGCAGTTGGCGGCGTTGACGATGGCGTCGACATCGGACTTCGTGATGTCGCCCTGAATGATCTCGAAACGGTTCATGCGGTTACCTCCTTACCGTCGATGGTGACAACGATGCGGTCGTTCTGCGCGTCGATGGCGACGTCTCCGGCGGCCTTGCGCTGCGCGACGACGGCGGAGGCGACGGCGTCCTCCACGTCGCGCTGGATGGTGCGGCGCAGGTTGCGCGCGCCATACGTCTCGCTGTAGCCCCTGGCGACCAGATAGTCAATGACGGCAGGCGTCCAGTGCAGGGTCATGCCGCGCTCGGCCATGGCGGTGCGCACCTCGCCGAGCATGAGGGATGCGATGGCACGGAAGTTCTCCTCCGTGAGGTGGTTGAAGTAGACGATCTCGTCGAGGCGGTTGAGAAACTCCGGCCGCAGGAACTCGTTGAGGGCGCGCTGCGCACGCTCGCGGCTCTGATCGTCCGCGCTCAGGCCGAAGCCGAGCGTGCCGGTGCGCGTGTTGCTGCCGGCGTTCGTGGTCAGGATGATGACGGTGTTCTCAAAGTTCACGGTGCGCCCCTGCGCGTCCGTGATGCGGCCGTCGTCAAGGATCTGCAGCAGCAGGTTCATGACGTCCGGGTGCGCCTTTTCGATCTCGTCGAAGAGGACGACGGAGTACGGCCGGCGGCGGATCTTCTCCGTGAGCTGACCGGCCTCGTCATAGCCGACGTAGCCCGGAGGGGAGCCGACGAGACGCGAGACGGAGTGCTTCTCCATAAACTCCGACATATCGAGACGAATGAGCGAGTCGGGCGAGTCGAAAAGGTCGGCGGCAAGCTGCTTGACCAGCTCCGTCTTGCCCACGCCGGTGGGGCCGACGAAAATGAAGCTCACGGGCTTGTGCTTCGGGCTGATGCCCACGCGCCCGCGGCGGATGGCCGCGGCGACCGCGTCCACGGCCTCGTCCTGCCCGATGATGTGCTTTTTCAGGCGGTCGGCCAGCTCGCTCAGGCGCTTGAACTCGGCCTCGCGGATGCGGCTGGCGGGTATCTTCGTCCACAGCTCGATCACGCGGGCGAGATTGTCCATCGTCAGCTCGGGATCGCCCTGCGCGCAGAGACCGTCCAGCTCGCTCTGCGCCTGAAGCTCCAGACTTTTCAGCTCAGCCAGACGCTCGAAGTCGGGGTTCTCGGTCTCCGCCTCGAGCAGCTCGCGCTCCTTGGCGTAATCGTCCAGCTCGCGGCGCAGCTCCATGCGGCGGTTGATGTTTTTGTCGTGCAGGTTCATGTCCGAGCACGCCTCGTCGATCAGGTCGATGGCCTTGTCCGGCAGGAAGCGGTCGGTGATGTAGCGCTCAGAGAGCACGACGGCCTGGCGCAGGATACCGTCGGAAATTTTCACGCCGTGGAAGGACTCGTAGTAGTGAGCGATGCCCTTGAGAATTTTGAGCGTATCCTCCATGCTCGGCTCGTTGACCGTGACGGGCTGGAAGCGGCGCTCAAGCGCGGTGTCCTTTTCGATGTGCTTGCGGTACTCGTTGAAGGTCGTCGCGCCGATGACCTGAATTTCGCCGCGCGAAAGGGCGGGCTTCAAAATATTGGCGGCGTTCATGCTGCCCTCGGCGTCGCCCGCGCCAACGATGTTATGCACCTCGTCGATGACGAGAATGATGTTGCCGAGCTTGCGAATTTCCTCAATAAGACCCTTCATGCGGCTCTCGAACTGGCCGCGGAACTGCGTGCCGGCGACGAGCGCGGTGAGGTCAAGGAGATAGACCTCCTTGCTGCGGAGCTTGAAGGGCACCTCACCCGCGGCGATGCGCTGGGCAAGGCCCTCGGCGATGGCCGTCTTGCCGACGCCCGGCTCGCCGATGAGGCAGGGGTTGTTCTTCTGGCGGCGGTTGAGAATCTGAACGACGCGCTCGATCTCCTCGTCGCGGCCGATCACCGCGTCGAGCTTGCCGTCGCGGGCGCGCTGGGAGAGGTTGATGCAATAGCTGTCAAGAAATTTATGCTTGGCGGCCTTGTCGTTCTTCTTGCCGCGCTCGGCGCGGCCCGGGCCGTCCGCCGCGCCGTCCGCAGGCGCGGGCGCGTCGCCGTTCTGCCCGCCGAAAAGGCGGCCGAGGAACGGGAAGGTCGCGGTCTTGCCGTCCTCCTCGTCGTCGCCGTCGGGCGCGTCGATGCCCTCAAGGTTTTCGGCGCCGCCGAAAGCACTCATCATCTCGTTGGAGATGTTGTCAAGGTCCTCGTCGGTGATGCCCATGCGCTGCATCATCTCGTTCACCTGCGGCAAGCCGAGATTTTTGGCGCACTTGAGGCACAGGCCCTCGTTGATATTTTTACCGTTCTCCATGCGGGTGATGAAGACAACGGCAACGTTCTTTTTACATCTGGAGCAAAGTTGTGGCTGCATAATGGGAAACCTCCGTTATGTGAGAGATGCGATGATGGATCGCGGGGTGTTGTTCAGAAACCACGCGAGCAGGTGCGTGCCCGCCGCATGGTCCGCAAACCACGTCACGCCGAGGCGCGGCGCGAGGAATACAATGAGAAAAATAAGCAGCGCGCCTTCAATGAGCGAGAGCGCCGCGCCGCCGAGGCCGTTGAGCTGCGCGAGCACCGGCAGCGAGAAAAGGCGGTCGAGCCCGTGCGTGAGCAGACGGAGCAGCAGCATCAGCGCAAGGAAGAACGCGAGGAACAGCGCGGCCTGCACGATGGTCTTGACGAGCAGGTACGCCGCCCGCTCCGCCGCGGAAACGGCGGAATCGGTCACGCTCTTCGTCACGCCGTCGATGGCGTCGTCGGAGACGCCGAAGCGCTTGAGCGTGTCGAGCGCTTCGCCGAGCAGATCGCTCAGCTCGTCGGGCAGCAGTCCGCCGGCGCTCAGGTCGCCGTCCTCCGCGGCCAGCGCGTCGGACGGAATGTCGCGCTCAAACTGCTCAAGCACTCTCTCCTCCACCTTGGGGTAGACGAGGTCGGTGACCGGCTCGACGAACATCGCGGTGAGCAGCGTCGCGCCGATGAGCGCGACCACCACGCTCACGAGCGCCATCAGGCTGCGGATGAGGCCCTTGCGCGCGCCGAGGAGCGCGAACAATGCCAGCACGGCAGCTAGGACGAGATCAATGATAAGTGCATTATCCATGCTTTTCACTTACCTTTCAAGTGAAACATTTTTCTAATTACGGCACAAAGAGCCAGCCGTGCTGCGAGCCGAGCAGCACCGCCGAGCCGTCGGCGCGCATCCGCACGCCGCGCGCGTACTGCGTGTCGGTGAGCGAGGCATATTCAGCGAGGTCAGAGGTGTAGATGACCAGCTCGTCGCTGTAAAGCACGGCGAGGTACTTGCCCGCCGCCGAAATGTCCAGCACGTCGCGCTGCGTGTCGAGCGAGGCGATAAGGTTGCCCTCCGCGCCGACGGTGACGAGCTTGCCCGCGCTGCCGGAGCGGTAGCGCGAGAGCACGAGCGCGCCGAAATCCGTCCCGCCGAGCGTGCTGCCGCGCAGATAGGGATAGGCGTAGTCGTAGGAGCCGCCGAGCGAGCCGTCGCCGCTGAGCGCGAGGAAGCGGTCGTCCGTCACGGCGACGAGCGTGCCGCCGAAGCTCGAGAGCTCGTAGAGCAGCGAATCGTCCAGCACGCAGGCGGAGACCGCCGTCTCCTGATCGAGCGCGTAGCGGCGGATCGTACTGACGAACATGGCGTCCTCCGAGCCGAGCGTCGCGACCGCGACGTGCTTGCCGCCGCGCTCCACGCAGGCGTCGATCATGTAGCGGTTGGAGGAATTGAAGGTGAACACGCGCTCTCCCGAGGCGTTGTAGACCGAGACGGAGGACTTGTAGCCGCTCTTGTCCGTCACGAGCGCCAGCATATCGGAGGAGTTGAGCTTCGCCGAAATAATGCCGTTTTCCGTCTCGGTACTCAGGTCGCGCACAAGGCCCCTTTCACCGAGGATATAGAGCGTCGTGCCGCCGACGTCGTAGACCGCGGCGGTGCGGCCGCCGAGGGCGATGGCGGGCGAGTCGAGCTTGACCTCCTGCGCGTAGACCTCGCTGCCGTCGTCGGCGAGCACGCTCACGCGCGTGGTGGAAACGACCAGCAGGCGGTCGCCGAGGAGGGCGAAGCGGTTCGTGCGGTCGTTGTCGTAATCATAGGTGTTCTCGCCCGCGGCGTCGGCCTTATCGTAGCTCAGCGCGCGGCGGAGACTGTCGAAATTCGACAGGTCCAGATACGCCGCGGCGAGCACCGCTCCCAGCACGACCGCGAGCACCGCCACCAGCACCAGAATACGGTGGAACGTGCCGCGGCGCGGCGGCGCGGCGCGGTCCGCGCGCAGATCCTCGCGCGAGAGCTTATCCTTGTCAGTCATTGAGCCGTTCATCCTCATACCAAAGTCTGGTCATGTACAGTCCCCCCGGCGGCACCGTGGGGCCGGCGAGCGTGCGGTCGCCGGAGTCGAGTATTTTGGGAATGTCCTCCGCCGTGAGCTTGCCCTCGGCGGCGTAGAGCACCGTGCCGGTGATGGCGCGCACCATGTTGTAGAGAAAGCCGTCCGCGCAGACCTTGAGCTCCAGAAGCTCGCCGCGGCGCGTCACGCGGCAGTAGTGCACGGTGCGGACGGTGGTCTTTGTCTCCGTGCCGACCGAGCGCACGGCGCGGAAATCGTGCGTGCCCTCAAACGCCCGCGCCGCCGCGTCCATCACCGCCTCGTCGAGCTTTTTGGGGTAGAAGTACGCACGGTTCACATAAAACGGGTTCTTGATGCGCGAGTTGTAGATGCGGTAGGTGTATTCCTTCTTCAGGCACGAGCCGATGGCGTTGAAATCGTCCGCCACCTCCAGCGCCTCGCGCACCACGATGTCCTCGGGCGTGTGGGTGTTGACGGCGAAAGGCAGGCGGTCGATGGGGATGCGGGAGCTCGTGCGGAAATTCGCAACATAGCGCTCGGCGTGAACGCCCGCGTCCGTGCGGCCGACGCCGGTGAGCCTGACCCTCTCACCGCAGACCATCGAAAGACCGCGCTGGAGCGTCTCCTGCACGCTCGCCTCGGTCCGCTGCATCTGCCAGCCGTGATAGGCCGTGCCGTTATACATCAATTTTAGCGCAATGTTACGCATGATTCGTGTCCTTTTTTTGAATTTTAGAAAAACTTTTTCAGCGCGATCATCGCCGCGCACAGCGCGGCGTAGAACGCGAGCGTCAGATAGTCCCGCGTCTCGTAGCGCAGGACATGGAGCTTCGTGCGCCCCTCACCGCCGTGGTAGCAGCGGCACTCCATCGCCGTCGCCAGCTCGTCCGCACGGCGGAACGCGCTGACGAACAGCGGCACGAGCAGCGGAATGAGCGCTTTCGCGCGCTGGAGCAGGTTGCCGCTCTCGAAGTCCGCGCCGCGGGCGCGCTGGGCGGACATGATCTTGTCCGTCTCCTCGATGAGCGTGGGGATGAAGCGCAGCGCGATGGACATCATCATCGCCAGCTCATGCACCGGCACGCCGAGCTTCTTGAGCGGGCCGAGCAGGTCCTCCAGCCCGTCGGTCAGGCGGATGGGGCTGGTGGTATAGGTCAGCAGGAAGGTGCCCATGATGAGCAGCGAGATGCGCAGCATCATGGCGATGGCGGTGATCACGCCCTCGCGCGTGACGTGGAAGATCCAGAACTGCGCGATGACGGTGCCGGGGGTGTAGAAGAGGTTCAGCACCGCGGTGAAGGCGATGATGAACAGCACCGGCTTGAGGCCGCGGAAGAGCGCCCTCGCGCCCACCTTCGAGATGCGCACGGAGACGATCAGCGTCAGGATCAGCACGCCGTAGGCAATGGGGCCCTTTGCCAGAAAGATGGCTATGATATAAAGAACGGTCGCCAGCAGCTTGGTGCGCGGGTCGAGCCGGTGGGCGAGCGTGTCGCCGGGGAAATACTGGCCGAGGGTGATGTCCTTCAGCATACGGCTCCCCCCTTTCGCAGCGCAAGCAGCGCCGCCTTCAGCTCCGCGACCGTGTAGACCGCGGGGTCGATGGGCAGCCCCTTGGCGCGCAGCGCCATGGCGACGCGCGTCACCTGCGGCACGTCAAGGCCCGCGGCGACCAGCTCGTCCGCGCGGGCGAACACCTCGCGCGGCGTGCCGCTCATGAGCACATGAGCGTCGGAGAGCACGGCGATGCGGTCCACGTTCTGCGCGATCTCATCCATCGAGTGGCTGACGAGCACGACGGTGTTGCCGCGCTCCTTGTGATAGGCGCGGATATGGGCAAGCAGCTCCTCGCGCCCGCGCGGGTCAAGTCCCGCGCTCGGCTCGTCGAGCACCAGCACCTCCGGCTCCATGGCGATCACGCCCGCGATGGCGACGCGGCGCTTCTGCCCGCCAGAGAGCGCGAAGGGCGACTTTTGCAGCAGGCCCTCGTCCAGTCCCGCGAAGCGGGCGGCGTCATGCACGCGGCGGTCCAGCTCCGCGCCGGTCAGGCCCATGTTGGTGGGGCCGAAGGCGATGTCGCGGTAGACGGTCTCCTCAAAGAGCTGGTACTCCGGATACTGGAACACCAGCCCCACGCGGAAGCGCACGCTGCGGATCTTCTTCGGGTCGGCCCAGATGTCCTCGCCGTCGAGCAGCACGCGGCCGCCCGTCGGCTTGAGCAGGCCGTTGAGGTGCTGGATCAGCGTCGATTTGCCGCTGCCCGTGTGCCCGATGAGGCCGAGAAACTCGCCGTGGTAAATGTCGAGCGACAGATTTTCCACCGCGCTGCGGCGGAAGGGCGTGCCCTCGCCGTAGGTGTGGGTCAGATTTTCAATACGAATGATCTCGTTCAACTCAGTTGTCCTCTTTTGCGGATTTTCCAAAGCACCTTGCAATGGCGTCGGCGCACTCGTCCACGGTGATGGCCGTGAGCGGCAGGTCGCAGCCCGCGCCGCGCAGCTCGTATAAAAGCTCCACCGTGTCCGGCACGGTCAGGCCGATGGACTTGAGCTTTTCCACCTGCGCGAACACCTCGCGCGGCGCGCCGTCCATGGCGACGCGGCCCTCGTTCATCACGATCACGCGGTCGGCGTGCTCGGCTTCGTTCATGTGGTGGGTGATGAGCACAACGGTGATGCCCTCGTCGCGGTTGAGCCGTTCGATGGTCGAAATGACCTCGCTGCGGCCGATGGGGTCGAGCATGGCGGTCGCCTCGTCGAGCACGATGCACTGCGGGCGCATCGCCAGCACGCCCGCGATGGCGATACGCTGCTTCTGTCCGCCGGAGAGCAGATGCGGCGCGTGCTTTGCAAATTTCTCCATGCCGACGGTGCGCAGCGCGTCGTCCACGCGCCGCCGGATCTCCTCCGTCGGCACGCCGAGGTTCTCGGGCGCGAAGGCCACGTCCTCCTCCACCACGTTCGCGACGATCTGGTTGTCGGGGTTCTGGAACACCATGCCCACGCGGCGGCGGATCTCGAGCAGCAGCTTCTCGTCCGTGGTGTCCATGCCGTCGACGTACACCCTGCCGCCCGAGGGCAGCAGCACGGCGTTGAAGGTCTTGGCGAGCGTGGATTTGCCGCTGCCGTTGTGGCCGAGGATGACGGTGAAGCTCCCGCGCTCGATGGCGAGCGTCACGCCGTCAAGCGCAAGCGTCGGCTGCTCGTTTTCCTCGCCCGCGGGATAGGAATAGGTCAGATTTTCAGTCTGCAGCATGGTTGACATAATTTTTCTTCCTTTGTTTATTCACTGCACCATCTTCCGGTCGCGCCGCAGGGCAGCGCAAGACCCGTTTCGGTGACAGGCAGCCCCAGCTCGTCCCACGTCACCCTGCCGCCGTACTTCTCCGCGACGAGCAGATGGAGCATATAGCCGAGCACCGAGGGCGCAAGGCCCGTGGTGTAGGAATTGATGATGACGAACAGCGGCTTGTCGCTGAGCACCTGAGAACAGAGCTTCACGAAGGGGAAAAGGTTATCCTCCAGCTTCCAGACCTCGCCGCCCGGGCCGCGGCCGTAGCTCGGCGGGTCCATGATGATGGCGTCGTAGGTCTTGCCGCGGCGGATCTCGCGCTCGACGAACTTCGCGCAGTCGTCCACGATCCAGCGGATCGGCGCGTCGGCCAGTCCGCTGACCTTTGCGTTCTCCTTCGCCCATGCGACCATGCCCTTGGCGGCGTCGACGTGGCAGACGCTCGCGCCGCTCTTGGCGCAGGCGACGCTCGCCGCGCCCGTGTAGGCAAAGAGGTTCAGCACACGGATGGGACGGCCCGCCTGCTCGATCTTCTCACGCGCAAAGTCCCAGTTCACCGCCTGCTCGGGAAAGAGTCCCGTGTGCTTGAAGTTCATGGGCTTGCACTGGAACGTCAGGTCGCGGTAACGCATCTGCCACTGCTCGGGCAGCTTTTCCTTGTCCCAATGTCCGCCGCCGGTGGACGAGCGGTGGTAGCGTCCCTGCGCGTTTTTCCAGCCGCGGTTCGCGTGCGGCGTCTCCCAGATGGCCTGCGGGTCGGGACGCACGAGGATCTGCCGCCCCCAGCGCTCCAGCTTTTCGCCGCCGCCGCAGTCGATCAGCTCGTAATCCTCCCACTTGTCCGCGATCCACATAGGCTCTATCTCCTTCGCCGGCGCACAGCGCCGCATATTAAATCAATGTATTATACTATAATCGCGCACGGTTCGTCAATTGAAAAAAGGGGCGTTGTCAAAGGCTTTACAATATGTTAAACTTTTGAAGGACGGCTCCTTCGCGGGAACCTTTTTCCGCGTTCGTCCGTTCAAGAAAATACCGATAACGTTTCGTGAGATGACTTTTATGGATAAAATTCTTTTACATTCCTGCTGCGCCCCCTGCTCGGTCTACTGCGTGGACACCCTGCGCGGCGAGGGCATCGAGCCGGTGTCGCTGTGGTTCAACCCGAACATCCACCCGTGGACGGAGTACGACCAGCGCCGCTCCACCCTGCTCGAATACGGAGAAAAGGAGCGGGTCGAGGTGCATATCTTAGAGGACTACGGCCTGCGCGACTTCGTCCGCGCCGTCGCCGCGGACATCGACCACCGCTGCGCGCACTGCTACACCATCCGTCTCGGCACGGCGGCGAAGTACGCGAGCGAGCACGGCTACGAGGCCTTCACCTCCTCGCTGCTCATTTCCCCCTACCAGAACCACGAGCTGCTCAAGGCGGTCGGCGAGACGATGGCGAGAAAGTACGGCGTGGAATTTCTCTACCGTGACTTCCGCCCCGGCTTCCGCGCGGGACAGGCAAAGGCTCGTGAGATGGGGCTTTATCTCCAGAAATACTGCGGCTGCATCTTCTCCGAGGAGGACCGCTACGAGAAAAAGATCGGTCGGGCGCGCACGCGCTTTGCCGAGGAATGAGAAAGGCTGGACTGCACGATGAAAAAGCTGCTTTTCGCCGCACTCTACGGCGCCGTGTTCGAGGGCGTCACGGAGGATAACCTCTACACAAACGCCTACAGCGCCGGCGCGTGAGCGTCGCTGCCTGTCCGAACCAAATTCAAGGAGGTCTGCGCATGAGGTTGAGCGTCATTCAGATGGATATGCGTTTGGGTGAGAGCGCCTATAATTTCGCGCACGCGGAGGCGCTGCTGCGCCGCGCGGCGGCGGAGGGCGCGGACACCGCGCTGCTGCCGGAAACTTGGAACACCGGCTTCTTCCCCGCCGACCATCTGTCGGAGCGGAGCGACCGCGGCGGCGAGGCGGTGAAGGCGCTGTGCGCGCCGCTCGCCCGCGAGCTGAACATGAACATGAGCAGCAGCGGAATCGTCGCCATGACGAAGCCGGCGATCATCGCGCCGTAATCGGTGATGCCCGTCGAGGAGCTGTAGATCTGC
>ENA-ORSL01003407-ORSL01003407.1-human-gut-metagenome-genome-assembly--contig:-NODE-3407-length-10328-cov-2.460625_pt1 | contig 10328 bp, 9 predicted proteins | sample MGYA00242190_ERZ509157 | MGnify/ENA primary metagenome ERZ509157 (study PRJEB26280, sample SAMEA2338664) | human gut metagenome | biome: human gut; feature: human-associated habitat; material: faeces... | reverse complement strand
ACAACCAACTACCCTTGCTGCGATCAAGCCCTAGGGGATTCGAAGGGAGCTGGCCGTACAGGACTTTCCCGTTTGCGGTTGCAAAGGTAGGAACTTTTTCTTTCCGTTCCAAACATTAGTATATACTTTTTTAATGCACTCCTGAAATAAAACTCATTTTCAACCGCTTAGATTTTACAAAAATAAAGAAGTTTAGTTCACCGTATTCCGCTAATTTTTCGTATTTTTGCACGCTAATATGTAATATATATCATAATGAATGCAATAAGCTACAAGCAACTCCGTGCTTTTGCCGCCCAATACGGTGCCGTGGTGGGTCTGATGTGGATTGTCAGTTTTGCTTTTTATATTATCGGGCTGACCCGTCCGCTCGTAGGCAACGTGGGTCTCATCATCGGATTGTTGTCCGTGGTAACAGCCGGTTTCCTGATACGGAAATTCAGAGGTGAAGTGTTTCCCCTTCGTTTCGGCCAGTCGTGGTGGATGGCGACGCTGATTTTCATGTATGCCTCCTTGCTCATGGCAGTTGCCCAGTTTGTTTATTTCCGCTACATCGACAACGGATTGCTCCTCCAAACTTATTCCACCATCATGCAACAGCCCGAAGCTGTAGCCATGATGCAAAGCATGATGCCGGAAGAGGACGCGGCCGAAGTCAGCCGCCAAGTCATAGACCTACTTAAAAGTATCTCTCCCATACAACTGACTTTCGAATTCTTAGTATATAATCTCATGTTCGGCTTCCTGCTGGCCATCCCCACCGCGTGGATCGGATTGAGCGGAAAGAGCCGTACGACTCACAGTCAAAACCGATAAATATGGATATTTCAGTCGTAATTCCTCTCTTCAATGAAGAAGAATCCATTCCGGAATTATATTCATGGATTGAACGCGTAATGAATGCACACGGCTTCACATACGAAGTCATTTTCGTCAATGACGGCAGCACCGACAGTTCTTGGCAACTGATTGAAGATTTGCAGGAAAAGCATAGTTGCGTGAAAGGCATCAAATTCCGCCGTAACTATGGAAAAAGCCCCGCCTTATATTGCGGCTTCAAGAAAGCGGAAGGCGACGTGGTCATCACCATGGACGCCGACCTTCAGGACTCCCCCGACGAGATACCGGAACTTTACCGTATGATTGTGACAGACGGATTCGATTTGGTGTCGGGATACAAGCAAAAACGATATGACCCGTTGTCCAAAACGATCCCTACCAAACTGTTCAACGCCACCGCACGCAAGGTCAGTGGTATCAAAAACCTGCACGATTTCAACTGCGGATTGAAAGCTTACCGCAAGGAAGTCGTGAAAAGCATTGAAGTCTATGGGGAAATGCACCGTTATATTCCTTATCTGGCCAAGAACGCCGGCTTCGATAAAATAGGGGAAAAGGTGGTACACCATCAGGCACGCAAGTACGGCAAGACCAAATTCGGCGGCCTGAACCGCTTCTTCAACGGTTATCTGGATCTGATTTCCCTTTGGTTCCTGTCTAAATTCGGGGTTAAACCGATGCACATCTTCGGCTTTTTAGGTTCCATCATGTTCATTCTGGGTTTTATCGCAGCCGGCGTCATCGGGGTCAACAAACTGTACGACATGTATTGCGGAAACTCCTACCGTCTGATTACCGACTCACCATACTTTTATATCGCCCTGACCACAATGATACTGGGCACGCAACTCTTCCTGACCGGCTTCTTGGGAGAACTCATCAGCCGCAATTCGCCGGAACGTAACAACTACTTGATTGAAAAAGAAATATAAAGATTACATCTTTTGAAGATGAAGAAACTAAAAGGTATAACCCGCACACTGGTTTGCATCGGTGTTTTCATTGCTGTCGCGGCCTGCGAATCTACCGACTGTCCGATAAACAATATCGTTTACAGTACGTATGGATTCTATGCCGCCACGGATGAAGGGGAAAGCAAAATCCAAGTGTTGGACACACTGACGATCACGGCTGCCGGTACGGATTCCATTTTGATTAACCGTCTGGTACGAGGAAGTGAGGTGGAACTTCCGGTAAGTTACAGTGCAGCAACCGACACGCTCATCTTTCACTACGACGAGCCGTACACGGAGAGACACCATTTGGATTGACAAAGAAAATATTCCGCATTACGAATCCCCTACTTGTCCGGCTTCGATGTTCCACCATGTGACCGCCGTTCGCTGGACCCGACTGCTTGTAGACTCCGTTTCGATTGTAAATCCGAACATCAATTATAATGTATCTGAAAATTTCAAAATATATTTCCGTAGCGGTAATTAGCTTGCTTCTTCCTTTCGCTTCGTACGCCCAACAGACCGAAAGCGAGAAGGCCCAGCAAACCGTAGAAGACCTGACGAAGAAAGAAGCTCCCGTATTCGGAGGTGTGGCTCTGTCGGGCGACCTCGTAGGCGTTGTTATGAAATCCCTCAATTCGGATTACTCGCAAATGGAAGTGGCCGCACACTTGAATTTCAAGGAGAAATATTTTCCGGTTTTTGAATTGGGATATGGGGAAAGCAACTGTGAGGGTGAGGAAACTGGCAATACCTACAAAACCAAGGCACCTTATTTCCGCATCGGTATGGACTACAACTTTACTAAAAAGTGGTACACGGGCAATCGGTTGTATTTAGGCATACGTTATGCTTTCACGTCTTTCAAATACGATATAAGTTCTCCGGGATTCGCCGATCCGGTGTGGGGAAACGAAGTCCCGTTCGTATTCAACGGGCTTTCGGCCAATTCCCATTGGGGAGAAATCGTCTTCGGCATAGAAACACGAATATGGAAAATTTTCCACTTAGGATGGAACGTACGCTATAAAATCCGTATGAGCCACAGCGAGGCTCCGCAAGGTTCTCCGTGGTATGTGCCCGGTTTCGGTAAATACGGCAATTCATGTATCGGCGGTACTTTCAACATCATATTCGACATTTAAACCCAGGCAAAAACATGCAAACATGTACATCACAGAGGCTATATTGTTAGGACTGGCACTCGCCATGGATTGCTTTGCCGTAAGCATCACCTCGGGCGCAATCGTCAAGCACATCGTCTTGCGCCCCATGCTGACCATGATTCTTTCGTTCGGCCTCTTTCAGGGAGCAATGGTCTTGGCCGGATGGTATGTCAGCACGCTCTTCAGCCGTATTCTGGCTCCCATAGACCATTGGATTGCTTTCGGATTGCTCTCTGCCATCGGCATCCAGATGATTCGGGAAGGCTTCGGGAAAAAAGAAGAAACCAAATTCGACCCGCTAAGTTATAAAGTCATCCTGACACTGGCCGTAGCCACAAGCATAGATGCCATGGCCGTAGGGGTTTCCATGGCTTTTATGCAAATAGGCAGCAGTTGGGACACCATCGCTATTCCGGCCGTCCTCATTGCCGCCATCTCGTCTGCCCTTACCATAGCCGGATTGGGAACAGGCATATTCATCGGACGCAAGATCCCATGCTCCATAGCCCCCGTCGGAGGTCTTATCCTGATAGGTATCGGTATTAAAATCATTATAGAACATTTAGGTTTATGCTCATGAACGATAAAAGAAAAAAACTACGCTGGCAACTGCCTTTTCTCATCCTGCTGGTTATCGGCACGATATATGCCATACGCAGCCCACATTCCAACATTCCTTTCCAACGGGAAGAAGGAGCCATTTTCGGCACGTTTTACCACGTAACCTACCAATGCGATTCGAGTCTGCAAAAGGAAATCGAAGCCGAATTACGAAAAGTGGATGTCTCTCTCTCTCCCTTCAATAAAGAATCGGTCATTAGCCGAATCAACCGGAATGAGGAAGTTACCCCGGACAGCATGTTCGTCCACGTATTCCAACTGGCCAAAACCATCAGCGAACATACCTACGGCGCATTCGACATAACCGTCGCACCGTTGGTCAATGCCTGGGGGTTCGGCTTCAAAAACGGGCAGGATCTTACTCCTGCACAAATCGACAGCATTCTTTCGTTCGTCGGATTTGAAAAGGTGGCTTTGGAAAACGGAAAGATTGTGAAACAGGATCCTCGGGTAATATTGGATTGCAGCGCCATTGCCAAAGGATACGGCAGCGATGCGGTAGCCCGCCTGTTCGACCGTAAAGGCATCCGGAACTACATGATTGAAATCGGAGGGGAAATCGTGGTGAAAGGTCTCAGTCCAAAAGAACAAAAATGGAAAGTGGGCATCAATAAGCCCATAGACGACTCTTTGAATGTCAACAATGAAATCCAAACCATATTGAACGTCACGGACCTCGGTATTGCCACTTCCGGAAATTACCGTAACTTCTACTACAAAGATGGAAAAAAGTATGCACATACCATAGACCCGCACACAGGTTATCCTGTACAGCATTCCATTCTGTCGTCCACCGTACTGGCCAAAGACTGCGCTACCGCCGACGCATACGCTACGGCATTCATGGTTTTGGGATTGGAACAGGCTAAAAAGATATTGCAGTCCACTCCCGACATACAAGCTTACCTTATCTATGCGGACGAGAAAGGGAAGAACCAAGTGTACACAACCCCGGCCCTCCAAACGATGATGGACCGATAAAACAGACAGATATGGAAAACTTTACATTGGACACTTTGACCGCCCTCCCCTTGTTTCAAGGCATCGGAAAAAGTGAATTGACACAATTTTCCACGTCTGTCCCTCACCGGATCGTCCAATATGCCGAAGGAGAGAACCTGGCAGAACAGGACCACCCCTGCCGACAGTTGATACTGGCTTTCCGCGGTGCCATCGGGATGCGTACCCGGTCGGACAACAACCGTTTCGCATTCTACGAACGGCTACAGTCACCGGTAGCTCTACAACCGGAAGCTCTGTACGGCATTACTCCACGCTACACGCATACTTATACGGCACAGACAGACATACGCGCCCTGATCATTCCCAAAGACGGGGTAACCTTGTTGTTCAGCCGTTTCGAGGTATTCCGGCTTAACATGATCAACCTCTTGTCTACCTATATCTACCGTCAGGGAAGATGGCTATGGCATAACCTTTCAGGGAATACGGAGAAACGTATCGTCAATTTCATTCACTCCCGCAGCGTATACCCCGCCGGAGAAAAGATTTTGGAAATCAGCATGGAAGACCTCGGATTGCAAATCAATGAACCACGCATGAACGTGTCACGCGCCCTGAACCGTTTGCAAAAAGAAAACTTAGTCTTATTAAAAAGAAGGAAAATTATCATACCGGCCTTGGAGAAATTGATTCAGGCCTTCTAAAAAATACAAATATCGACATGGACATCATACAAGAAAACCAAACCGAAGAAAGAAAAAATCCGTTTTTCAGCTCTTCCTACGGAACGCCTCACGACACGGCACCTTTCGACCGGATACACCTCGAAGATTACGAACCGGCTTTCATGGAAGGCATACGGCAAGATGACGAACTGACGGACACCATCATCCAAAATCCGGAACCGCCCACGTTCGACAACACCATATCATTCAGCGTCCCCGACAATCTGCTGAGCCGGGTGAGCAATGTGTTCTTCAACCTGCTGAGTGCAGAAACCAACGACGAGATGGACGAGTTGGCACAGAAAATGTCACCGATATTGACGGAACATGCCAACAACATCCTGCTGAACGAGAAACTGTTCGCCCGGATAAAGGCCGTGTACGAAAACCACCGTGAATTGACGCCTGAAGAACAAATGCTTTTAGACAAGAGTTACGACGGCTTCATACGCAACGGGGCTAACCTTCCGGCCGAGGACAAAGAAAAGTTCCGTGCACTCAGCAAGGAACTGAGCCAGTTGACTTTGCAATTCTCACAGAATAATCTGAAAGAAACCAACAATTTCCAACTCCACCTGACAGACGAAAAGGATTTGGCCGGCCTTCCGGAATCTGCTGTCGAAGCTGCCGCATTGGCTGCCAAGGAAAAGGATTTGGAGGGATGGGGCTTCACCCTGCACGCCCCGAGCTACAATCCGTTCATGACCTACGCCGACAATCGGGAACTCCGCCGGAAAATGTATATGGCACGGAATACCATCTGCACGCACGACAACGAATACAACAACCTTGAAATCGTCAAGCGTATCGTCAACCTGCGACGCGAACGGGCACAACTGTTGGGCTATCCCACCTACGCCGACTTCGTATTGAAAAAACGTATGGCGGAAAACAGCCGGAATGTCTACCAACTGTTGAACGACTTGTTGGAAGCTTACCTGCCCACGGCACGGGAAGAAGTGAAAGAAGTGGAGAGAAAGGCCCGTGAAAAAGAAGGAGAGGATTTCGTCCTGCAACCTTGGGATTTCGGTTATTATGCCCATAAATTACAACTGGAAAAATACAATCTGGATGCCGAAATGCTACGCCCGTATTTCGAACTGTCACGCGTCAAACAAGGCGTCTTCGGACTGGCTTCCCGCCTGTACGGTATCACCTTCAAGGAGAATACCGACATTCCGGTATACCATCCGGACGTGACGGCATACGAAGTGTTTGACAAAGACGGAACTTTCTTAGCCGTATTGTACACGGATTTCCATCCCCGGAAAGGCAAACAAAGCGGTGCCTGGATGACTTCCTACAAAGACCAGTGGATAGACGAGGAAGGCATCAATCATCGTCCTCATGTGTCCGTCACCATGAATCTGACCAAGCCGACAGAGAGCAAACCGGCCTTACTCACTTTAGGAGAGGTAGAAACATTCCTACACGAATTCGGACATGCCTTACACGGCATATTCGCCAATACACGCTTCGAAAGCCTCAGCGGTACGAGTGTCTATTGGGATTTTGTGGAACTTCCGTCACAAATTATGGAAAATTTTGCCGTAGAACGCGATTTTTTAAATACCTTTGCCCAACACTACCAGACGGGTGAACCGCTTCCGGAAGAGTTTATCGACCGGATTATCAAAAGCCGCAATTTCAACGCGGCTTATGCTTGTATCCGCCAGGTCAGTTTCGGTCTGTTGGACATGGCTTATTATACACAGGACAAACCTTTCGAGGAAGACGTGCTTTCGTTTGAAAAACGCGCGTGGGAAGCGGCACAGTTGTTGCCGCAACCGGAAGAGACCTGTATGAGCGTACAGTTCGGACATATCATGTCCGGAGGCTATGCAGCCGGATATTACAGTTACAAATGGGCGGAAGTCCTGGATGCGGATGCCTTCTCCCTGTTCAAGGAAAAAGGGATATTCGACCGGGAGGTGGCACAAAGTTTCCGCGACAATATCCTGTCGAAGGGAGGCACGGAACCTCCTATGACATTATATAAACGATTCCGCGGACAAGCCCCCACCATAGACGCCCTGCTAAAACGAAACGGTATCAAACCCATAAACAAAGCTTGAGAGAAACATGAAAACTCCGGAAGAAAAAAAGCATGAATTGGACCTGCGCTATTTGCGTATGGCTCGGATATGGGCAGAAAACAGTTACTGTGAACGACGCAAAGTAGGAGCCCTCATCGTGAAAGACAAAATGATTATTTCCGATGGCTACAACGGCACACCGGCAGGATTCGAAAACGTGTGCGAAGACGAAAACCATCTGACCAAACCCTACGTACTACATGCCGAAGCCAACGCCATCACCAAGATCGCACGGTCTGGAAACAACAGCGAAGGAGCCACTTTGTACGTCACAGACGCTCCTTGTATCGAATGCTCCAAGCTTATCATACAGTCCGGCATCAAGAAGGTTTTTTATGCCCGACAATACCGGCTGACAGACGGTATCGACCTGCTCCAAAGAGCCGGTATAGAGGTACATTACCTACCATTGGACACTCCGACAGAAGAACTTTAAAAAAACATGTATTTATGAATCAGAATAGTTCATCGCGATTTACGCCTATCCTATTGGCATTATGCCTTGTGGCAGGAATATTGATAGGAACGTTCTATGCCAACCATTTCTCGGGAAACCGGCTGAACATCATCAATACGAACAGTAACAAGGTGAACGACTTGTTGCGTATCATCGACGACCAATATGTAGACACGGTCAATATGACCGAACTCGTGGAGCAAGCCATGCCCCGCATATTGGCGGAACTGGATCCGCACTCGGGCTACATCCGAGCCAAAGACGCGGAAGCCTCGGTGGAAAGCCTGAAAGGAAGTTTCTCCGGTATCGGGGTATCATTCACCAAACAAAACGATACGGCACGTATCATCAGTGTCATTAAAGGCGGGCCTTCTGAAAAAGTGGGATTGCTGGCAGGAGACCGTATTGTCAATGTGGACGGAAAAGACATCACGGCCAAAGAAATCACGGCCGAAGACTGCATGAAACTCATGAAGGGCAAAAAAGGAACCAAAGTAAAATTAGGCATCCAGCGCATGGGAGAGAAGAAGCCCCTCTACTACACCATCACACGAGGTGACATTCCGGTACACAGCATAGAAGCTACTTACATGCTTACCCCCGAAACCGGATATGTCAAAATCAAAAGTTTCAGCGAAACGACCTACCCCGAGTTATTGGTCGCTTTGGCCGAACTGAATCAAAAAGGCTTTAAAAACCTGGTCATAGACCTGCGTGATAACACAGGGGGAATCATGCAGACCGCCATACAAATGGCCAACATCTTCTTACCCAAGAACCGTTTGATTCTCTACACGGAGGGACGCAAATTTCCTCGTGAAGAATACAAAAGCGACGGACGCGGAGCCTTCCCCAATCTGCCCTTGACGGTATTGGTCAACGAGGGGTCGGCATCGGCCAGCGAAATCTTCGCCGGTGCCATACAAGACAATGACAGGGGGACGATCATAGGCCGCCGTACGTATGGGAAAGGATTGGTACAGCAACCCATAGAATTCCGTGACGGCAGCATGATTCGCCTGACCATCGCGCGGTATTACACACCTTCGGGACGGTGCATCCAAAAGCCTTACGAAAAAGGACACGGAGAGGAATATGAAAACGACCTGATAGAACGTTACGAACGTGGAGAGTTCTTCTCGCAGGACAGCATCAAGCAGAGCGGCCCTCAATTCAAGACACGCTTGGGACGCACGGTATACGGTAGCGGAGGTATCATGCCGGACATCTTCGTACCCGAAGACACTTCCGACGTGACTTCATACTACAAAGAAGCATTAATAAGCGGATTGATATACCAGTATGCGTTCAACTTCGCCGACAGCCATCGTCAGGAATTGAACGAACTGGAAACGAACGAAGAGCTCGTCCGTTATCTGGACCGGCAAAATATAGTCGGCAAATTTGCCGACTTCGCCCAACACAGAGGATTACGCCGGCGCAACCTGATGCTCTACAAGTCACGTAAACTTTTCAGAAAAAGCCTCTACGCCTCTATCATCAATAACGTAAAGGAAACAGAACAATTCTACGAATTCATCAACAGCGATGACGCTGTAGTAGAACGTGCAATTAAGGTTCTGGAGGAAGGAAAAGCTTTTCCGGAAGCTCCTCAAAAGGCACCCTCAGAAAATAAAAAATAAAAATTTATCGGGAAAGCTATGGCATCCTGCGATACCGTAGCTTTCCCGAGTTTTGACTATGCTTATGGATAAAAAAGAACTAAGGACGCTTATCGCCCAGAATAAGAAAGAGACCTCACGGGCTGCCATACTCGATCTTTCAGGTCCTATTTTGAGACGTTTGGCGGTTCATCCGCGCTTTATCGCGGCACGTACCGTATTGCTATACCACTCATTGCCGGATGAAGTGGATACGCAAGATTTCGTACGCTACTGGAGTTTGCGCAAGTGTATATTACTCCCAACCGTAAAAGGAAAAGATATAGAATTGCACCGTTATGCTGCCGAGGACCACCTCGAAACGGGGGCTTTCGGCATTCAGGAATCTACGGGAGAGGTTTTCACCGATTACGCTTCCATTGATTTAGCCGTCATCCCGGGAGTGGCCTTCGATTCAGAAGGGAATCGCTTGGGACGCGGACAAGGTTTTTACGACCGCTTACTGACGCGGTTGCAACATTACAATATATATAAAATAGGAGTTTGCTTCGATTTCCAGCGGGTAGAGCATGTTCCTACAGAGCCTCACGACATCCCTATGGACGAGATTCTTTGAGTCTTTGTCAACGGAACACAATACTCTGAATGACTTGCGCTCCCACGTATTCATTCAGTTTGCGCACCAATGCTTCCCGTCCCATCATCAGATTGGCTTTGAGAGCAGGCGACTTTAAATGAACGTACAACACCTGATTTTTCACGAGCTTCCTTTTTAAATTCACTCAATTTCTTGCCACTCTTATCTACCGGACGTTGAGTATCACCCGGTTCTTCTACAAGCGGAGTAACAGCAACACCCAGTTTTACACGTTGAACTGTACC
>ENA-ORSL01003401-ORSL01003401.1-human-gut-metagenome-genome-assembly--contig:-NODE-3401-length-10342-cov-2.611160_pt1 | contig 10342 bp, 6 predicted proteins | sample MGYA00242190_ERZ509157 | MGnify/ENA primary metagenome ERZ509157 (study PRJEB26280, sample SAMEA2338664) | human gut metagenome | biome: human gut; feature: human-associated habitat; material: faeces... | reverse complement strand
TTTGGCTCACAAGAAAATGACGTTCCCGCTGAAAGTCTGCTTCAGCTGACTTTCAGCGGCATGCTTATTATAGCACACGCACGCATAAGTTTTACAATGAAACGCATTGACGAAAGCGCCCAGGAGCAGGTAATATAATATGGCATCCCTTTTAAGGAGGTATTTACTATATGAAAAAACTGTGCGCAATGCTGCTTTCCCTTGCGCTGCTGTGCGCCTTGCTTCCTGCGCAGGCGGGCGCGTACCGCTTGGGCGATACCATCGCGGATTTTTCCGTCTCCACCCCGGATGGCGAAACGCTGTCGCTGCAGGCGCTTTTGCAAAAATACCGCGCCGTCGTGCTCAACTTCTGGTTTAAGGATTGCACCTGGTGCGACTATGAGTTTCCCTATTTAGAGGAAGCCTGGCAGCAGCTTTCCAACGACGTGGCCGTGCTGGCGCTGTCCCCCTATGACGATGCACAGACCATCGCCGATTACCAGACAAGCAAGGGTCTCACCTTCCCCATGGCGATGGACACGGCAGGCCTGAGCACGCAGTTTGGCGTAGGCAGCTACCCCACCACCATCGTGATCGACCGCTACGGCGTATACTGTCTGCGGGAGGAGGGCGCGCAGCCCTCGGCGCAGGCGTTTATCGATTTGCTTACCCCCTATATCGGGGCGGATTACAGCCAATCCGTGCTAAACGGCGCATCCCTGCCCACGGCCCAGGCTCCCAGCGCTGAGGCCCTGCGCGGCGCGCTGGGTGATGCGCTGACCTTCTATTCTTCCGATTCGTTGACTGCCTGGCCCTGGCTGGTGGATGGCGATCGTGTGTATTCCAGCAACGCGGGCGCGGCGGAAACCGACGCGCTGCTGTATACCCGCGTTACCGCGCAGGCGGGCGATGCGCTGGCCTTTGACGTGCGCGTATCCTGCCTGCCCGTGTTTGACCGCCTGACGATCTCCCTGAACGGTGAAATCGTCAAGACCTTCACGGGCGAAACCAGCCTGCAGGGCTATGCAATCGCCTTTCCGCAGGCCGGGGAATATGAAATCTGCTTCGCCTTTGCCAAGGAAAGCGCGGAGGGTGCAGGCGATGACCGGGCGGAGCTGCGCCATATTCGCCTGCTGCACGGTCAGGAGGCCGCGGACGCGCTGGCAGCCAATCCTGCCTATCCACAGACGCTGCCGGGCAAGGAGCTGAACGTTTCGCTTCCTTCCTCCGCCGCGCGCGAAATCGCCTTTGACGATCCTGCAGGCTACATCGCAGCCTATCTGCCCGCCAAGCATTATTACATCCTCACCCAGGATCCCGCCCCGGCACACGTGGCCATCGGCGCAGATATCGATCCGGACGCGGCCATCCTGTACAATATGGACGGCGCACGGGCCGTCAGCACCGCTGAAACAGGCGAAAGCGGCTTTATCGTCTCCTGCGGCCTGCAAGGCGAATCCTATGATCAGCTGCTGGTGCTGGAATCGCTGGAGCAGCAGGAGAACAACGCTGCGATTCTATACTTTGCCGACACGGCGTTTGTGGATCAGGTGTGCCAGGGCTTCGGCGCATCCTGGCGCTATCTTGAAAATGACGCAGCCGATTCTGCCCAGGAATCTCCCCAGGAAGCCACCTATACTCTGCGTTTTGTCGATGCGGATGGCGCGCCTGTCGCAGGCGTGATGGTCAACATCTGCTCGGATACCTTCTGCTTTGCTCCGGCGGTTACGGGCACGGACGGCGTGGCCACCTTCACCGGCGCACCCTATGCCTATGAGGTGCATGTGCTGCATGCCCCCACCGGCTATCAGTGGGACGATGCGCAGACGATCACTCTGCCCGCTGCGGGCGGCGAAGTGGTGCTGTCGCTGAGTAAGGAGTGAGGAAGAGAAAAACGGTACTTTCTTGGAGCCCAAGAAAGTACCAAAGAAGGCTGCATTGTGGCCGTAAAAGCCTGTTGAGTTAGACTGGAAGGCGACACTGCTGTGTGACCCCGTGGCAGGGAAAATTCGCGGGCTCGGATTGGCGCAAGCGCCATCCGTTCCCTTGAATATTTCCTCTTTGGCCTGGCTGCGCCAGCCCACGCCGATTAAAATCGGCGTGCCACGGGGGCGACGGTTGGGTGCATTTGTCATTCGTAGCTATTTGCGATCGTTGGATAGAACGGCCACCAAAAGGCTTCTCCTTGAGGAGAGGCTCCGCCGTAGGCGGTGCTGAGGTTGTAGACCACGCAGTGGTCGTTATCATAACTATATAAAAGATAACGCCGCTGCGGCGGCTACACCTTATCCGAGCGGCTGAAGCCGCCCACCTTCCCCTCCGAGGGGAAGGTTTTTGGCTGGCCACGCTTTCCAGCATGCGCAAAGCGCTGCGCTCCCCCTCATCCGTCTCGTTATTCGCTCGACACCTTCTCCCTTCTGGGAGAAGGCTTTTATAGTTATACGCTTTCACCCTGCTTGGCCATTCTTGCCCACTATCGCAATCAACTATGCCCCGTGGCACGCTGATCGTAGATCAGCGCAGGGCGTGCACAGCACGACCAAGGGAGAAAGCAGGAAGCGAACGGAGGAAAGCTGGCTTTTATCCGGGCGGTTCAGGCTTTCTCCTGCTACGGGGACGGGGCGGCAGGTGGCCAGGGCCACGCCCAGTCTAATTCAATAGACTTTTACGTCACAATGCAGCCTTTTTTGATTCTTTCTTGGGCTCCAAGAAAGAATCGTATCCCCGCCTCCCCAAAACTAAAACGCCAGCCTTGGAAGAAACACGCCTTCCAAGGCTGGCTGCATTTACAGAATCTTTTTGTTTTTCTGCTTGTTCAGCAGCTGCTGCGCTGTCTGCGTAGGCGCGGGACGCGGCTGGTCAGCTTCGGCGGCCTTCGGCTTCGTCCTGGGCTTCCGCGGCGCCTCCGCCGGCTTTTCCCTGCGCGGAGGCTGCTGCCTGGCCGCGCGGCGTGCATTCAGATACCGTTCCAGCGCCACATCCCAGCTCAGACGGCGCAGCGCAATATCGCACAGCAGCAGCACCATCAACGCCCACAAAAGCGGCTGGGTCAGATCACGGCGCGCGCGCACTTGAGCATCTCCGCGCTGTCGGTGATCTCGCGCCCGCCTGTCAGCGCAGACAGGTAGGGCAGCGTGCTTTCAGCGTTTTGATTGCGCAGATCATACTCGCCCGAGTAGCCATTGACCGCGCCGCCCTCCATCACGCGCTGAAGCTCGCCGCTTGCATCGCGCTGCTCCACGCGCAGGGCATATGCGCCCAGCTGCGCGGCGGCAATTTCGCCCTCATACACACCCGGCGCGCTCTCCTGCAAGGCAAGCTGCGTCTGCGTGCCGTCAGGCAGCAGAGCCGTCACGCTAGTGCTCAAGCCCGTCTGCGCGCCCTCGGGCGCGGTATAGACAATACGCAACGCGTCGCCCTGACGCTCCGTGATCAATTGCCCCTCTCGCTCCTCGCCGGGCAGGGTGAAGGCCGCCATGCCGCCATAGAAGGCCGCAGCCTGATCCCACTGCAAAAACTCACTCGTCCACGCGCCGCGGCTGTCGGCCATGAAGGCAACCACGCGACCCGCGCCATACTGCCACCACGCCAGGATAGGATCCTCGCGATCGCTCATCAGCGATACGGCAGCCAGGCTCTTTTCGGTGGCGGCCAGATAGCCGCTTAGCTGCGGGAAGCCCTCAAAGTCCGTCAGCGCGGACTGCTCGGTAATCACAGGCGTAAAGGTGCGGTTCTGCACATAGGAGCCCGACACCAGATAGGTTTCCTTGGTGAAGATCTTGGGCAGGTTATCAAACTCGTTCGCCGCGTAGGCGCGGCCGCCGCCCTGCTGGGCCAGCGTGCGCAGGGTGGCCTGGTCGGCCCCGCTGCCCACGGCCACGGTGGTCAGGGTGATATCGTTTTGCTGCATGATATCGCACAGCTGCAGATAGCCCGTATCGCCCGCCTCGCCATCGGTAAGAAAAATGATATGCTTTTGCTGCGCCTGGGCGTTCATCAGCGCGTAGGTGGCCTCGTACAGCGCGGTAAAGAAGGCCGTGCCGCCGCCCGGGCGGATGGTGCCGATCTGGTTTTGGATAGCCTCGACGTCCTCGGCCTTTTGCAGATTGACCACCCACTTGGCCGCATCGTCAAAGGCAATCACGCCCACCTGATCATTGGGGGTCAGCACCTCGGCGGCGCGCATGGCGGCCTCCTTGGCCAGCTCCAGGCGCGTGGTGCCAAACATGCCGTCTGTCATGGAGCCGGATTTATCGATCACCAGCATCAGCGCCAGCGAGGGCAGATCCAGCTTGTTGCGCACATCGATGGTAACGGGCAGCATTTCTTCCAGCTTGCTGCCGCGATAACCGCCCAGCGCGTAGCTGCTGTCGCCGCCGATGACCGTTAGCCCCCGCCCCAGCACGCGCACGGCGCTGTCCAGCGCGGCCCACTGCTCCTCATCCGCCGCGTCATAATCCACATTGACCAGAACGACGCCGTCATACTGGCGCAGCTGCTCCGCGTCATAGGGAAGCTGGGCGGGCAGCACGGTTTCATACTGCATGGCTGCGGCACTGAGCATGGCCGCCATTTCGCTGCCCTCGCCCTGCCTGCCCTCCACCAGCAGCAGCTTGGGCGCGCCCTGCACATACACATAGCCGCCCATGCTGTCGTTCTGCGCGCAGCTGTCTCCCTCGGATATCAGCCGCGCCTCATAGGTGACAACGCCGGTATCGGCCGCCACGTCGCGGAAGGTAAAGGTGTTGTCGCCGCGCCGCAGCGTCACCTCGCGTGAGGAAACGGGCGTGCGGTTCTGATACAGCACCAGCGTGCCGGCAGTATCATGATTAGCCGTCACCTGCACAGTCACGGTGAAGGACTGTCCCTGATACACGCGCGAGGGCACGTTCAGCTGGGATATCTGCGCGTCGGGCAGCGCGTCGCCCGAAAAACTCTGGAAATCCACCGTCACGCCGCGCGCCGCCAACTGCTGCGCCGCCGCGCGCACATCCTCCGTCGCGCCGTCGGACAGCACCACAATGCGACCCTGCGCATCCTCCGGCAGCAGGGCCGAGGCCAGCGTCAGGGCGGAGGACAGGTCGGACGCCTGTGCGTCCACCGCCGTGGTCACGCCGTTATACGTGCCATCCTGCGCCAGGGGCTTTTCCACCATGGCATTGCCGCCAAAGGCGATTACGCCCGCGTTGACGGAGGCATCCTTGTTTTCAAGGGCAGTCCGTACGCTTTGGGTCATCTGATCCTGCATGCCGCGGGCGGAGGCCGAAGCATCTGCCAATATCCACACCGCCTGCTGGCTGCCGGGCAGCACCACCGAGGGCGCGGCCAGCGCCAGCACGCACAGGCAGGTAAGCAGGCAGCGCATCACGCGCGCCACCCGGTGCTTGATCCGGCGTGAGCGCCGTCCCCCGCGCCGGTCAATCAGATAAATCAGCGCAATATAGGCCGGCAGCAGCAGCAAAAGCAGCGGTCTTGCGAACTCAAGCGACACGCCGGCTCACCCCCCATTCAATCAGCAGCAGTGCCAGAAATACCAGCAGCACCCACAGTGTCAGCTCGTGCCCAGCCGCCGTTTCCAGCTGGCGGGACAGCCCCTCGCCGCCCGGCGCGCCCACGCTGCGCACATCGTATTCCGCCGCGTCGCCATGCACGGTAAAGTACACGCTGCGCGTATCGCCATCGGCATAGTGCTGCTCAAAGCAGTAAACGCCCTGCTCGGAGGTATCCGCCTGCTGCGCATCGCAGCGCTTGCCGGAGGGCAGGATCACCTGCGCCGATTCGGCGCGCGCATCCACGGGCAGGGTAAGCGGCGCTTCGCACACCGCGTCCTGTACGCTCTCACGCACGTTGGGCAGAAGAAAGCTGAGGAGATTTTGCATCAGCACCGGAAAATCCGCCTTGAGCGGCAGGTTGCTGTCGTGCAGATCAAAGCCGATCACCGCCGTGCGCAGGCCGCCCTGCTCGCTGACCGCCAGCAGCGTATCCTCTCCCAGCATCAGCACCGCATCCCCGCCCGCAAGGGGCGTATACTGCCGCAGCGCCACCTGCTTGAGCGTCAGGTTCTCCGTCAGGCTGCTTGCCGCGCGCTGCGTGGATACGCGCATTTCGCCGTCGGCCTCCCGCGCCTCGCCGCAGGCAATCTCGCGCACCTGCGCCTTGGGATTCACAGCCAGAACGGCCCCCGACTGCGGGAGCGTCTCGGGCAATTCGCCGTCAAACACATACAGATCGATGTTCTCTATTTCGGCCGCTTCCTGGGCCGTGGTGCGCAGCAGCACGATATCCTCGCGCAAGGACAGCGCCTTTTCCAAAAAGACGTTTTCCCCCGCCAGCGCCACGCGATAGCTCCCCTCGCCCTGCGCGGCATACCAGCGCTCGTTATCCAGCGCCAGCGCGTCCTTTTCCACAATGCGCGCATGCAGGGTGGTATAGTCCTCGGGCGCATCCAGCAGCAGCGCGCGGCTTTCGCCAGCCTTGAGGTCGGCCGTCACCACATCGCACAGCACGCCGTCGGCCTGGCACTCCAATGTAATACGCGTATCCGCGCCATAGTTCATCACGCGCGCATAGGCCTTGCCCTGCTCCGACGCGCCCAGCGCCAGGATGGCCACGTTGTCCGCGCCCTGGCCCACGCGCACCACCTGCACATCGTCCGCAGCCTCGTAAGTATCGGAAAATACGATGATGTTCAGCCCTGGGATATCGCGTCCCATGGCGCGCGCCAGCGATACCGCCCCGGCCAGATCGGCGGAGGCGTTCTGCGCTGTCAGACCCTCGATGGCCGCGCGCACAGGATGCGTTTCGCCGCTGCGGGTAACGCACTGGCGCACCTGCGCGCCTGCGGCCAGCACGGTCACGCGCTCTCCATCGTGCAGGCCATCCACCAGGCTCAGTGCCTTCTTTTTCGCCTCATCCAGGCGGCTTTCACCATTTGCCTGCGCCTGCATGCTGGCGGACAAGTCAAATATCAGCACCGTTTCGCCCGTCACGCCGCCGCTGACAGCAGGGCGCATCAAAGCGGCCGTCAGCAAAAGCGCCAACAGCAGCTGCAAAAAATACAGGATATTCTTTTTCAGTTTTTGAAATGAGCGCGACGCGGTCTGATCCGCCGCGGCCTTCTGCCACAGCAGCAGGCTCGGCGCGGTCTTCTGCACGCTTTGGCGCTTGAGCAGATACAGGGCGGTAATGACCGCCAGGCTCAGCAGCGCCCATGCGCCCGCGGGATATAACCATTGCATGATTGTTTCCCCTTTATTACGCAATCAGCCCCGCGCGGGACAGCTCCCGCAGCACGGTTTTTTCCATATCCAGATCGCTGGTAAGCAAGAGATTACCCATATCGCGCCCATGGCAGAAGGCTTCAACAGCGCGCAGATATGCCGTCAGCGCGCGCTGATATTGGTTCAGCGTGTCGCGCCCGGCCAAGATCTCCATATGCTGGTTGGTTTCCTGATCCACCAGGCGCACCATGCCCTCCAGATCGGGCTGCATTTCCCAGGGCGAAAGCACCTGCAAAACGCTAACCTCCTGCTTGCGGTATTGCAGTGATTTCAGCGCCGTCTCATAACCATCCTCGCTCATCAGATCGCTGATGACGAAGCATAGCCCGCGTCCCGGCCGCAGTGGCGCGCGCGGCGTCTGCTGGGACAAAAGCAGCCGTCCCCTGGGCGACAAGCCCTGCAGAAAGGCCGTGGCGTGCATAAAACCAGCACGGCCGGAGAAGACCTCGGACGCTATGATCTCCTCCCCCAGGGCGATGATGACCGCCCGGTCGCCGCCGCGAATGGCCATGTAGCACAATAGCTGCGCCAGCCCTTGCGCCATCTCCCACTTGGAGGGCTCGCCAAAATCCATGGAGGCGCTGCAATCCAGCAGGATATGCACGGTGGTTTCCTGCTCCTCCATGAACAGCTTCAAAAACAGGCGGTCAAAGCGCGCGTAGGCGTTCCAGTCCACCCGGCGCAGATCGTCGCCCGGCGCGTACTCGCGGAAATCCGAAAACTCCACCGAACTGCCCAGTGCGCGGGAACGCCGCAGGCCCCCCGCGCCGCCGCGCGCAGGGGCGCGCATGGCCAGCTGCAGCGCGTCCAGCCGCTGCAAAAACGCCTCGCTCAGCATGCTGCTTTCTCCGTCTTGAGCAATTCATCGATGATGCTGTCCGCCGTCTGTCCCTGCGCCATGCCCTCAAAGTTGAGTGCAATACGGTGCCGCAGGCAGCTCTTGGCCACGGCGGCGACGTCCTCAAAGGATACATTGAAGCGTCCCTGCATCAGCGCGCGCACGCGGGCAGCGCTGAAAATGGCCTGCGCCGCGCGGGGGCTTGCGCCAAAGCGCAGATAGGCGCGGGCGGCCGCCGGGCTGTCGGGAAGCTCGGGATGCGTGCCCAGCACCAGCTTCAGGGCAAACTGCTGCACAGCGGGGGCCACGGGCACCTCGCGCGCAATGGCGCGCAGGCGCAGGATGGTATCGCCGTCGGCAGCCTTCTGGGCGGTTTTCTCCTCACCCGTGGTGGTCAGCTGCACAATCTCCCCCAATTCCTCCAGCGTGGGGAAGGGCACCAGCACCTTAAAAAGGAAGCGGTCCAGCTGCGCCTCGGGCAGGGGGTAGGTGCCCTCCTGCTCCACGGGGTTCTGCGTGGCCAGCACAAAGTAGGGCTCCTTCATCGGGCGGGATACGCCCGCTACGGTGACGCAGTGCTCCTGCATGGCTTCCAGCAGGGCAGACTGTGTTTTGGGCGTAGCGCGGTTGATCTCGTCCGCCAGCACGATCGAGGCAAACAGCGGGCCGGGCTGGAACTCAAAGGCGTTGCCCTGCGTGGTCTTTACGATGATGTTGGTGCCGGTGATATCGGCAGGCATCAGATCGGGCGTAAACTGGATGCGCGAAAAGGGCAGATCCAGCACGTGCGACAGCGTGCGCACCAGCCGCGTTTTGCCCAAACCCGGCACGCCTTCCAGCAGCACGTTGCCGCCCGCCACCAGCGCCATAATCATATGCTCCACCACGTCCTGCTGGCCGATGATCTCCTTGCCGATTTCGCGGCGAATGTCCTCCACCGTATTGCGGAAGGAAAGGATTTCCTGTTCAGTAGCCATATTTATCTCCTTTTACTGCTGATCGAGCAGCGCCGTAAAATAATCGTTTACCCATTGCCTGGCATAGTCGGGCAGGTTATCCTGCTGCGCGGACTGCACCGCCGCGTCGCGGTATTCACCCGCCACCTGATCATAGGGCACGCTGCCCTGCGTATTGCCCAGTCCCGGCGTAAGCTGCAATTGCGTATGCTCGCCGTTTTGCGTCACCTTGCCCGTGCTCTGGCTGATTTCGCCGCCATCGCCCAGGCGGGTGGGATCATAAATGCTTTCATACTGGCCTGTTTTATACTGGGCCATGCCGCTGCCTGCCTGTCGCTGCGCACCGTTGGATTGGGAGTACCCCGCATCCTCATTGGTGCTGCCCTTGCCTGCGCCGGTACCCGAGCCCTTTCCCTGGCCATTGCCGCTGCCCTGACCTGCGCCCTGACCTTTGCCGCTGCCGTCGCTCTTGGCGCCGCCCTGTCCGGCGGCAGATTGCGCCGCGCCGCTGACAGCCGTCTTGGCGCTTTGCAGCGCCGCGCTCATCTGCGAGGCCGCCATGCTGGCGGAGGTCAATTGACCAAGCGCCTGCGCCGCGCCGGAAATGCTTCCACTGGCCGCTGCCTGAGCGGCTGCGTTGAGCGCCTGCGCGGCCTCCTCCATACCGCCTGCGGCCGCCTGCTCGGCCGCTTCTGCAAGCGCCTGACTCAGCGCCTGCTGATCCATGCCCTGCATCGCGTCCTCCAGCGTCTGGCTGGCGTCGCCCTGTGCCTGGGCCATGGCCTGGGCAAGGCTGTCCAGCCCCTGCTGGGACAATGCGTCCACGGCAGCGTTTTTGCCTTCGTTAAGCAGGCGGTTTAGCTGCTCCTGCGCGCGGCTAATACTGGTCATGGCCTCGCGCTGATCCTTGGCCCGGCCCGTTTCCCGCGCCAGATCGCCCAGGATCTTGCGAAGCTCCTGCAGCTGCTTGTCGGTCAGCTTGGCCTGCTCCAGCTGCTTTTGCACATCGTTTAGCTTTTCCTGCTGGGCGGCGATTTTCTGATGTAGCTGCCGCTGTGCGCGCAGCACCGCATCCTGCGGATTGGGGATCAGAAACATCGCGCCGCAGGCCAGCATCAGCCCAGCCGCAATGTAAAGCGGCAGCCGAGCCGCGCGGACAGGCATCGCCTTGCGCACACGCAGCGTTTGCAGGCTGCGCAGCGCATCCCGCCGCAGCAGGCGCGCCATATCGTCCTGGCGGTTCTGCACGGCAAGCGCCGTCTGCACGCGCTCCTTCAGGCCGCAGTCAT
>ENA-ORSL01003400-ORSL01003400.1-human-gut-metagenome-genome-assembly--contig:-NODE-3400-length-10345-cov-4.161224_pt1 | contig 10345 bp, 9 predicted proteins | sample MGYA00242190_ERZ509157 | MGnify/ENA primary metagenome ERZ509157 (study PRJEB26280, sample SAMEA2338664) | human gut metagenome | biome: human gut; feature: human-associated habitat; material: faeces... | reverse complement strand
ATTAGGATTATCTCCTAAAAAATACTTATATACAATAGTAAAAAATGAATTAAAGATTTATAAAAATAAGGCTGTACTAAATGCAAAAGTATTAGCATAAAATGAGGTATTTGCTTTGCAATCCATTTTCTTAAAAAGAGCTTTTGAACTACCAAAATAGTTCATTAAAGCTCTTTTATTTTTTAGGTGGTACTGGGTCGTATCCTGGTTCGCTAAATGGATTACATCTAAGAATTCTTTTAAGAGTAAGCCAAAGCCCTTTAAAAAGGCCGTGTACCTCCAACGCTTCAATTGCATAAGACGAACACGTTGGATAATACTTACAAGAATCATGCCAAGGGCCAGGTATTTTTTTATATAATTTTATTAACCAAATAATAATCTTTTTCATTATTCACATTATCCTCTACTTCTTATAACTTCACACATAGAATAGCATGTATTACTCTAAAAATCAATATCATCAATCTCTTGACGAAATTAAAACATATCTATTTATTTTTTATTTTTAATGCTATAATATTTTTAGGTGATTATATGTATGACGTAAATATTGTAAGATGTGAGAATTACGAAAAAGAAAATGTTGAAAAAGCTCTACTTGCATTAATTCAATTAACCGGTGGATTAGAGTGGGTTACTCCAAATATGAATATTGTAATTAAGGCAAATTTAGTAACTCACATGAAACCAGAACAAGCTGCAACAACACACCCTACCTTATTGTGTGAGTTAGTAAAATTATTAACATCAAGAGGAGCAAATGTTGTATTGGGAGATAGCCCTGGTGGGCTGTATACACCATCATTCGTTAACAAAGTATACGTTGCAACCAAAGTAAATTGTATAACTAAATTTGGTGGTAAATTAAATCAGAATTTTGAAAAAGAACTTGCAAAATTTCCAGAAGGTAAAGTACTAAAAGATTTCGAGTACACAGCATACTTAAAAGATGCTGATGCCATAATCAATTTTTGCAAACTGAAGTCACACGGAATGATGGGAATGTCAGCGGCAACAAAAAATTTATTTGGTACCATTCCAGGCACATTAAAACCTGAATATCATTTCAGATTTCCAAACCACGCTGATTTTGCTGATATGCTTATAGACTTAAATGAATACTTTAAACCAAAGCTTTGTATTGTAGATGCCATAATTGGTATGGAAGGAAATGGTCCAACTAAGGGCACTCCAAGACATATAGGAGCTTTGCTCGCATCAACTAATCCATACAAACTAGACTTGGCTTGTTCTAGAATAATGGGCTTAGAAAAAGAAAATGTCACAACACTTGAAGCAGCATACAAAAGAAATCTAATTCCACAAACTTATAAAGAATTATCTTACAACCAGAATATTGATGATTTTGTTGTAAAGGATTATAAAAATATACTTGTGCATACAGGAATATTATTTGAAGATAAGCCTAAATTGATTAAAAAAATAATATCAAAATGTTTGAAATCAACTCCAAAGCTAGATAAATCAATATGTATTGGATGCAAAAAATGCTATGAAATTTGCCCAGCCAAAGCAATAACATTTAAAAGAAATACGCCACACATAAACAGAAAAAAGTGTATATCTTGTTTTTGCTGTCAAGAATTCTGTCCTGCTGGTGCAATGAAAGTAAAGCGACCTTTAGTAGCGAAAATATTAAATTAAATTAAATGAAAGGATGAATAATATGGAACTTATAATCTTGTTTCTTTTTCCAATATTTTTTATAGTTTTTGTCTACAAATTAACTTCTATAAGAGAAGATACTCCAAAATTTGTGCCACCAGACTCTATTTATATAATAGACAGAAACACACACTATTATAAAACCTTAACTGCTGGTAAACGAATAATACTTGGAAGAAATGATAAAATAACATCTCGCATTTCAAAAACTCCAATTTCAAGAGCACTTACTAATTTATTTGAAACAGAAGATGGTTCTATAATCTCGGCAAGTATAATCTGTACATACAATTCAAATGATATATTAAATACACAAGAATTACTAAAGAGCGTAAGAAGAAGTATTGACGATATAATATTAAGTTCTCTTTATTTTGCTATAGGCTCAATAAAAGCTAAAGAAGTGTCTACTTCACTAAATGATTACATAAAATCAAATTTATCAAAAGAATTAGCTTCTCTTGATATAAAGCTATCATCCTTTAAGACGTCTTTCAACTTTGTCAAAGGTCTACAATCAGAAGATTGCTTCAAGCCCCACATTAGCGGTTGCTATCACGACAGTATTGAAACTAAAGATGCTTTCAAAGATGGACCGATAAGATATAAATAAGATTTTATGAGTAATAATATGTTTTTCTATTTTTTCTTATAACATTTTAAACATGCAGTGTACCCTTGCTCTTTTGCCTTGGATAATGAAACAGGATAATAGTTTGCTTTGGTACACTGCTTTATTTTGTGATATTTTGTGCCACTTTTTGATATAAATACCGTTACATCATTTTCTATATTTTCATTCTCTTTTAACGATTCCTCTTTTTCAGAATGTAATACATCTTTATTTTCTTCAAACTCGGTATTATCCTCAATTGATGGTGTAGCCAAATATATTTTTCCATCCTTAAAATCCACTTTTACATCTAACATTTCCGCAAATTCTCTTAATGGCATATAAGTTCTATTTTGATATGACAATATTGGATTCTCAGATGAATACTCTTCTCCATCAACATAAATTGGAAAACTTGAAAAATATACCTTCTTTACCAAAGTTCCAGCATAAGACAACGTCATTGTTGATAAAACAAAAACACAACATAAAAACAAAATTCTTTTAAAATTTAATTTCATAAAACCTCCGATATTCTTTTGTACAATAAAAAAGCTCATATAGTTAACGTCTTAGCATTAAGCTAATCTAATATACAAATATAAAAAATAATAATTTGGAAAAACTTTGACAGAACTGTCATAAAGAAGCTTCTTAAGATATTTAGAGTTTACAATCAATTTTCTTTAAAGTCAAACATTTTCATTCGACAAAATGTGATATTGTTTTCAATAATTTATAAGTTTTTATGTTGAAATACAGAAAAATCATGGTATAATGGCTTCGGATTAATTTTTTACTACCCTAATTATATTAAAGAAGGGAGATTACAAGCATGAAGTCTAAGCGGCGTATTCGGTGTCTTTGCTGCAAAAAATTAGTTATGCCTAAGATTAACTACTACGAACCCGATGAACCATATTCTGTGATTCCAATTAACTATCAAAAAAAACATGGATGTGTGTGTTCAGAATGTATTGAAAGATATGCTGCTGATGATGATTTCTTAAGATATTCAACATTTTCAGAAAACGAACTTACTGAATCTAAAAGAATGGACTTGCTATTTGGTCCTTTTGCTAAAATGCTCCCACCCAGAAACAGCCAAGTGGTACTTATGACTACGCACGATCTTTCAAAGGAGAAGGCAAATGACTCAAGGCCTTTACAAGCAAATGCCGCAAACGAGCAAATTCCAAGCCATTCAACTAAAACAAGTTCTTCTACAAAATCCTCTGAAGTTGAACAGAAAGATTTATATTTAGAAAAATACTCTTGTCTTGATTACTCTTTAGATAGCTATGCTAATTTAGTTCAAAATGTTGTTTTTGGTCAAGAAAAAGCAGTAAAAAGGCTGATTTATACCGTCTACTTTAACCAATTAGCTAACTGTCTCGAAGAATATTCTGATATGTTACCGCCAGATTCTATTAAGTGTTTAGGACATGATAAAACACCACCAAGACGTAAACACGTTTTACTGATTGGTAACACTGGTGTTGGCAAAACATTACTTGCATCAACTGTGGCAAAAATGTTTAAAATCACCTACTCTATTTCAAATGCTACTCCAATAACATCTGCAGGATACATTGGAGATAAAATTGAAAATGTTCTTGAAAGACTTTATGATGCAGCAGATGGCGACATTCAAGTTGCACAAAATGGGATTATTATATTAGATGAATTTGATAAAAAAGCCGTTTCGCCTAACGAAACCACACGAGATGTAACTGGTAAAGCCGTTCAACAAGAACTTTTAAAATTACTTGAACCAACGGATGTTTGGATTAGAAAGGGTACAGTTAAATTTAATACAAAAAATTTAACTATCATAATGATGGGTGCATTTGTAGGACTTGAAGATGTGATAACAAAACGCCTTAATGTAAAAAGAATTGGCTTTGGGAACAATGACACTTCCGTATCTTTAGACAAACTCATTCCTGATGACCTAATTGAATACGGTTTTATTCCAGAAATTGTGGGACGCATTCCCATTGTGATTAAACTGAACAATCTAACAAAGGATGTTCTTACAGACATAGTCTATGCACTTTTAAACAAGTATAATTTGTTTTTCAAATACAAAAACTATGACTTAATTGTAGATCAACAGCTCATAGACAAATTAGTTGAAGAATCTCTAAGTGCTAAAACGGGTGCTCGTGATTTGGACACTAAAGTAGATGAATTACTGCAACCGGCATTATATCAAGTATTTCAAAGCCTTCCTAATGGCGTTTGCGAAGTCAACTCTGATGGTTCTATTACTTTGCTAAGATCTCAAAAAGATTCTATCACTCCTTCACTTCTCGAAATCTCTCCAACAAAGAAATATGAAGATTTTGATGATGAAGATATAACAGAAAAGTAACGTTAGCCACACTAAAAAACAATGTTCAAAATTTTGATATGATCTTGTAAACAAAATAAAGCTAGGATTTGCATCATTTATTGGTGTAAATCCTAGTTCTTTTATTAATCATATTCACCTATTTTAATATTTTTTCATACTACTTCTAAGATGTATGATACACATTTTTGAGGGCTAAAAAAATAAATTTGAAAAAAAAGTAACTTTATTGTATAATATGTCTGAATTTAAGTTAAAAGTAAAAATATAAAAGGAGAAATTTTATGAAGAAAAAATTTGGAGATAGGTATGATGGCAGAAGAATAAGACATTCAGACCCTACTAATATAATTGAACCATTTCTAATGAAAACTAGAAATGATGCCCAAGTTGCTTTTGATGCAGAGCTTGACGTTAGCAATGTTGAAGATCTTATTCATAAACGCAGAGCAAATGGCGACCAAATAAGTTTTCTAGACTACTTTTTCGCTGCATTTGTTAGAACCATATCTCAATACCCTCGTTTAAATAGATTTATAGCTGGTAGAAGATTATTTGCCAGAGATGATATAGAATTTTCTATGGTTGTAAAGAGAGAATTAAATATAAATTCAGACAGTTCACCTATTAAATTAAAATTTAATCCAGATGATACTGTAAATGATATATCAAAAAGATTAAAAGAAGAAATACAAGCAAATAAAGGAGAAAAAGCAGGAAATGGTGATGTAAATAAATTTATGGGAGTCTTAAATCATCTTCCTCGTTTTCTTTTCTCATTTGTTATAGGAACAATCAAATTCTTAGACTTCTATGGAATAATGCCAAAATTTATCCATAACCTTAGCCCATTCCATACAAGTGTATTTATAACAAACATGGGCTCTATCGGTTCGGAGCCTATCTATCACCACATTTATAACTTTGGTACAACATCAATATTCATAGCAATGGGAACTAAAAAGGCTCAGAGAGTTATAAATAGAGAAGGTAAAATAGTTCAAAGAAAAGTAATGAGATTGCGTTTTGTTGCTGATGAAAGAATTGGTGATGGATATTATCTATCTTCAGCTTTAAAATACTTTACTGGTCTTTTCCTACACCCTGAAGTATTAGAGCAAAAACCAGAACAAGTTTTTGAAGATGACCAAATATAAAAAAAGAAGGCTTTCATACGTTTTGTATGAGAGCCTTTCTCATTTCTAACAATATTATTCCAACTCAAAAGCACCCGTATAAAGTTGATAATATGTTCCTTTTTGTTCTATCAAATAATCATGTTCTCCTCTTTCAATAATCTTTCCATGATCAAGAACTATTATTGCTTTTGCATTTCTTACAGTAGAAAGTCTATGAGCAATTACAAAAACAGTTCTTCCATTCATTAACTTATCCATACCATCTTGTACAATAGCTTCTGTTCTCGTATCAATACTTGAAGTTGCTTCATCAAGAATCATTACTGGTGGATCTGCAACAGCAGCTCTTGCTATAGATAAAAGCTGTCTTTGTCCTTGTGATAAGCTCTCACCATTTCCAGTAATCCATGTGTTATACCCATCAGGCAATCTTGTTATAAATCCGTCAGCATTAGCAAGTTTAGCAGCTTCAATTATTTCTTCATCAGTTGCATCAAGTCTTCCATATCTTATATTATCCATTATAGTTCCTGTGAACAAGTTAGTATCTTGCAATACAATACCAAGCGAACGTCTTAAGTCATCTTTATTCATATCTTTGATGTTAATTCCATCATAAATAATTTCTCCATCTTGTATTTCATAAAAACGATTTAAAAGATTAGTAATTGTTGTTTTACCAGCACCTGTAGCACCAACAAAAGCAATCTTTTGACCAGGCTTTGCATAAAGTGAAATATTTTTCAAAACAATTTTATTTTCTTTATATCCAAATGTAACATTTTTAAATTCTACATATCCCTTTAATTCAACATACGTTGTTGAACCATCATCTTCAAACTTTTTCCAAGCCCAGTTTTCAGTATGTTTATCTGTCTCAATTATATCATCATCAACATATTCAACATTTACAAGTGTTACTTTTCCATTGTTTTCTTCTGGAATTTGATCCATAAGCTCAAATATTCTTTCAGCACCAGCTAATGCAAGAGCTATAGAATTTATCTGTTGTGCAACTCTTGAAACAGGCATATTAAAGCTCTTACTCAAATTTAAGAATCCAACTATTTCACCAATCAAAAGTCCATTAACACCATTCAAGGCAAGTATACCACCAACAATAGCAATCAAAACATATTGAATATTAGATATGTTCCCCATTATTGGCATCAAAATAATCGAAGTTTGGTTAGCAATTGTAGAATTTACTCTCCACTCTTCATTTAACTTATCAAAATCTTCTTTAGATGTTTCTTCATGGCAGAAAACTTTTATAACCTTTTGGCCATTAATCATTTCCTCAATGAAGCCATTTAGTTTTCCCAATGATTCCTGTTGTTTAACAAAGTATGTCGCACTCTTACCACCAACTTTTTTTGTTATTTGTAACATCAAAATTAATGTAGCAACAACAATCAAAGTTAAGAAAACATCTATATAAAGCATAGCACAAAATACTGCAATGATAGTCATCAAAGAACTAATTACTTCTGGTACACCATCTGAAATCATTTCACGCAAAGAATCAATATCGTTTGTATAACGACTCATTATCTCGCCATGAGTATGCGAATCGAAGTAACCTACAGGAAGAGTTTGCATCTTTGAAAACATTTCATCCCTTACTTCTCTTAATATTCCTTGTGCTACATTAACCATTATTCTAGCATAAGCATAATTACTTATAATTCCAACTATGAACACTCCAGCCATTACAGTTAGTAGCCTAATTATTCCAGATAAATCTGGATTTACACTACCCATAAGTGGCGTTATATAATCATCAATAAGTTTTTCAATAAAAATAGAACTTGCTACACCAGTCAAAGAAGAAAGAATAATGAAAATAACAACCATTACCATAGCAAACTTATACTTTTTAAAATATGATAAAAGTCTTTTTGTTGTTTTCTTTATGTCTTTAATCTCTGCGACTCCACCACGTCTACTATTTGGTTTCATCTTCACTTCCTCCTTTCTTTTGAGAAGTATATACTTCTTTATATATTTCGCTGTTCTTCATTAGATATTCATGATTTCCAACAGCTTCAACTTTACCTTCATTCAAAACAATAATCTTATCAGCATCTTCAACAGAAGCAATTCTTTGTGCAATAATAATCTTTGTTGTGTTAGGAATCTCTTCCTTAAACGCTTTTCTTATCAAAGCATCAGTCCTTGTATCAACAGCACTAGTTGAATCATCCAAAATCAAAATCTTTGGCTTTTTAAGCAAAGCTCTTGCTATGCAAAGTCTTTGCTTCTGACCACCAGAAACGTTCGTACCACCTTGCTCAATATGAGTATCATACTTATCAGGGAAACTATTCACAAAGTCGTCAGCCTGTGCAAGTTTGCAAACCTTAATAACTTCCTCATCTGTTGCATTTTCATTTCCCCAACGAATATTTTCTTTAATGGTTCCAGAAAACAATTCATTTTTTTGAAGAACCATTGCCACTTGATTCCTTAATGTTTCAATATCATAATCCTTAACATTAACTCCACCAACTAACACTTCGCCTGAAGTTGCATCATATAATCTTGGAATCATTTGAACTAATGTAGTCTTAGAACTACCAGTTCCACCAATTATACCAATTGTTTCTCCAGATTTTATTTTCAAATTAACGTTTTTAAGTGCAAGTTTGTTTTCATCTTTAACATAACTAAAATCAACATTTTTAAATTCAATAGAACCATCTTTAACATCCATAACAGGATTTTCATGGTTCTTCAAATCTACTTCTTCATTCAAAATTTCAAAAACTCTTTCAGCAGACGCCTTTGACATTATCATCATAACAAATATCATTGAAAGCATCATTAAACTACTAAGTATCTGCATAGCATAAGCAATAGCAGTAGAAAGCGCACCAGTCGTCATATCGCCCGCAATAATCGCTTTTGCACTCACCCAAGATATTAGTATCATACCAACGTACATAGCAGCTTGCATCAAAGGTCTTCCGTAAGTTGTAAGTCCTTCTGCTTTTACAGATAAATCATATATTTTCTTTGAAATTTTATTAAACTTTTGCTTTTCAAAGTCTTCGTTAACAAAAGCTTTTACAACTCTAACTCCCCTAACATTTTCTTGAACAACATTGTTTAACTCATCATATGTCTTAAACATTTTTTCAAATGTTGGAAAAGCAAAGTACATAATTATTAAAAATCCAATAACTAAAAATGGAATAATACAAAGTATTATATTAGCTAATTTTGCATTTAACGTGTATAACATAATCATTGAGAAAATAAGCATAAGCGGTGCTCTAAACGTTATTCGTATCATCATTTGAAAAGCACGTTGTATACGAGATACATCCGTTGTAAGCCTAGTTACAATACTTGATGTAGAAAACTTATCTATATTTGCAAAAGAAAACTCTTGAATTTTGTAATATAAATCATGTCTCAAATTTTTAGCAAAGCCACCAGAAGCTTCGCACGCAACTTTTCCACCTAGCACACCAAAAAGCAAAGCTAATAATGCTATAAAAATAACTAAAGCTCCAATTCTTATGATTGTGTCCATACTGCCCATTTCAACAGCATCAATTAAATCCTTTACCAAATATGTCGTAATAACTTCAAACACAACTTCCAGTGTAATTAATACAGGTGAAAGCAAAGCTTTTTTCTTATATTCCCTAACACTTTTTGCAAGTTGTTTTATCATTTTCATACTCCTCCTTCATCCTAATAATATTTCCAAACATTTTATCAAGTACATCTTCGAAGATTTTCTTTTCGTCAAAAGAAATACCTTCTAAAACGCTATTTTCAATCAATTCAATATTCTTTACAATCTCATCATTAAACGCTAAAGCTTCTTTTGTTGGTTTTAATATATTGCATCTACTATCAGTTTTACTCGCACTTCTAGTTATATATCCAGTCTTTTCAAGTTTTTCAATAAGACTTGTAACCGTTGAAGCCGTAAGATGAAATTCCTTTTCAATATTTTTTTGATTTACAACATTTCCTTGTTTATTTTGCATAACAATATATCCCAAAGTCATAGCCTGTTTTGCAGTTATATTTTGTGAATTAAGTCTATCATCTTGCATAAGTCTAACAGACTTAGCCATCATGCCAAGCTTAGGGATTAGCAGATTTTTGTATTCACTCATTGCGTTCCCTCCAATTAGTTCGAAATCTAACTAATAATAGCACTATGTAAATTTAAAGTCAATACATTCACAAAAAATCCATAAAACTTATAGCTGAGCTCCGTATATCTCATAGAATAAAACTTTTTAAACTAAGTAACGAAACAAAATCGATTCATGGAGCACACTGTGCTCCGCCACAAAAAGTTACAATCAATAAATTAGAAACTAATTTTTAACTTGTGCAAATTCATACATTACTCAGAAAAATTACAAGAATAAATATCTTCAATATAAATAAAATATTAATGATAACTTGACTGAAACCAATACTGCAAAGGGTGTAGCGGAGCACAGTGTACTCCATAACAAAAAAGCAAGAAAGATGAAAATCTTCGATTTTCATTCTTTCGTCCCTCGAGAGTTTTCG
>ENA-ORSL01003398-ORSL01003398.1-human-gut-metagenome-genome-assembly--contig:-NODE-3398-length-10354-cov-9.303525_pt1 | contig 10354 bp, 9 predicted proteins | sample MGYA00242190_ERZ509157 | MGnify/ENA primary metagenome ERZ509157 (study PRJEB26280, sample SAMEA2338664) | human gut metagenome | biome: human gut; feature: human-associated habitat; material: faeces... | reverse complement strand
GACGACCATCTGCCTGCCGCGCCACTCGGTCTCGCCGTAGATGCGGTCGCGCGTGACGCCCGGCGTATCCTCAACAATGGCGCGCCGCTCGCCTATGAGCTTGTTGAACAGCGTGGACTTGCCCACATTGGGGCGTCCCACGATGGCAATAATAGGTTTTGACATGGGTTCGTGTTCCTTTCTGTCTGATGGGGAGGCGTGTTACTCGATGCCCAGCATCTGGCGGACGAGGGAGGAGCCGTCGTTTCTGGCAGGTGTGACCGGGACGCCGAGCGTCGCGGAGAGCTGATCCGGCGTCATGTCATCGAGGAACATTGCCTCATCCGCCCGGAGCGTGTTCTCCGGTATCAGCAGTTCCTCGCCGAGTGGCTGTCCTGCCAGCTGCTCTGCCATATCCTTGCCGGTGAGCAAGCCCGCGACCGTAATGGTTTCTCCGAAAAAGTGATTGATGATTTCGTAAACGTGAATCTCCAGCCCTTCTGTTTCCGCTTCCAGTCGGGCGGCAAGCGAACGGATGGTTGGGTAGGCGGCGACACCGGTGCAGACGGAAATGCATCGGTGCGGGGGAAGCCCTGCCGCTTCCCGTGCCGCCCGGAATTCGGCGATGTCCTCATCCAGAAACGCCATCTCCCGGTTGAATTCCGACACAAGGGAAGTGATCATGCCGACGCCGTTTTCCAGCTGGGCAAACTCCTCGTAGTACTCCTCGCCCGGAAGGGGGCGCCCTGCGGTGAGGTACAGCTCGTCCGCCGTATACTGTTCCCCAAACCGACGGTTCAAGGAGTCAGCAATCCGCTGTCTGGCGGCGGGATCGCCGGGGGCGCTGGTGTAGCAGTGAATCGTGTCTGCCTGTTCCCGCAGCAGCCGGATGGCGGTCTCATTCACCTCCACGGGAGCGGGGACGCTGGGGTTTCCCAGTGAAAAGTCAAATACGTTTTCCGCACCTACCTCTGCGGCCCGCTGACGGCCATATTCAAACAGCTCCCGGATCACGGAACGGGCCGTGCCCAGCTGCAGCATCCGTTGAGAAACCATAAACACTCCTCCTGTCCTTCCCATCGGTTGATTTTACAACATGAACGGCAGTCTGCCGTATTTTTATTTTACTGCCCGGTCTGGCCGCTGTAAAGCGGCATCACCGCTCAATCGAAAGTGAAAAGCCGTGACTTTTTTGTGCCGTTTGACACAGGGGGCGGAGGTCGGGAAAGGCGGTTGAACACCTTTGCAAAATATTTTTTCGGATGTCAGGAAAAAATAAAAATTGTCTTGACAAACGGGGCGTTTTAGGGTATCCTATATAGGCACTCAATCATACGGCTTCGGTGACATAGCCAAGTGGTAAGGCAAGGGTCTGCAAAACCCTGATTCCCCGGTTCAAATCCGGGTGTCACCTCCAGAAAGAAAGCACTTACGTTTTGTAGGTGCTTTTTTATTATATCCGGAAATATTTTGCTTGTGCAGTGCAGGCGAATATGATATGATGAAACTGAAAAAGAGTTCAATTTGCTTTGGAAAAGTGTATCGGAAGCGGCGAGTCGGCTGGAATAGTTGAATTTAGGTACGGCAAGGTAATGGCTGTATTCTGTTGAAAGGTGTTATCTATGTGGAATGAAATTCGCAGTGAACAGGATATTAGAGATTTTATGGATAAAGTCTATGCGTTTCACGATAGCTGTATTAAAGAGATGCATTATGTAAGCGGAGCATCTGTAAATGCGGATTTGAGAATGTATCCGCTAAATGATCGTCGGGTATTGAATGTAATTATTCAGCGCCAATTCGAAGATGTTTCGATGATCGAGATGGAATTTGCAGGACTGAAATATCTGAATTTATCTCCTGTGGATGAGCGATATACTTGTGAGATTTTCGGTTCAACGCTACTGATAAAGGATAGGGACATCTATTGGTGCGATGAACAAAATATATCGGAAGATGACATAGAGGACTATGACGGGACGATCATATGTGCAGCTAGGCTGCGTTGGCGTGCGATTGACGGACACATGGGCAATGGGGAGTTCTATAAATCGGTTTATTTAGAATAAAGATATTGCGCTTTTTAACCTGAAAACTACACGAAAAATCGATGGAGTTTTCGGTATTTTGCGAATTTTTTGCTTTACCGGAATATAAGGAGGGGTAGTCGCTTTACAATTTGTGGAACCGGTGCTATACTGCATATAGACCGATTAAAACGAAAGTGAAGAAATTCGCGCGTTTTGACGGATAAAATGAGAGGATAAGAGAAATGAAAAAACAGCTTTTACATTCCGGCTGGCAGCTGACGACCGTCGGAAAAAATGACACGATTCCTGCGACCGTGCCGGGCTCCGTGTACAATGACCTGCTGAACGCGGGTCGCATGGAAGACCCCTATTGGCGCGACAACGAGATGAAAGCGTTGGCGCTGATGGACGAGGATTATCGCTACAATACGACGTTCGATGTGAACGCGGACGTTTTGAACAGCGAGCGCGTTCTGCTGCGCTGCGAGGGCCTCGACACCATTGCCGACATCGTTTTGAACAGCGAGAAAATCGCGAGCGTGTGCAACATGCACCGCACGTGGGAATTTGACGTAAAAGATAGCCTGAAAACGACCGGCAACACGCTTGAGATCGTGTTTCACTCGCCGACAAAGTACATCAAAGAGCAGGATAAGATCTGCCACGCGGGCGGCAGCGAAGACGCAATGGTCGGCTTCCCGAACCTGCGCAAGGCGCACTGCATGTTCGGCTGGGACTGGGGTCCCCGCCTGCCTGATGCCGGCATTTGGCGCGACATTATGCTTTGCGGCGTGAACGGCGGCCGCATCATCAGCACATACGTGAAGCAGACGCACGGCGAGAACACCGTAACGCTCGGCATTGAGCCGGAGATCGAGACTGTAAACGGCGCGGAGCTGACCTACACTGTGACGCTCACGACGCCGAACGGCGAGGAGAAGATCTACACAGGCTCCCCGAAGGAGATCGCGGTGGAAAACCCGCAGCTTTGGTGGCCGCATGGCCTCGGCGAGCAGCCGCTTTACACGGTGCGTGTCGATTTACAGCGTGACGGCGAGACTGTTGATACGTGGGAAAAGCGCATCGGCCTGCGCACGATGACGATGCATATTGAGAAAGACCGGTACGGCGAGAGCTTTGCGCATGAAGTGAACGGCGTGACGTTCTTCGCAATGGGTGCGGACTATATCCCGGAGGACAACATTCTGCCGCGCACGAGCCCGGAGCGTACGAGAAAGCTCCTTGAGCAGGCTGTGGCGGCAAACCACAACTGCGTGCGCGTATGGGGCGGCGGCCATTACCCGAGCGATGCATTTTACGATGTATGTGACGAGCTGGGCCTCGTCATTTGGCAGGACTTCATGTTTGCTTGCGCACATTACAATTTGAGCGACGAGTTTGAAGAAAATCTCCGTGCGGAGTTCAACGATAACATCAAACGCATCCGCAGCCACGCTTCCCTTGGCCTGTGGTGCGGCAACAACGAGATGGAGATGTTCACATTCTTCGGCGGTTTGGCGCTGATGCCGAACAACCCGACGGGCCAACCGCCGATGTGGGAGCTGACCCCGAAGCAGAAGGGTGACTACACGCGCCTTTACGAGTACATTCTGCCGAAGACCGTAAAAGCGCTTGACCCGCAGACGTACTATTGGCCCTCAAGCCCGTCCTCCGGCGGCGACTTTGACAACCCGTCCGACGAGACGCGCGGCGATGTGCACTACTGGGACGTTTGGCACGGCAGCCTGCCGTTTACGGACTACCGCAACCACAATTTCCGCTATGTTTCCGAGTTCGGCTTCCAGGCGTTCCCGACGCTGAAAACGGTCGAATCCTTCACGGAGCCGGAAGACAGAAATATTTTCTCCTATGTCATGGAGAAGCATCAGCGCAACAACGCGGCGAACAGCAAGATCATGACATATCTCGGCCAGACGTACCGTTACCCGACTGCGGGCCTTGGCACGCTGCTGTATACCTCGCAGCTTTTGAGCGCCGAGGCGATGAAGTACGGCGTAGAGCACTGGCGCCGTCATCGCGGACAGTGCATGGGCGCGATCGTGTGGCAGCTGAACGACTGCTGGCCGGTTGCTTCTTGGTCGTCTATCGACTACTTCGGCCGCTGGAAGGCGCTGCACTACTATGAAAAGCGCTTCTTCGCGCCGGTGCTGCTCTCCTGCGAAGAGAAGGGCTTCTTGGATGACCCGAACCCGAACCGCGAGTGTCGTGACTTGAACACCGACACCGTAAAGAGCATCCGCCTGAACGTCTCCAACGAGACGATGCAGCCGCAGACGGTCACCGTGAAGTGGGAGCTGCGCAATAACCGCTCCGAGGTTCTGCGCGACGGCGGCGAGGTGGAAATCACCGTGCCCGCAATGGACACCGTGTGGCTCGATACCGTAGAACTGCCGGAAGCGAACATGTTCACCGACCACGTGCACTATGCGTGCTACCAGAACGGCGAGATGATTTCCGAATCCACCGTGCTGTTCTCCGTGCCGAAGTATTACGATTACATCGACCCGCAGCTTTCCTGCCGTGTGGAGGGCGATGAGATTATCGTTTCCGCAAAGGCATACGCGAAGAGCGTGGAAGTACTGAACGAGAACGAGGACTGGGTGCTTGAAGACAACTACTTTGACCTCGAAGCCGGTGAAGAGCGCCGCATCCGCATTGTGAGCGGCGACGCGAACGGTATTCATATGCGCAGCGTGTATAACATTCGCTGATTTTGCGTTAAAACTAAAAAGACAAAAGCCGTTACAAGACAGAAGATAGCTGTTTTGTGACGGCTTTTTCAAGTTTCCTTGCATTTTCTCTTGCAAAATATCGTGCGTTTGCGTATAATAGATAAAGAAATTGAAATCGTAGTGTAAACTAACTTGCGCTGTTATGATTTTGAAAGATACATGAAGGAGCGATAAAAATGATTAGAATCGGCATTGCCGGATATGGAAATCTTGGCCGCGGCGTGGAAAGTGCGCTTTCCCACACGGAAGATATGGAGCTTGTGGGCGTTTTCACACGCCGCAGCCCGGACAGTGTGAAGACGAAGACCGGCGTGCCGGTTTATTCTATGGAGCAGGCAAAAAACATGACGGATAAGATTGACGTCATGATCCTGTGCGGCGGCAGCGCGAACGACCTGCCGAAGCAAACCGCAGAGCTTGCACAGTATTTTAATGTCATCGACAGCTTTGACACGCACGCGAAGATTCCGGAGCATTTTGCGGACGTAGACGCGGCCTGCAAGAAGAGCGGCCACCTCGGCATGATTTCCGTCGGTTGGGACCCGGGTATGTTCTCCCTGAACCGCCTCTATGGTCAGGCGATTTTGCCGAACGGCAAAGACTACACGTTCTGGGGCAAGGGTGTCAGCCAGGGTCACTCCGATGCGATTCGTCGCATTCCCGGCGTACAGGATGCCCGCCAGTATACCATCCCGGTGGAGAGCGCGCTTGAAAGCGTGCGCCGCGGCGAGAACCCGGAGCTGACGACGCGCGAGAAGCACACCCGAGAGTGCTTTGTCGTTGCCAAAGAGGGTGCGGACAAGGCTGCCATTGAGGAAGCCATCGTCACGATGCCGAACTATTTCTCCGATTACGACACGACTGTACACTTCATCAGCCAGGAAGAGCTTGACCGCGACCATTCAGGCATTCCGCACGGCGGCATGGTGTTCCGCACCGGTGTGACGGGTCTGAATGGCGAAAACAAGCACGTCATCGAGTATAAGCTGACGCTTGATTCCAATCCGGAGTTCACTTCCAGTGTGCTCGTGGCGTTTGCCCGCGCGGCATACCGCATGCACAGTGAAGGTCAGGTGGGCTGCAAGACCGTCTTTGACGTTGCTCCGGCGTATCTCCACCCGGAAAGCGGCGAAGCGCTCCGCGCAAAGCTGCTATAAGGTTCATGCAAGTTTATAATTAAAACGAAAAAAGCTGTTCCGCGTAAAAACGGAGCAGCTTTTGTATGTTTAATATGTTTTGGAGATATCTGCCTGAAGCTCGTCGATCTTATCGCGGAGCTTTAAAAAGTCGTCGAACGCGGCGGGCTTTTGTGCGGGATTGCGCAGCAGGGCGGCGGGGTGTAGGGTTGCCGTCATGTAGATGTTGCCTTTTTTGAAAAACTGTCCGTGCTCGCGTGTGATCTTGAAATCGGGTTTGATGATGCGCATGGCGGCGATGCGGCCGAGGCATACGATGATCTTCGGACGCAGCAGGGCGGTTTGATTGCGCAGCCAGTCCATGCAGGCTTCCTGTTCCTCCTGCAAGGGATCGCGGTTTTGCGGCGGGCGGCATTTGACGATATTTGCAATGTAGATATTCGTGCGGCGGTCGAGGTCGACGGCAGCGAGGTATTTATCGAGCAGCTGACCGCCAGCACCGACGAACGGTTCGCCTTGCAAATCTTCGTTTCGGCCCGGGCCTTCACCGATGAACATGACCTTCGCGCACGGGTTACCCACGCCGAACACGACATTGGAGCGCACTTCGCATAGGCTGCACTTGCGGCAGTTCAGGCAGTTTTCTTTCAATTCTTCCCAGTTTTCAAACATATTTCACACCGGCTTTTCGCGTTTTTTCAAATTACGGTCTTTTCTGCATTAAGTTTATCATAAATCGGAGAAAAAACATAGCCCAAAACTTGTATTTTCTGTCGGTTCGTAGTAAAATAGAAATACAAAATCCGGAAAGGACAGGTATTTTCAAATGAAAGTTATGGTTGAAACCTCCGCACGTCACGTTCACGTGTCCGAAGCGGATCTGAAGACGCTTTTTGGCGCAGATGCAAAGCTTACCGTTAAGAAAGAACTCTCTCAGCCCGGCCAGTACGCTTCCAACGAGAAGGTAGAGGTCATCGGCCCGAAGGGTTCCCTTGTTATGTCCATCCTTGGCCCGACGCGCCCGGAGACGCAGGTTGAAGTTGCACTGACCGACGCACGCAAGCTCGGTATTGCAGCACCGATCCGTGAGTCCGGCGACCTTGAGGGCACCCCGGGATGTACGCTGAAGGGCCCGGCAGGCGAAGTCGTCATTGAAAAGGGCGTCATCGCAGCAAAGCGCCACATCCACTTCAACGTGGAAGAGGCAGCGGCAGCCGGTGTGGAAGACAAGCAGATCGTCTCCGTTAAGGTCGGCAAGGAAGGCGAGCGCAGCGTGATTTTCGGCGACGTTGTTGTGCGTGTCAGCCCGAAGTATGCGGCTGCTATGCACATCGACACCGATGAGTCCAATGCAGCGGCACTCGGCGGCACCGTTGAGGGCGAGATCGTTAAGTAATTTCGCTTAAAGCTACATGAGCATAAGAAAAGAGCGTGCAGATGAAAGTTTGCACGCTCTTTTTGTTATGCTTTGCAATATTCTCTGTACTTCCTCAGCACATCTTTATCGTTTTCAAACGTAATGTGTGCCGCAGCTTCTTCTGCCGGTACCCAGCAGAGCTCGGTGACTTCCTCTACCTGCCGGTGCGCTTCGCCGCCGATGTATTCGGCTGCAAAGTAGATGACATCTTTCATGACGCCCGGCTTCGGGGAGTAAGTGACGACAGCGCGAAAGCCGGTATCAAGCGTGACTGTAAGGCCGGTCTCCTCGCGGATCTCGCGCAAGGCGGTCTCGCTTTCGGTCTCATTACCCTCCATATGGCCTTTCGGAAACGCCCAATGACCGCCGTTTACATGGCGGATGAGCAGAATTTCACGTCCGTTTTCGGTTTGCCGCGCAATGACCGCGCCGCAGGAAATTTCTTTTTTCAAAAAATGACCTCCTTGCAATTTGCCGCGGAAAACCGCAGGCGATGAAATCGGAAAGGGCCGCCCTGCGGCAGCCCTCCCACATTATTTCACAGTGAATTTATAGATTGTTTTGGACTCGAACGGTTTCTCCGGCGTGACATAGCGGAACGGGAAGTTCTCGTGATGCACGGAATCCGGGTAGAACTGTGTCTCAAGGCACAGTGCCCCATGGGGGATCATGTCGCTGCCGTCTTTGTTCTTCAGGCCGGAAGTGCCATTGAACGTATACAGCTGCACGCCGGGCATATCGGAATAGACGGTCATTTCGCGGCCGGTCTCCGGCTCGTAGGCTATTGCAATCTCGCGCATGCCCTCGCCGTCCACACAGAAGTTGTGGTCGAAACCGCCGCAGAGCTGGATGAGGTGGTCATCCGCGAACATATCCTGCCCGAGCGGCTTTGCAGCCGTGAAATCGAGCGGCGTGCCTTTTACGGGCAGCAACTCGCCGGTGGGAATGAGGTCATCTGTGACCGCCGTTACCTCAGACGCGTGAATCGTCACAAGCGTGGAAAGCACGTTCTTGGAGCCGTCGGCTTTCAGGTTGAAGAACGAGTGGTTCGTCGGGTTGAACACTGTCTTACGGTCGGTCTTGCCGCGGTAGGTAATCTCCACGGCGTTGTCGGCCGTCAAAGTGTACTGCACTTCAACGGTCAGTGTGCCGGGGTAATTTTCGTCGCCGTCCGGGCTGACATGTGTGAACGTGACAGACGGTTCGTCGCCGTCGTTCGTCTCTTTCACATCAAACAGTACTTGATGGTAGCCTTTTGTGCCGCCGTGCAGCGTGTTTGCGCCGTCGTTTTGATCGAGTGCATACGTTACGCCGTCAATGGTGAGCGTTGCGCCGCCGATGCGGTTTGCGTAGCGGCCGACGAACGTGCCCTGAAAGTCGGAGCCGAGGTATTCCTCGAGCGTGGCGTGGCCAAGCACGACATCGCCGAGCTTACCGGACTTGTCCGGTGTTAAAAGCTGTAAAATGCGGCAACCGTAGTTTGTGAGCACAAGCGTCACGCCTGACGCGTTTTTCAGCGTATAAGCGTCAGCCGTTTTCCCGCAGGGGAACGTGCCGAACACGGATTTTGTAAGAGACATGGGAAAAATCAGTCCTCCTGCTTACCGAGCAGTGCAGCGCCGATGATGCCGGCGTCGTTGCCGAGCTGCGCCTTGCAGACCTTCGTTTTCTTCGCGGAGTTCATAGCATACTGCTCTCTATCGATGAATGCTCTGACCGGAGCGAGAAGTGTTTCACCCTCGTTGCAGATACCGCCGCCGATGCAGAGGATAGCCGGCTGGAAGATGTTGATCATGTCGGTGAGGCCGACGGAGAGGTACTTGATGTACTCGTCAACAACAGCCTTGCCGACCGGGTCGCCTGCGCGCATAGCGTCAAATGCGGTTCTGCCGTTAACCTTGGACTCGTCGCCGTCAACAATTGTCCAGATCGGAGAGTCCTTCGGGGCATCTTTCATGTGCTCTTTTGTGGTTTTGATGAGACCCGTTGCGGAAGCATAGGTCTCCCAGCAACCGTGTCTGCCGCAAGTGCAGGGACGACCGTCAACAACGATGACGGTGTGGCCGAGCTCGCCGCCGGCAAAGTTGCTGCCGGAGTAGACCTTGCCGTTGATGATAATGCCGCCGCCGACGCCTGTGCCAAGTGTGATAGCCAGTGCATTGTCTGCGCCTGCAAGTGCGCCTGCCTGATATTCGCCGTAAGCTGCTGCGTTAGCGTCATTCTCCAGAATGACGAGCTTGCCGTTTGTGCGCTCTGCCATCATGTCGCGGAGCTTGAAGTTCTTGAAATAGAGGTTGTTAGCAAATTCGATGATGCCGGTAGCACGGTTAACGGTGCCCGGGCAGCCGATGCCGATCCACGGTACATCGTCGAGGGTCAAGCCGGCCTTTGCAAGTGCATCGTTGCATACAGCGAGAATCGCATCGCAGAAGGCGTCTTCCGAGCACGGAACGGGCGTCGGATGGGAAGCCTTTGCGATGATCGCGTTGTTTTCGTCTACGATACCGACGGCAATGTTTGTGCCGCCTACGTCAACACCAAGATAGTACATAATACGAACTCCTTATAGATGGAATATTCCGGCACGCCTTGCGCCCGGTCTTTTATCTATAGTATACAATATAAAGCGCATGTTTGTAAATGCAAAAAGTTGAAAAATTTGCGATTTTTGTGAAATCAGCCTTTTGTGGGCAATGGGAGGAGAGTGAAAGCGCAGAATTCGGGCTTGCGTGTGCGTTTTTCGATTCGCCTATTGACATTTGATTTTACGGATATATATTTCATAACGACGTTATGAATGGAGCAAAGGAAATGGCCAAACAGACCGCGTTGTCCGTAATATGCCTTTTTAGGGTTTCCGAGTACCCGGCTTAGCCGGGGGTGCCTTTTTACGCGGCTGAACAGAAAAATATGAAATGCCGGAATAAAATGGCTTGATTTTATAGCCGGGATGTGCTATTATAATTAAGATAATTTAAGCCGGCGTGGCGAAATCGGCAGACGCAAGGGACTTAAAATCCCTCGATGGAAACATCGTAC
>ENA-ORSL01003392-ORSL01003392.1-human-gut-metagenome-genome-assembly--contig:-NODE-3392-length-10369-cov-3.028602_pt1 | contig 10369 bp, 7 predicted proteins | sample MGYA00242190_ERZ509157 | MGnify/ENA primary metagenome ERZ509157 (study PRJEB26280, sample SAMEA2338664) | human gut metagenome | biome: human gut; feature: human-associated habitat; material: faeces... | reverse complement strand
CCCTGCCCCCCCGCCGCATCTGCCGGTTTGGTTACTATTTCTACTCCGCCACTGTTCCGCCGCGCCGACAGCCACTCGCGTCCGCGTACGTTCGCAGCAAGCAGTTGAACATACGCCGCTTCACGCCGCAGGTCGTCCGGGGTGATGCCAAGCATCATATTGATCACCGCACGGCGCACGCGGGCATCGGTATAGTTTGCGGCAGATGCCGCACAAACAAGCCCGGCATAATCCCCTGCCTCTCGCGACGCAGCGCACAGCCGAGCCGCCAAGCCGTCATCTGCATCCGCGGCGGCCATTAGCAAATCGCAGTCACTTATGCGAAGATATGTTATTATATCGTGCTGAATATTCTCAATTCGTGATGCAAATGTGCCCTGTTTCTCTGCCCGGCTTAGTATGTTGATAGTCTCCGGCGGGACAAGATCAGCAATTTTCCCAACGCCGTCTCGCCCGTCATTTGCGCTTTTTTGTATTATCTTCGCCAGTGCCGACGGATACTGCCCCTGCCGCACCGAAGTCTCGTTGTAGCCGCAACCGCTCCGACGTATTACTGCCACTTCAGCATTACTTTTGCGGCGCATCAGCTCCTTGACATAATTCACAGCAAGAATGTTGTTAGGCGCGTCTGACAGCTCCTCTCCTGCAAGGCTGCGGTATACCTCAAAAAAAGCTCCGGCACTCCCCCGCCCCGCACGGCACAGCTTACGGTACTGTTCGGAAAAATCCGGAGCAAGCAACACTTTGGCGGCACGTCGCAATGACTCCGCATCACCCGACTCACAGCCAAAGCCCAGCATATCTACCCCCAGCCGGTCGAGTATATCTACACCTGCACGTGCAAAAAACTCGGCGCTCGCCATGCAGTATGGGAACGGAAGCTCCAAAACAACGTCCGCGCCACCTGCAACCGCACAAGCCGCACGTGTGAATTTATCCGCAATTGCCGGTTCACCCCGCTGTACAAAGCTGCCGCTCATCAGGCAGACAATAAGCCCGGCACCCGCTTGCCGCAGCTCATCGATCAGATGCTTATGCCCGTTGTGAAACGGATTGAACTCACAAATGACTCCGCAAACCTTCATTTTTTCTCCCATGCTTCCGCCATCCGCCAAAAAACACGGCAGATTGGCTGAAAATTTGAAATTTCTCTTGTAAAAACACACATAATATGATAGAATAATGATTGTATATAAATTAACCGGAGGTTATATTCTTTCTTATGAACGTACTTGTTGTCAATGCCGGAAGCAGTTCTCTTAAATACCAGCTTTTCGACACCAACACCGAAACTGCCTACGCTAAGGGCATATGCGAGCGTATCGGCGCCGACGGCTCCGTCATCGACCACCGCCAGCTCGTCAAGGGTATTCGCTACAAAAAGGAAATGCCCATGAGCAACCACGCTGAGGCTATGCGCATAGTTGTGCAGACACTTACCGACCCTGAGTTGGGCTGCATCAAGTCCATGGACGAAATCGAGGCTGTTGGACACCGCGTAGTTCACGGCGGCCCCTACTTCTTTGAAAGCGTTCTGGTAACAGACGAAGTCATTTCCAAGCTGGAGATGTGCTATGACTTTGCTCCCCTGCATACCAAAGCTCATCTTATGGGAATACGTGGCTGCACTGAGGTCATGCCCGATGTCCCTCAGGTACTGGTGTTCGACACCGCCTTCCACCAGACAATGCCCGAAAAGGCGTATTACTACCCTATTCCCTACGAAATGTATGAGGAATACAACATCCGCCGCTACGGCGCACACGGTACCAGCCACCGCTTTGTGTCAGGCATCATGCGTGAAATCCTCGCAAAAGAGGGCAAGACCGAGGATACCAAAATCATTACCTGCCATCTCGGCAACGGCTCCTCAATTTCCGCAGTACGCGACGGTAAGGTCATTGACACATCTATGGGATTTACCCCGCTTGACGGTGTTGAGATGGGTACGCGCTGTGGCTCTATAGACCCCGCCATCGTTACATACATTATGAACAAAAAGGGCTTCACTCCCGACGAAATGAGTGAATTCATGAACAAAAAGTGCGGCTTCCTCGGCATCACCGGCTTCTCAGACTCGCGTGACATAGAGGACGCTGTAGCTGCCGGCCCCAATGCAACACCCGACCCCGAGCATCCGTTGCCCGACTACGACCGTGCAAACCTGTGCTCATCGGTGCTGTTCTATCAGATAAAGAAGTATATCGGCGCTTATACCGCTGCTATGAACGGTCTTGATGCGATAGTATTCACCGCCGGACTCGGCGAAAACAACCCGCGGCTGCGCGAGATCGTCTGCCGCGACATGGAGTATTTCGGCATAGAAATCGACAACGAGCTTAACGCCACCATGCTGCGTCAGCCTAACATTGTCAAGCTGTCAACCGAGCGCTCCAAGGTCTTGGTATATCTCATTCCTACCAATGAGGAGCTGGTGATCGCGCGCGACACAGCCGACATAGTTTCCGCTCTGAATAAATAATTTTTTCTCAAAAGCTCCCGGTATGTCACCCAAGCCGGGAGCTTTTTCCATGGCTCCACAGCCTCAAAGCGAGGTACATACATTTTAAATCGCTCTTGCATATGAGTCTGATTCATAGTATGCAGCATCAGTATACCATTTTTCGCATGTCATGTCAATAAAAAACGTCCGCCCCGACAAAATCCGGAGCGGACGTTTTTGTACAGAATTACTTCTTTCCGGCAAGGGCAATGATACCGTCTGCAATAAACAGCACGCCGAGAATAATAAACAGCCAGTCAAGCATGGCCCACTTGCTCACCACCAGCATTACTCCGGCGACAATTGTCAACACCGATGTGATAAGCGTCAAGGGACTATTGATTTTAAAAGCCGCCGCAAAATCCAGCACTCCGCGTGCAATAAGCAGAACGCCGAACACCAGCAGCACGATCTCAACGAACAGCCAGCCTCCGAGCAGGATTACCACGCCGATGAGAATGTAAACAATGCCTTGAAAAAGCATTTTGTTTAACACTGTCACAACTCCGGCGGCAATGAATACAACTCCGATAATGGTCATCAGAACATCGAGCATACTGGATTTAAAAATTATGAACAAAACACCAACCAGTATGTACAGCAACGCCGTGACTAGCGCGTTGCCGGGTTTTTTACGTGATGAACTCATAAAAACATCTCCTTGTCAAAATTTATATTTCCCCGTAAGCAGGCAAAATATCAGAACAAATAATTAACGGCCAATATTGATGCGCCGAGCACAACAAGTAAGATTCCGACTACGCGGTTAAGCATCTTGGGCTGTGCGCGATTGGCAAGCCGAGAGGCTATCAGCGCCCACAAAAGCGTACTGGCAACACATACCGCAAGCGCTGGCAGATCAGGTGCGCCCCCTATTGCGAAATGACTGACCGCTCCTGTCAGCGCCGTAAACGCCATAATGAACACGCTGGTACCCACTGCGGTTTTAAGCTCATAGCCCAGAACCGAGGTCAGCAGCAACAGCATCATCATACCGCCGCCCGCGCCGACAAATCCGCAGATAAAGCCTACCACACTGCCGCACAGGACCGACCTTACAATCTTCTGAGCTACAGCGGCATTTGTCAGTCGCGCCTTGGGCTCCATAACCGGACGCACGATGAATTTGATGCCAAGCAACAGTGTCATAACTGTGGAAAAATTGCCCATGGTCGTCTTGGGAACAATATCTGCCACATAACTGCCGACAAACGTAAATAGCAGCACTGCCGCCATCATGAAAAGGCCGTTGCGTATGTCGAGATTTTTGTTTTTGCCGTATGTGACTGCCGAAACCGCACTTGCCAGTACGTCGCTCGACAGCGCTATACCTACCGCAAGATACGGGTCCATGTCAAGAAACGTAATAAGCATGGGGCTGATGACTGCCGCCGCGCTCATCCCGGCAAATCCGGTACCGAAGCCGGCGCCCACCCCTGCAATAAGACAAACTATGATTTTAATTACTGTTTGCATTTTTCTTTTTCCAGTTCAGTCAGATTACACTGCACCCGGCTCATTATGCGCAACAAAGCCTGGCTGTCACGCGCACTGATACCCCGTCCTACTGCTTTCTCAAAGCGCTGCTGAAGCGCTATACCGTCCCGTATTATATCAGCGGCCACCGGAGTAATAAGCAACCGTATGACACGCCGGTCTGACGTATCATCCCGTCGGATGAGCAGTCCGCGCTGAAGCAATGTGTCAACCGCAACCGATGCCAGCCCGGATTTTATGCCGCGCACCTGGCAGAGATCGCGTGCCGTGTTGTACTCAGGGTAATTATGGAAAAACATCAATACATCCAGACATGTGCCGTTGATACCGTGCTTTTTGCAAACAGGTGCACAGAGTGCGGAATATACGCCTAATATCTTTCTCCCGACTGCCATGAAATACAGCGCATCCATACCGGCATCCCCCAAACAAAATTATTCTAATTTTAGAATAATTATAGCGCAAAAGCATTCTATTGTCAATACTCAGGATGTAAAAAACGCATTACAAACAATGCCGTATTTTTTGCCGAGTTGCCAAATGTCTGTATTGCCGGCAACGGCAGCGTTACCTGAACAGTCCGGTGCGCAGATCAGCGCCGGAATTATCTGAATTCCCTGCCCTCTCCGTCGTATACCCTCTCGCGGGTGATCGAGCACGACTCCACGGTGGGATCGCCGGACAATATTCCCAAACGCTCACGCAATACCTGCGTCAGCACCGTGGGATTCAGATTATCCGACTGACCGCTGGCCAGCCTGGCGCGCAGCACCAGCACTCCGGCTTCATATGTGCAGGTGACCCGGCATATCAGCGGAACTATGTCCGCCGGCTTATCTCCCGACTTCGAGTGCTTGGTAATAATTATCTGCCCCTGTTCTCCATCAAGCAACGACACGACAGCCTCTGCCATAGCGGTATCAGCTCCAGCCGTTACGACACGAAAAGTATAGTCTGCAAAGGCAATCTCGGAAAATTTCATTACCGGAGCAGAAACACTGAGCACGCACATCTCATCCGTCAATTTAGCGTTCAGCATGTCCTTAACAGCCTCATTGGGAATATCACGGTCAAGCCGCAGATCCAGCATTTCGCACTCGCTTTCCACCCCCACAGGCAACGGCAGGCCGAACACCAGCTTTGGGTGCGGATTAAAGCCCTTTGTATACCATACAGGCAGACCTGCACGGGCGATGACGCGTCCCATTGTGCGTTGCAGATCAAGATGCGATATGTATTGCAGCCGGCCTGCCTTGCGGAAATGTATGCGCACTGTCTTGGGCGGGTCAAGAAACGGCAACTGCCCTATCTGCTGCTCGGTAAGAAGCACCTGAGGCAGGTCCATGTGACGAACGCCGGCACTGCCGGTCGACCGTGTTTCAATTGTCATCATTTTTCGCTCTCGGACAACAAATGTCCTTGCCTCCTAACTTATTTGCTCCACAGCCTGCGCAGGATTCGCGGCAGTTGGGCGTGGTCTTGCCCGCATAGGCGCGCTCACGCTCGCGCCACAGAAACTGCTTGGTCACGCCGCAATCGATGACATCCCACGGCAGAACCTCGTCAGCCGCAAACTGACGGTTGGCATAAAATTTGTCATCAAGTCCCACCTGCGCAAACAGCGCCAGCCAACGGTCATAGTCAAAGAACTCATCCCAAGCGTCAAAGTGAAAGCCCTGCTTCTGCGCTTGCTCGAGCACGGCTCCAAGCCGCCGGTCCCCGCGTGCAAGCACGGCCTCAATGTGCGACGTTCCCACGCTGTGATACTGATACTTTATACGGCGGTCGGTAATGCAGCTGCGCAGATATGCCTGCTTGCTCTCAAGCACCTCGGGTGTGTCGGCAGCTTCCCATTGAAACGGAGTGAACGGCTTGGGAATAAAGTTGGATACACTTACCGTCACCGATGGCTGACGTCCCTTGACGCGTCCGGGGGAGCGGAAATACGCCTCTATAACATCCTTTGCCGTATTGGCAATGCCCTCGAGGTCCTCGTATGTCTCAGTGGGCAGTCCCTGCATAAAATACAGCTTAACCGAAGTCTTGCCACCCTCAAATGCCACACCTACGGCGCTCAGCAGGTCATCCTCGGTAACGTTTTTATTGATCACATCGCGCATTCGCTGTGTACCTGCCTCAGGCGCAAAAGTCAATGATGACGAGCGAACCGACGCAACACGTTCCATAAGCTGCTTTGAAAAGCTGTCAACACGAAGAGAAGGCAGAGACAAACTGACCTTTTTGTCATCCGTCCACGAGAGCAAACGCTCGGTAAGCTCCGGTAGCTGCGTGTAGTCGCTTATAGACAGCGACGACAGCGAAATTTCGTCATATCCCGTCTGCTCGTACAGGCGACGGGCCTGTCTGTCCAGCACCTCTGGAGATTTTTCACGCACAGGACGATACACCATGCCCGCCTGACAGAACCGACATCCGCGTATACAGCCGCGGCACACCTCAAGCATTATGCGGTCGTGCACCGTTTCAATGTACGGCATCACAACGCGCTCGGGAAAAATGGCGGTGTCCATGTCGGTCATTATGCGCTTGACTATACGCGGCGGAATATCGTCATACTTCGGAGTATAGGCATGTATCGTTCCGTCGGGATTGTAACTGACGTCAAACAGCGACGGCACATACAGTCCGCTTATTGTACGCGCGGCCTCGTGCAGAAAATCGGCACGGCTGTAGCGTCCCTCGGACTTCATCTTTATGTACAGCCCGGTAAACTCATTAAGCATGGTTTCACCCTCGCCGATAGAGAAACAGTCAAAAAAGTCTGCCATCGGCTCAGCGTTATAGGTACAGGGGCCTCCGCCGATTATTATAGGGCAATCCTCGCCGCGATCGGCCGCACGGAGCGGAATTTTGGCGAGATCGAGCATATTCAGCACATTGGTATAGCACATTTCATATTGAAGTGTGAAGCCTATTATATCAAACTGAGAGATCGGGTCTCCGCTCTCAAGTGCGCAGAGCGGTATGTCGTGCTCGCGCATTTGCTGCTCCATATCGACCCATGGGGCAAACACACGCTCACACCATATGTACGGATCGGCATTGAGCGCATTGTAAAGTATGCGCATACCGAGATTTGACATTCCTATTTCATATGAATCGGGAAAGCAAAAGGCAAAACGTGCCTTGACACGGCTCTTGTCCTTGAGCACCTCGCCGTATTCGCCGCCGGAGTAGCGCCCCGGCTTTTGCACCGAGCTCAATACGCCGCTCATGCGCCTCACATCCTTTGGAATCTGTTGCATAATAATCTCCATTCTGCCGCTTTGCGGCAGCACAAATAATAATCAGTGAATTTTGCCTCGGCAAAATTCGTGCGTGAAAAATTATATTTCACTTTTAGACGGAAGCAGCTTTCACGCTAATTTCCTTTTCAGTTTTCAGGGGCTGCTACATGCGCGGCAGCCCCGGTTATCATTTATTTTTATGTCCTCCCGCCATGAGAAACGCGGGAAGTGCCCAGGCCAGCATGTACAGCCCAACGGAACCGGACGAAGCAAAATCGATCAGCTGAAGTGACACGATCAGCGTAGCGACAATAACATTGACAAGAAACACACAGAAGTAAGTCAAAAGTCCTCTGCGGCGCTTATTTTTGAGTTTGTAACATTCATTCATGGCTCCGATGATTTTAACCGGATCATCAAGCGCCACTACTCCGCTGTCAACCGTTTCCTGCGGAGCATCACTGCGGGCAAATCCGGGACGTATCACCGACAGCTCATAGTCAGGCAATGTCCGCTTGCGGGATATCATGATTTCGTCGATACCCGGATCGGACGTGCGGATCGCAGCTGCATCGCGGTGCGAACCAAGCTGCGTCAGCTGACGCTCAAACTGCTCGCTTGTACGGTAATCGGCGTAGAGCCGAGCCGCAGGGCGACCGTTCAGCACAATAAAGATCACGCTGACAACTCCTTCGGCTATCAACTGCTTGTCACGCGGGGAGCTTGGCGGATAGACGCCGTAGTGTGCCAGGAAATCGAGGTTTCCGGCAAGTATTGTGGTCTTGCCCTCCAGGCGTGCCTCAACTCCGCCGCGTTGAACTCTCACCAGCTCAACGTCATGTATGCGGTGGTATTTTGCGCTCTCCGTCTGGAATATCTCACCGAGAGGACCTCCGATAGCCGCAAACAGCGAACCGGTTTTGATGAGTACGTCGTACAGCTCAAAGCCTTCATACAGCTTGAGTCCCTTGGTACCGATAAGCTCTGCCGGGAACATGGCACGATCTTCAAATACCAGCAGCTTAGGACGCGAATATTCATCTACCGAGCTGTCTCCGACAACAGCGCACCCGTCCTTTTTCAATGCCAGGGTGGCAGCAAGCGAGGGCAATGTCAGGCAGATGAGCAACGGTGCCGGAAGCGTCATCAGCACAGCCGCCATAAGCGACGACATGGCACCTACTATCCCGCCGCCCATGCTGGCAGAAATAATACACTCCACCAATCCGACCGCCAGCGCAGGTAACAACATAAAATTAAGAATATACACGCCACGTTTTTTCTCGTGAGTGCGGCGGAAATATCCGTCGGTGAAGTCAGCGGAAGCCATGTTGTATACACGGCGCTTCACTCTTTCTCCGTCCTTGGCAACAGGACGTGAATTGTACTTTTGCTCAAAGGCACCTGACTCACGCACAGGCGAATAACGCACCGTCTCTGCACTGACAACATCAAACGTCGCCTGCTCACGGCACAGTGTGAACAGTTCTGCCGCCACCGACATCACCATGCATAGCGTAACCGGAAAATTGTATGCCCGAATCCCGTCAGGGCGCACGATAAGCATCACAATGTCGTAAATTACACCAACAGCAAAGGCCACACTTGTTATTGCGTGAGGCTCAGGATCAAACTTCATCATGCTTACAAAGCCATCGCGTATATCCTTGAAGCAAAGCAACGCAGCGGTAAGCGTCAGCACCGTAAGCGTCAGCATAAAGATTGCCGGATCCTCCGTAGGCTCAAACGGCCGTAGCAGCTTGAATCCGAAAAGGCCGAGATTTTCCATATATGCGCACAGACCGCATATCAGTGAAACAAATATCAGACGTACGCTCGTCAGCGTTCTTGCACGGCGGTAGTCGGACTTGATTTTGGCATCCTGCCCGTGCGAGCTGTACTCTGCACCGACATAGCCCCATCCGTCCGCGGCGGTGTCCGACATATCGTTATGCTCCGTTCCGTCATTGTTGTCCGGTTGGTTACCGGGAGCCGTATCCGATACTTCATCCGGATCATTGCCTGCTTTATCGGTAATACGTCCGGTGTCGGTGCTGTCGTCAACCCCGTCAGAGGACGTGTCATCAGACGATTTTTCAGATGCCGCTTCAGATGTATGACCTGAAGTCTCATCGGAATCGCACAGCGGGTCGTAGCCCAAATCGAACATAGCGTGCAACTCCTCATCACTGGGGCCGGTTTGTGTTTCCTCCGAAGGTAGCTCCTCCGACTCGAGGTCATCGGCCGTGGAGGACAGATCATCATCCGGAGCAGATTCCGTCTCGGGCTTGTCCGCTGAGACTGACAATTCATTAGGCTCAGGCTCCGCCTCATCTTCAAATTCTTGCTCGGGTGATATCAGACTCTCCTGCTCTGACTCCGCGTCGGGCTCGTCCGCTGAGACTGACAATTCGTTAGACTCGGGCTCCACCTCATCTTCAAATTCTTGCTCGGGTGATATCTGACTATCCTGCTCTGACTCCGCGTCGGGCTCGTCCGCAATAAACGGAGGTTCACCGGGATCAGGCATGTTATCATGGTCGGTGCTTTCGTCCGCCGAAAAGTCAAGCCCATCAACCGCAAAAGCCTCAGCTAGCGCGTCGGCAACTGCCGGCGGCATTTCCTCAGAAGCCTGTTGTACGTCATCAGTTTTATCATCCGGTCGGTCGATTTGGCTGTCAGCAGGTTGTTCATAGTCGGCCCCTGCCTCCGCTATTTCCGCTACTTGCTCAGCTTGCGGTACTTCCGGCGTAATATCAGTCGGTTCCTGCGCAACAGACACACCCGCCGACTCATCAGCATCGCCGTCCGCAACAAAATCCTCAAGCCGTATTTCATCTGAGATCAGCGACCCGTTTTTGCCTTGCTTATCTTCCGGTGACGGCTCGCGGCCACCAAGCTGTTTTTCAATAAGAGCGGCTATTTTCCGGTCAAACCGTCCCATATCCGTCAAGCCGGACTTGCGGGTCTTGGTCGCCGGTTTGTCAACGGAGGCGCGAAGCTTGCTGACCACATCATTTATTTCTTTGTCATTTTTACCGTCCATGTCCGACTCCTTTCCCGTTTTCTACTTATTTATTATGGTGCTGACGGGACACCTCTGCCAGCACGACAGCGGCAG
>ENA-ORSL01003390-ORSL01003390.1-human-gut-metagenome-genome-assembly--contig:-NODE-3390-length-10388-cov-3.462886_pt1 | contig 10388 bp, 3 predicted proteins | sample MGYA00242190_ERZ509157 | MGnify/ENA primary metagenome ERZ509157 (study PRJEB26280, sample SAMEA2338664) | human gut metagenome | biome: human gut; feature: human-associated habitat; material: faeces... | reverse complement strand
CCGCAGGAGAGATCAACGTCAGCCGTTACAGCCAGGCGCAGGATCAGTCCGGTCCTTCCCGTATCACTGATGTCGCCGTCGGTCCCGAGAACACCTGGTCGATAATCGACTCCAAACGTTGCAAGATCTTTACATACGATTTCGACGGCAATCTGCTGTTCGCTTTCGGTGATAAAGGACAGCAGCTGGGCAGTCTTCAGAGCATCACCGCCGTCACCTACCAGGGCGACAACATGCTGGTGCTCGACAGCCAGGCCAAGAGCTTTACGGTCTATCAGAGAACCGAATACGGTGACATACTGATAGAGGCTCTGGAAAATCAGAATAACCGTCGATACGACAAGGCTATCGAAAACTGGACCGAAATACTCAAGCGTAACTCCAACTTTGATACCGCTTATATCGGCATCGGCCAGGCACTGTTCAGAAACGGTGACTATGAGGGCGCTATAGAGTATTACAAGGCCGCTTACGATACCTCCAACTACTCTGACGCTTATAAGGAAGTCCGCAAGGAGTGGATCTCAAAGTTTGTTTACCTGATACCCATAATAATCTTCGTGATCGTGTTTGCATGGTCGAAGTTCATGAGGTATGCAAACAAGGTCAACAAGCGCGCGGCAACTGCGGGCGGCGCACGATCCTTCAAGGAGGAGTTGCTGTACGCATTCCATATAATCAAGCACCCCTTCGACGGGTTCTGGGATCTCAAGCACGAAAAGCGCGGTTCGCTTCGCGCCGCCGTGGTATATATAGTTCTTACCGTACTGGTGTTTTACTACCAGTCGATAGGCCAGGGCTATATCATGAATCCGCAGGGCTACTATTCATCAATATTCAGTCAGGCAATCAGCGTTCTGCTGCCCTTCCTGCTGTTCGCCATTGCAAACTGGTGCCTTACCACACTGTTTGACGGCGAAGGCAGCTTCAAGGACATCATAATTGCGATTTCCTACTCACTGGTGCCGCTGATACTTACAGTTATCCCCGCCACCATAATGTCCAACTTTGTAACCAGCAGCGAGGCTGATCTGTGCGACCTGCTTGTCACGGTCGGCTTCATCTGGACCGGATTGCTGATATTCCTCGGCATGATGGTGACTCATGATTACTCTCTGTTCAAGGGTGTCACAACCACTCTCGGAACAATCGTCGGTATGGCCTTCATAATGTTCATTGGTATACTGTTCACTACATTGCTCGGCAAGCTTGTGAGCTTTGTTTCCAACATCATTATCGAGATCAACTACCGAGTATAATTGCAGATAGGAGGAAAACAGAATGAAAAAGTTAATAAGATTGTTATCTGCACTCTTGACTGCAATAATGTTGGTTGCCAGCTTTGCCGGGTTGGCGGTGATCGATGCTTCGGCTACATCAACGACCGACAAAAAGGACGACAAGGCAACTCCGGAGGAAACGCTTAAAAAGTATCTCACCACCGAATACGCAACACAGGAAGATAAGTTGCGTACCATGACGCTCAAGCTCGAAAAGGACGGCTATCAGCTGTGGAGCGACGAGCTGTCCGGCGAGGTTGCCTGCGTTGACACCGCTTCGGGGCAGATACTGTTTACCAACCCCTGGGACGTTGCATCATCAAAGGGAACTTCTGCTTCAATCAAAGAGCAGGTGCTCTCGCAGATATGTGTCCGCTACACCGATGTGCGCAGCGGTAATACCAAGGATTTTTACAGCTTTTCCGAGGCCGGCTATCGCGGCCAGATAAAGGTCAAGAATATCAAGGGCGGTATCCGCGTTGAGTACACGATCGGACGCGAGGAGACCAGAATGCTGGTGCCCCGTTACATCAGCAAGGAAAGATTTGAAACACAGATCGCGGCAGTTGCATATGCGGCACTCTGTCCTGAGAATGAATTTACCTACAAAAAGCTGACGGCGTATTATCTGCTCAAGGACCCTGCCCAGGCCAAATCCGACCGTGCACGCGCCGAGCTTTACGCCGCGTTCCCGATCACCAAGAAAATGGCGATCTACGTCTTTGACCCGACTGCCTCCGAAACAGAGCTGCGCAGAATAGAGGAAATAATCAAAACCTACTGCCCGCTGTACACATACGAGGAGTTGGATAAGGACCACGCCGAAACCGAGTACGAAGGAACTGACCGCGCGCCCGCACTGTTCAAGATGGCGCTTGAGTATACGCTCGATAAGGACGGCCTTACAGTGAGACTTCCTGCAAACGGTATCCGTTTTGATGAGAGCGAGTACCGTATGGAAAACCTCAGTATTCTGCCCTACATGGGGGTCGGCGCCAACTACGCAGGCAGCGACAAGAACAAGGTGCAGACAGGTTACACCTTCCTGCCCGACGGTTCAGGCTCACTGTTCCGCTTTGAGGAGCTTTCCGGAAGCAGTATCACCAACCTCAGCGGTAAGGTTTACGGCTTCGACTTTGCCTACATCGACATAACCGGACGCCAGCAGGAGACGATACGTTATCCTGTGTTCGGACTCGTGTCCAACGAGCAGACGACCGAATATGTCAAGGTTGAGGAGGACGGCAAGACCTCAATGGTTCAGCAGGACAAGGAGGTAAGCAGAGGCTATGTGGCTATCATCGAGGAAGGTGATGCCATGGCCGAGCTGTATACCTACCACGCCGGCTCGCTGAACAAGTACAACACCATGCAGATGAAGTTCTATCCGCGGCCCAAGGATACTTACAACATGAAGGATGCGATCTCGGTCGGTACCAACTCCACCCAGACAGTTGTGTCCCCGCGTAAGTATGTCGGCAACTACAAGATACGCTACATCATGCTGACCGATAACAATATTGCCGCCGAAAAGGAAATCACCAAGTATTATGAGCCTACCTACATGGGCATGGCGCTGGCATACCGTGATTACCTGACCGAAAACGGTGTGCTCAGCCGCCTGACTGAGCAGCAGCTCAGCGACAGTATTCCGCTCTACATCGAAACCTTTGGTTCGGTTGAAACGGTCGAGAAGATACTCTCGATACCCGTCAACACCAAGGTGGCGCTCACCTCCTTTGAGGACATCAAGTCCATGTATGATCAGCTGTCCGCAGACGGAGTGTCAAATATCAACTTCAAGCTGACAGGCTATCTCAACGGCGGTATGTATTCCAATGTGCCCTACAGGCTTAAATGGGAAAAGTCCGTGGGAGGAAGCAACGGTTTTGAGGAGCTGGTTGAATACGCCAAGGAAAATGGCTTCGGCCTGTTCCCGGATGTTGACTTTGTGTACGCGCAGAATTCCGGTTACTTCGACGGTCTGAGTACCAAGAAGCATCTGGTCAAGACCATTGATAACCGCTATACCTCCAGACGTGAATACAGCGCAACATATCAGACATTCGTCAGCTACTTCCAGCTGGCAATTTCCCCGGCATATTTCTCACACTTCTATGAGAAGTTTACCCAGAATTATCTCAAGTACGGTTACGGAAATATTTCCGTCAGCACGCTGGGTTCAGATCTGAACTCCGACTTTGACGAAGATGATCCTTATAACCGCGAGGACTCCAAGGCCTACACCATCGAGGCTCTCGCATATCTTGACGAGCATTATGACAATGTTATGACCACCGGCGGTAACGCCTACAGCTGGAAGTACGTTGACCATATACTCGATGTGTCGCTGGATTCCAGCCGCCTCAACAAGTCCTCGAACTCGGTGCCCTTCCTCGGTATCGTACTGCACGGCAACATACGTTTTGCCGGCAAGGCGCTTAATATGGAAGGCAACATCGGTTATGCCGTTCTGAGAACTATCGAGAACGGTGCATCTCCTTCCTTCGTGCTGTCCTATGACAACACAACACTGCTCAAGGAAGACGGTTACCTCAGCAAGTATTATTCCGTCCGCTACGACATCTGGTACAGCGAGCTGGTCGAGATATACAAAAAGCTCAACAGCGTGCTGGCAGATGTTCAGGATAAGCTGATTATCGGTCATGAGTTCCTTGTCGGCGAACGTGTTCCCGATGACGATGAGCTGATTGCCGATATCGAGGCAGCTCAGAACGAGCTGGCAGAGGCATTGGCTAAAGCTGAGAGCGCTGCCGCTTCTCAGGCTGTGAAGGATATACTCACTGCACGTCAGGTTACCAAGAACAACGCGGCTAAGGTGGAGACCTTGCTTGAAACCGCAAAGACCGCCTCCGAAACCGCGATGGCTTCGATCGATGCAATCGAAGCCGCGCTGGCTGCGGTTCCCACGACCACAGCAGAGTATGAGGCCGCAGTTGCAGCTGAGGAAGCCGCACTCGAGGCTTACAATGCTGCCAAGGATGCCGCAACCGCTGCAAAAACAGCGTATAACGAGGCCAATAAGGGAACCGATGAAGCTGCTAAAACAGCTGCAAAAGCTGCTTATGATGAGGCTTCAAAGGCAGAAACTGCTGCTAAAACCGCATATTCAACGGCTCAGAAGGATACCAAAACGGCAAAAACCGCGATGGATGCAGCAAATACCGCTCTGACTGCCGCGTTGAATAACGGTACAACTGCTTACAATGATGCCGTTAACGCTTCCAAGCAGGCTCAGACGCTGGCAACCGAGGCGCGTAATGCATCAGACTTCCTGGCAACCGTTGCAAGTGCGACCGACGCTATCAAGGCTGCCGCCGCAGAATATGCAACCGCCGCCGAGAAGAATGCTGCCGAAACCGCAGCGTATGCCGCAAAGGCTACAGATTATGCGTCAGCAGCAATTGCGATCAGTGTTGACACTACGGTGTCCGCACTTGTAAGCGATGCCGAGAAGGCCGTGACAAACTCCGAGACCCGCGCTGCAGATGTTGTGCTTAAGCTGGAGAATGTCAAGAAAGCCGAGGCCACTGCCGAAGAGGCTAATGCCGCCAAGGACGAGGCTCTCAAGGCTTACGAAAAGGCGCAGGCCGATTACGCCGAAGCAACCGCAAAGGCCGCCCTTGATACCGCAACCGCGGCAGATAAGGCCGCCGCAACTGAGGCAGGTACGTTGATGAACACCGCAAAGACGGAGTACAACACCGCTACCACTGCCGCAACAAGAGCAGTCAATTCACTCAATTCCGCCAAGACTGCCCTTAAGAACTCACTCCAGAAGGTCCTGGATGAAAAGAACAAGGCCGTTGTTGCCGCTGATTCAGTCAATGAGGCTGTAACAGCAGCTCAAAATGCCATTGAGACGCTGAACAAGCTCGAGGGCATAAGCGAGGCCGTAAAGACTGCCGCTAAGGAGTCCTACGATGCAGCAGTTGCCAAGGTCGACAGTGTCAATAAGGCCGTGGAAACCGTTAAGGCTACCTACGCCGAAAGCGCCGAGTTAGCCAAGGAGTATGTTGTCATCGAGGAAAAGGTTGAGGAGCCGGAACCGGAGCCTGAACCCGATCCGGCCCCCGTTACACCTGACGAGGGCGACGAAACCGACGACACAACGACCGATGAAGAACCGTCCGAGGAGGACGATAAGCCCACTCAGACCACCGGCGATTATGAGTACACCAAGTACACCAATGACGATGGCAACATCGTTAAGGTTACGTTCGGTGATACCGATGCCAACGGCAGATATCTTGCCTACAAGACCTTCATTCTCAACTACAACTTCTTTGATGTGACAGTCGTAATAGACGGAATAAAGTACACCATACCTCAGTCGGGTTATGTTGTATACTACAACTGATGAAAGCGAGGTGACCGCAAAATGACAAACGAAGCAAAGCTTCAGAAAACAGTTGCTGCGAAGCCCAAGAAACGCAGACGCGCTGTTTCACTGGACGCCAAGAAGGCACGTGCCGGTTGGCTGTTCATTCTTCCTTTCGCAGTTGGCTTTCTGCTTATTTATCTGCCCATCATTTTCGACTCTATCCGGTACAGCTTTTACCGCATAGAGATACTTGCGGGGGGAGGTTACAACCTCATCCCCGTGGGCTTCGAAAACTACCGTCAAGCCCTGTTCGTTGACCCCGACTTTGTGACAACACTGCTGTCGGGACTCAAAGAGCTGGCGTTCGACATTCCCGCAATCATCATTTTCTCACTGTTTATGGCCGTTCTTCTTAACCAGAAAATGGCCGGCCGTGCGGTGTTCCGTGCGATATTCTTCATACCGGTTATACTTTCAACCGGTATAATGGAGTCCATCGAGTCGCAGAACATTTTGTCCGACTACATGGAAGATGAAGAGGGTATCAATACCGGTACAGGTACAAGCACAGCCGCCGAGATCGTGTCGGCAATCGATATTGAACGATTGTTTGCCAACATGAAAATCGGTACCGGTATCGTGGACTATGTTACCAACGCAATCAACAACATTTACGATATCGTCAACCGCTCCGGTGTTCAGATGCTGATATTCCTTGCAGGTCTGCAGTCCATTTCCCCTGCTATTTATGAGTCCTGCCAGATAGACGGTGCAACAGGCTGGGAAACCTTCTGGAAGATAACACTTCCTATGATAAGTCCTATGATATTGGTTAACGCGATCTATACCATTATAGACTCGTTCACAACCGACTCCAACCGTGTTATGAAGTTTATTTCAGCCGCTTACGAAAAGACAGACGGTAACGTTATAAGCTCGGCAATGTCATGGATGTACTTCCTGATAGTTATGCTGATAATCGCTCTTGTGGCGGGAATTATGTCAGCGTATGTGTTCTATCAGAGGCGTGATTGAGAAAGGAGGTCATACTGATGAATTCGCAAAACATTGATAACGCTCCGAAGATCATGAAGGAGTCCAAAAACAAGATAAAAGTTGAGTTCGACAGAACACCTCTGCTCGAAAGACTTAAAGCCAAGTTCCTTTCACTCAGCTTTGTCGGTAATTTTATCTGGTATGTCTTCCGTTTGGTGCTGCTGATAGGAATCGCATACATCGTGCTTTATCCCTTCTACACCAAAATAGCGGGTTCGTTCATGATTCCCGATGACTTTGTAAACGTCACCGTTCGTCTGATACCGACCCAGTTCACGCTCAAAACATACCGTGCAATCTTTACAGAGCTGAATTACATGAAGGCTTTCTGGAATACATTGTTCTTGTCCGGCTCAACCGCACTGCTTCAGACGATCGTCTGCTGCTTCATTGCGTACGGCCTTGCAAAATTCAAGTTCAAGGGCAACAAGGTTGTGTTCCTGTTGGTCATACTTACCATGGTGGTACCGCACCCCACGCTTCAGCTGTCGCTGTTTATGAAGTTCAGATACTTTGACATTCTCGGTATTTTTAAATTCCTGCACGGCGGCGCGACGGTCGGAAATATTGAATGGCTGAATAATATTCTGTCCAAGATCAATATTATCCCCGAAGCATGGACGCGCTGGACAGCCGACGGTCTCAACCTTACCAACACCTATTGGCCGCTGATAATCCTTTCGATTACCGGTCTCGGCTTCAAGAACGGCTTGTATATCTTTATGCTGCGCCAGTTCTTCAGCGGTGTTCCGAATGAGCTTGAGGAGTCTGCTTACATTGACGGTTCGGGTACCATCCGTACATTCATTCAGATCATCCTGCCGCTGTCGGTTCCCATGATGATCACGGTGTTCCTGTTCGCCTTCTCCTGGCAGTGGACAGACGACTTCTACACCAATCTGTTCTTCACCACGACTCAGACAGTCCTGATGCCTGATATAGTCGATATCCCGACCTCACTGACCACAACCTATGCCGGTCAGAACCTCTATTACGCGGCCATACGAAATACCTGCGGACTTATGATAATTTTCCCGCTGGTTATCATGTATGTGTTCTGCCAGAGATTCCTTGTTCAGGGTATCGAACGTTCCGGACTTACCGCAGATTAATAGCTGTTATACAAAAATTGCTAAGCCCTCCGAAAGGGGGGCTTTCTGCTTGTTGTATAAGATCCGGCTTCTCAACCGAGGCGCCAAAAGCGTCAAACTTTAGCTTTTACGACAAGTTTTTGGCGGGAGAGCTTGAGAGGTAGACTTTATTCATAAAGGCTTGCTCTCGAATAAACTTCGCAACCAAAAAAGCGCCCCTGGGGCAGGGCGCTTTTGAGAGCTTTTCACGCCGGTGCGTTGCTACCGGCATACGTTGGTATAAAGAATTATTTCAGCATAGCAGTAAGGGTTGGAAGTGCTGCCGCAAGTGCTTCATCGATTTTGGACATATCCTGACCGCCTGCCATAGCATTGTCGGGGCGACCGCCTCCGCGACCGTCGGCAACAGCGGCAACAGCGCCGACCAGCTTGCCTGCATGGGCGCCGGCTGCTACAGCCTGCTTGCCTGCCACCGCGAGGAAATTGAGCTTGCCGTCATTGCAGACTGCCAGCACTGCTACAGTGTCGGGATACGATGCCTTTATGCTTTCTACGAGCGACCGGGCGACATCGAGCTGCATGTCATCGAGGCGGGCGGTGGCAAGTCGGAATGACTTGACCTGTACTGCGCCTGACAGTATTGAGTCAACTTTGGTCGCTGCCAGCTTGGAGTTGAGTACATCGACTTCCTTTTTCAGCTCGTGCAGTTCAGACTGAAGTGCGGCGGCTTTTTTGGCGATGTCTGCTGAATTCTGTGCCTTCAGCGTGTGTGCCGTATCGGCTATCAGCCTGTCCTTTTCATTCATAAGTCTGAGAACTCCCAGACCGGTGACCGCTTCTATGCGCCGCACTCCTGCTGCCACTGACGATTCAGAGGTGATTTTGAAAAGACCGATCTCTCCGGTATTTGCACAGTGAGTGCCTCCGCAAAGCTCCGTTGAAAAATCGCCCATCTGCACCATACGGACAACACTGCCGTATTTTTCGCCGAACAGAGCCATAGCGCCGTGCTTTTTGGCGGTTTCTATGTCGGTTTCGACCGTAGTTATCTCATTTGCCGCCAGAATGTTCATATTCACCATAGCTTCAACGGATGTGATTTCCTTTTGAGACATGGCTGAAAAATGTGTGAAGTCAAAGCGGCAGACCGAATCGCCGACATATGAGCCTGCCTGTTCGACATGACTGCCGAGAACGTGGCGGAGAGCTGCCTGAAGCAGGTGGCAGGCGGAGTGGTTGCGTGCTATCGCCTTGCGGCGCATATCGTCAATGTCCGCCATTACAGTGTCGCCTACCGAAAAGCTGCCGTTTACAACAGTACAAAGGTGGATGTAAACGCCGTCAGATTTATGGGTATCGTAAACATTAAGCAGCTTACCTTCGGCGTACATTGTACCGGTATCGCCTATCTGACCGCCGCCCTCACCGTAGAAAGGCGTGGCGTCAAGAATTATGGTGCAGTCACCCTCGTTGACGGTATCTACTGCTCCGTCATCGCCCAGAATGGCAAGGATTTTGGCCTCGGTGCGGTAGCTTGTGTAGCCGGTGAACCGAGTCTTGGGCAGATCGGACAGTAGTGTTTTTGACGACTCGCTCCAGCCGCCGATGTTGGCGCGTGACTCGCGTGCGCGGGTCTTCTGCTGCATCATCAGCTTTGCGAAAGTCTCCTCGTCGATGGTGAGCTTGCTTTCAGTTGCAATTTCACGGGTGAGGTCGAGTGGGAAGCCGAAGGTGTCGTACAGCTTGAAGGCGTCCTCACCCGAAATGGTGTCGGAGCCTTTTTCGGTGGCGCCGCGGATAATATTCGAAAGAATTGCAAGTCCCGCGTCAAGCGTGGCGTCAAATCGCTTTTCCTCAATGGAGAGAACCTTTTTGATATATTCCGCCTTTACACCCAGTTCGGGATAGGGAGCTACATTTTCACCGATGGCGACCTCGCACAGCTCGGTGAGGAACGGCCGGTTGATACCCAGCTGCTTGCCGTGGCGGCAGGCGCGGCGGATAATGCGGCGCAGCACATAGCCACGCCCCTCGTTGGAGGGAACCACTCCGTCGCATATCATGAACATTGAGCTTTTGATGTGGTCCGTGACTACGCGGATAGAAATGTCGTTCGCCACGTCGGCTCCGTAGGTCTTGCCGGATATTTCGCAGACCTTGTCAAGTATTTTGCGTATGGAATCGACTTCAAACATGTTGTCGACGCCCTGCATAACGCATGCCAGACGTTCAAGTCCCATGCCGGTGTCGATGTTTTTCTGACTCAGTTCGGTATAGTTTCCGTGCCCGTCGTTGTTGAACTGCGAGAACACATTGTTCCAGATCTCCATATAGCGGTCGCAGTCGCAGCCGGGCTTGCAGTCGGGCTTTCCGCAACCGTACTTTTCACCGCGGTCAAAATAAATTTCCGAGCAGGGGCCGCAGGGACCGGAGCCGTGCTCCCAGAAGTTGTCCTCCTTGCCCAGCCGCACGATGCGCTCCGCCGGAACGCCGACGACCTTGTTCCACAGTTCAAACGCTTCCTCATCGTTCTCATAGATGGAGGGCCAAAGCCGCTCGGCAGGAATCTTCAGTGTGTCGGTGAGGAATTCCCACGCCCACGGAATCGCCTCCTGC
>ENA-ORSL01003388-ORSL01003388.1-human-gut-metagenome-genome-assembly--contig:-NODE-3388-length-10396-cov-3.169616_pt1 | contig 10396 bp, 11 predicted proteins | sample MGYA00242190_ERZ509157 | MGnify/ENA primary metagenome ERZ509157 (study PRJEB26280, sample SAMEA2338664) | human gut metagenome | biome: human gut; feature: human-associated habitat; material: faeces... | reverse complement strand
GCAAAATTCGTGCGTGAAAAAGTATATTTCACTTTTAGATGGAAGTAACTTTCACGCTGACTCCCTATAAAATCATAACGTATGATATATATCGGATGATATTATAGCATTTCATGCCTCGCTTGTCAATGGCCGCAGAATATTTTGCGAAAAAAGCTAATCGTTCATATAGTCATTTAATAGAAGAGGCATAGTTCGGAAAGATATATGAAATCGTCGAGCTTCACTAAACAAATGATGTTGCTCACGCCAAAATATCTTCTATCCGGGATCTTGCCGGCAGATGTTGACATCTATATACAGGTATGTTATAATGTACATGGAAACGGTACCAATTTCCAAAAATAATGAACGAGGAGGAAATCAAATGAAAAGATAATATGGGAAGGGACGTGTAATACAATCTCACTATTATTGCAACTTTGATAGGTCTATACACTCCGCGGCTGCATTTTATTATGCACTATATCAATCCGAAACATCATACTCCGATGATTACAAGCCGTATTTCTACAACGGTTACACCGAACAAAAGTTTCCAATTAGTTAATATGTGCACGCTTGAAAGGAGAACATAATAAAATGAAAAAATTGTTATCGATCATACTATTTTTTGCCGCTACAATACTCATTTTTTCCGCCTGCTCCGCCTCAGAGAAAGATCAATCCGGTTATCTTCCGTACACTGCATATATTTCTGCCAACGGCACGGAGGGGGTAGGCTCAGTTGTCGATGCCGCGCGTCGGTATACGTGGCCTACAGATGAAGATATCCCCGCCTCCAAGGACAACACCATCTCAGTGACAGTACTCGGAACTACATATAATGCAGATTATTTCGGAAAAAAAGCTCAAACCTTCGGACGTTCTGAATATATCTACAAAACCAATACAGGAGACAAAATAACGGTTGACGGTTCTGGAAAAATATTGTCATTCGAAACCTCCAATTCATTTAGTTATTATATTGAGAACGCTTATGTCGAAAACGTTAAATCAAAAATCAAGAGCCCCGAAGAATATTTGGAAATTGCAACTAAATTTGCGCAGGGCATTTACGGCGAAAATATCACGTCTACTTACAATGGCAAAGTCCCTCAAATAATAACCACAAGTATACAGGTAAGCTTTTTTGCAACAACAAATAAAGAAAGTGAGTTTAGAATAACAGACAACTTCACCATCAATATTTCTGCAGAAGGGGAATTCCTCGCCTACTATGACTACGGCGTAAATGACTTCAAAAACAAATCCATTCCCAACGATTTAACAAATGACCGCATTGAGCAGATCATATTGGACTCGTTGATCAACAAGAACACTCAGAAAGAACTTAGCAATACAAAAACATTGGTCATCTTAGGCGACGGCAGACTTGCTTGCTACACAAGCTTCAAGATCGCAAACGGTAATAACGAAAGCGAGTGGACGAGTGTTGTAATTCCGCTTGAATAACAATAATCAAATTCAAAGTGGAAAATACTATCATACCGGACTTCAGTATTTTCCGTTAAAAGTCCGAATATATACTTGAATATGCAAAACGGGGGTCTTGACCCCCGTTTTTAACATGCCGATCGCGCCGCACGATACCGCAAGACAAGCACAGGCATTTTGCTCGGATATCGCAAAAAGCGCAGCACGGACAGGATATCTCGATCCGGTGCTGCGCTTTTTAATGTTTGAAAATCGCATTTGCGTAAATGCTTCAGTCTGCCTTCATGCCCTTGTTGCTGAACCCCCCGCCATTTTCGGGAAAGTTTTCCGGCAGCACTTTTTTCAAAAAAGCGCCGGAAGACTGGAGCAGGCCAACCTTTGCACCACCCATGCAGAACGTTCAGTCACAGTTTTCCCAGTTGTGGAAAACATTTATTACGTCATCATTGTCCTCGAGGTTGTCAAGCAACAGACTCATGTGCTTGATGTCATCCTCGTTTTCCAGCGTGACGTATGTGGACGGAATTTTATCCATTTCCGCCGATTCGATCTTGTATCCGGCCGCTTCAATCGCATCACGCACAGAATACAGATCGTCCGGCTCGGTGTAAATCTCAAATGTATCTTCGTCGGCAACAAAATCGGAAGCGCCCGCCTCCAGTGCGGTTTCCATAAGCGCATCTTCGCTCTTGACGTCCTCACGAAGCACAATTATAACACCCTTGTCGGAAAACAGGAAGCCTACGCAGCCTACCTGCCCCATGTTGCCGCCGAACTTGTCAAAAAAGTGTCTGACCTCGCCCGCAGTGCGGTTGCGATTGTCTGTGGTAGCCTCGACTATAACAGCGATACCGCAGGGGCCGTAGCCCTCATATGTCACTTTTTCGTAATTTACGCTGTCAGAGCCCATAGCTTTTTTGATTATGCGATCAATATTGTCATTCGGGACATTATTCGCCTTGGCCTTGGATATAAGATCGCGCAGCTTGGAGTTGGAGTTGGGATCTCCGCCGCCGGCCTTGACGGCAAGCGCAATTTCCTTTCCTATTTTGGTAAAGACACTGGCGCGCTGTGCGTCGGTCTTTTCTTTTTTGTGCTTGATGTTAGCCCATTTGCTGTGTCCGGACATAGTTATTACCTCATGTATAAATAATTAAATTTTTGACATTTTCTTCAGGCAGATAAGCCCGAAAGCGCGTCCCAGAACGATGTTCACCGCCTGGGTCAGCTTTATTCTGGTTGTGCGGACGACCTCGTCCGCCTCGTCAATTATGCGGCAGTTGTGGTAGAAGCGGTTGAAGGCTGACGCAACATCCAGTATAAAGCGCGTAATGTAGAACGGCTCATAGTCGTTGATTGCGGCCTCGGCTCGCTCGCGGAAGCGGCACATGATCTTAAGCAGTTCGGCTTCCTCCGGGGCGGTGATGTTCATATCGACATCTCCGACCTCGCCAGCCTTCTCAAGCACCGAGCATGTCCGCGCATAGGTGTACTGAACATACGGGCCGGTGTTGCCGTCGAAGCTCAGCGCGTCCTCCATTATGAAATTAATATCTCTCATGCGGCTGCCCGACAGATAATAGAACACCACCGCGCCGACTCCGACAGCTTCCGCGGCCTCATCACGGTTGGCAAGATCGGGGCTTTTTTCCGCCATAATGGCCTTGACCTTTTCTATCGCCTGTGCAAAAAGATCCTTGAGCAGTATAACATTTCCGGTCCTTGTTGCCAGCTTGGAGCCGTTGATGCTGACGGTTCCGTACGGTACATGTACCAGCTCGTCTGCCCAGTCGTAGCCCATAAGCTCCATGACCTTGAACCACTGCTGGAAATGCAGGCACTGCCCGGCCGACGTTACGTAAATACACTTGTCGAAGTTATACGTTCTCTTACGGTACACCGCCGCAGCGATATCACGCGTAGGGTACAGCGTTGAGCCGTCGCGCTTGAGAATCAGGCAGGGCGGCATGTCATATGCTGACAGATCGACTATAGACGCACCGTCATCCAGCTTCATCAGATTTTTCTGACGCAGTATCTCTACCTGCTCCGGCATTTTGTCGGTATAAAAGCTTTCGCCGTTGTATGAATCAAACTCAATGCCCAGCTGTTTATAAGTCTTGTTATATTCCTTTATGCTGATGTCGACAAACCAACGCCACAGCTCAAGATTTTCCTTGTCGCCGTGTTCCAGCTTTGTGAATTCGGCTCTCGCACGATCCTCAAGCGAAGCATCCTTCTCTGCCTCGGCATGAAAGCGAACATACAGCGCGACCAACTCGTCAATACCCTTCTCTTCGACCTCCTCGCGGTTGCCCCACAGACGGAAAGCGGTAATCAGCTTGCCGAACTGCGTTCCCCAGTCACCGAGATGGTTTATACCCACACATTCGCACCCTGCAAATTCGAACAGCATTTTAAGCGAATGTCCTATGACTGTTGTCCCGAGATGCCCGATATGAAAAGGCTTTGCAACATTGGGAGACGAATAATCAAGCACGATCTTTTTACCTTCCCAGCCTACCGGCGCACCGTATTTGTCGCCCTTTTGCAATATCTCAGGCAAGACACTGCCGACAAGATAAGCGTCAGAAATACGAATGTTAAGATAACCGTTGACCGCGTTTGCCGAGCCGACCGGGCAGGGGCGTTCCTGCGCGGCGGTACATAGTCCTGCGGCCAGCGTTTCGGCTATCTGCACCGGAGAGCGGCGCAGTAACCGGCTGAGCTTGAAGCATGGCAATGCCAGATCTCCCATACCTGAGTCTGGAGGATATTCCAGCATTGACACTATGTCAGCGGGTGTCAGTGTGCTTCCTGGGAAGGCTTCTGCGGCGTACCGCGAAAGCTTCTCGGAAATCAGTTGTTTAATCTTTTGCATATGTCGTTCCGTTCCTTTGTCACGCAGGTGTATCACCTGCGCATAAGATCATTTGAATTCGTTAAAAAATTGTCTTTTGTGTGATGTCATCTTGTAAGTCGGCACACCGTGGCTCCTAGATATCTGATTATTTCGGAGCGATCCACCAACAGTTGCGCACCCTTCATTCCGGCGCTCAGCGTTATCTGCTCGTGTTCCTGTGCCGACGCATCGATGTATGTCGGAAATGCCTTTTTCATACCGATAGGCGACACTCCGCCGCGGACATATCCGGTGATTCCCGGCAGTTCCTTGACATGTAGCAGCTCCAGCGATTTGTTGCCGCTGACCGCCGCAGCCGCCTTGAGGTCAAGCTCTGCTGCACACGGTATACAAAACACGGCAACTCCGTTTCTATCCCCCCGCGCCGCAAGCGTCTTGAAAACTATCTGTTGCGGCAGGCCTATCTGTGCCGCCACATGAACACCGGAAAGATCGTTTTCATCCGGCTCATACTCGCATACTCTGTATGCAATTTTTGCCGTGTCAAGGCGGCGCATGGCATTTGTCTTATTCATGTTCCAACAACTCCCTTGCAGCCTCACGCTGTTTTTCGGTAATGTTAATTCCGCCGAGTATACGCGCTATCTCGCACACGCGCTCATCGCCTGTAATGACACGCACCGACGTTTCAGCACGTCCGTCCGACTCTCCCTTGGAGATCAGAAGATGCCGGTCGGCAAGCGATGCTATCTGGGCCGAGTGGGTAACGCACAGCACCTGTGCCGTTTTGGCCAGCTGATGCAGCTTCACGCCCACCTTACGGGATGTCTTGCCCGAAATTCCGGCATCCACCTCGTCGAATATCATAGTATCGATCCCGTCATTTTCGGACAGCACGCATTTAAGAGCCAGCATCACGCGCGATAATTCTCCGCCCGATGCCGTTTTGGCCAGCGGCACCGGTTGCTCGCCCGGATTTGCCGCTATCAAAAACTCTACCTCGTCACAGCCGTCAGGCCCCGGTTCGCACGGCGTCTGAGAAATGCAGAACTGCACGCCCGGCATATCAAGATAGGCAAGTATTTCACACACGCGCACAGCGGCTTCCGATGCCGCACGGCTGCGCATACCTGTCAGCTTTGCCCCCAACTCTCGTACACGGCTGTCTGCCTCTTTTATGAGCGTTTCAAGCTCGTCCGCGCGCGCCTCGGCGTTGTCAAGGCGCTCGAGTCGTGCCGCCGCATCGTCCCGGAAAGCCTTCACTGCACTCTCTGTTGCGCCGTATTTGCGTTCAAGGCGGCAAATTGTATCAAGCCGTCCCTCGATCTTGTCAAGCATAACAGTCGGATCACCGTCAAAATCGTCGGTGTATGAATGTACCGTGGAAGCGATATCCTCAACCTCGTAGCGACAGTTCTCCAGCCGTGTCTCAAGCTCGGCCGCCTCGGGAATGATTGCCGCCAGCTGGGAAAGTGCGCTGCCTGCGCGGTCAAGCAGTACCGTTACCGCTCCCTTTTCGCTGGCATACAGCGCCCGATAGACAAAATCGGCCTGCTTTTTGATTTTCTCGGCGCTCTGAAGCCGCAGACGGGCAGCCGTAAGCTGCTCCTGCTCCCCCTGCTTGAGGCGGGCGGCATCTATTTCTTTTATCTGATACTCAAGTATGTCGCGCAGACGTATCTTTTCGGCTTCGTCACGGCGTAATTTATCAAGCTCGCTGCGCAGTCCCTTCAATTCCTCGTATGCGGCTCTGTATTCTCCAAGCTGGCTTTCACAGCCGGCATATGCGTCAAGCAGACGTATGTGATACGAGCGTTGAAGCAGGCGCTGATTGTCATGCTGTCCGTGAATTGTAATCAGCGACCGTCCGACCGCCGTAACCGTCTGCCCGTTGATGCGGGCTGACGAGCGCCCGTCCGTCGACACACTCCGGCAAAGCAGTACACCGTCCTCGGAAGTAATTCCGTACTCGTCCAGCAATGCCAGTGTTGCCGCCCCCGGACGGTCAAAAAGCGCAGTGACGGTTGCTCTCTCTTCTCCGGCACGTATCAGCTCACGCGGAGCGCGGCTGCCGAGCAGAAGTCCTATGCTGTCTATGATGATAGACTTGCCCGCGCCGGTTTCTCCGGTCAGCACACAAAAACCGTCGTCAAGCTCGATATCCGCCTGCTTTATGACCGCAACATTCGATATCTGCAGTGATCTCAGCATGGCTCCGTCCTCAGACGATCAGCTTTTGCTTGCGGAAGCCGTCGCAGAACGCCCGCGCAAGCTCCTCACTGCGGGCAACCACAATAATTGTGTCATCACCGCCCACACACCCGAGGATGTCCTGCTTCTGCGTCGAGTCTATGCCTGAGGCAACCGCCTGGGCCATACCGGGGTATGTGTTGATAACTATAATATTATTGACATAATCAATGCGCGTGATCGCATTGATCAGCGTTGCATTAATTTTTGTAACCTCTGTGTCATCTCCGCTACTGTGAGGTATGACATAGCGGTAGGTGCCATCCGCGGTCATGACCTTTGTCAACTTAAGCTGACGTATGTCCCGGGACACCGTAGCCTGTGTGACACAGTAGCCCAACTCTCTCAGGCGGCCTATCAGCTCATCCTGAGTCTGTATCGGCTCCTCAGACACCAATTTGAGAATTTCCTCTTGTCTTGTTGCCTTCATTTGCTTTGACCAACCCTTTCTTTACTTGTACATCGGCACATCAGTGGCCGTTTGTCATTTTCTGACGCAGTGTATTATAAAATCCCCGTTCCTTCAGCGTTATCAGCCGCGTTGTTTTATCCGACTTGGTAATGCTGACGGTCTCACCGCGGAACAGCTCATAATTTGTCCGTCCGTCGATAGTCAGAAACAGGCTTTTTTCGCGTTCGCATATATTGCGCACAGTAAGCTCGAGCGAATCCGGAAACACCATCGGACGTGCCGCCAGCGAGTGCGGGCATATCGGCGTTACACAGAAGCACTCAAGATGCGGATGTGTTATCGGTCCGCCCGCTGACATCGAATAAGCGGTAGAGCCGGTCGGCGTCGCTATAATAAGTCCGTCTGCACGGTAGGTCGTCACCTGCTCACCGCCGCACAGAAGTTCAAGGTCTACTATCCGTGCAACAGATCCGTTGGATATGACAGCGTCGTTGAGTGCGAAGGACGACAGCTTGCGCGCCCCCTTTGCATCATTCATATTCACACACAGCATTGAGCGCTCGTCAATATGATAATTTCCCTCAAACAGCCTCGGCAACAGCTTGAGCTCATCCATTTCGAGCTCGGCCATAAATCCCAGCCGTCCGAGATTGATGCCGAGTATCGGTGTACGGTTAAGCGCCGCACTCCTTGCCGCCTCAAGTATACTGCCGTCGCCACCCAGCACGACCAAAATGTCGGCCTTTTCATATACCTCCGAGGCGGGCAGGAACTGAAAATCTCTGTGTATACGGCGCATACGGCTCAGTCGGTCACGGGCTGTGGTAAACATGAGTATTTCGCAGCCGAACCGCATGAAACGTTCGGCAACAGTCAGCGCCGCCAGCGCTTTTTTGGTAATATTGTAATTGGTGATAATGGCTACCCGCTTTATCTGTTCCATGTAGCCTCCTTATGTTACTTTTACATTTATCAAATAATTTCCGCAATACCGCCCGCGCCGGGGTACGGCGCAGCTGCGCCCTTGCGTGACACCAGCAGGTATTCGCGATTTCCGTCGCCGCCCTCAATGGGGGAGCGGAGCAGCCGGACAAATCCAAGTCCGGCACTGTCGGCACAGCTCATAACTCTCATTACGGCTTCAAGGCGCCGTCCAAAATCGCGGACTATCCCTCCCTTTCCAAGACCGGCGCGCCCCACTTCAAACTGCGGTTTTATAAGACTCACCGACAGGCCGCCCGGCCGCAATATAGACGGCACTCCGGGCAAAATATATGTCTGCGAAATAAAAGACACATCCATGACCGCCATATCAAGATCGTCAGGAAGGCCGCCACGGTCATCATCACACAGCCGCCGTGCATTGAAGCCCTCAATATTGACGACACGTGCGTCAGAGGCCAGTTTACGGTCAAGCTGACCGTGCCCCGAGTCCAGCGCAAACACCTGTGAGGCACCGTGCTTAAGCAAGCAGTCGGTAAAGCCGCCTGTTGACGCTCCTATATCGGCACACCGCAGTCCCGTGACATCAAGCTGTGCCGCCTCGAGTGCGGCCTCCAGCTTTAGTCCCCCGCGGCTGACATAGCGGTTTTCTCTGCTTTGCTCAACCGTCACGCTGTGCTCCGCACTATCATCGACAGGCTGGGACGGCTTGGTGATCCTGCGCCCGTCGAGTGTCACAAGACCGGCACAGATCAGTACTCGAGCCGCCTCACGACTGCGCGCGTGACCTGTTGTGGCAAGATAAACATCGGCCCGCACGTTAAAAGCTTCTGTCAAGCAGATAGTACGCCAGTCCGCACAGGCGCTCGCTGCCGTGATATTTGTGTATGGATGCCACTGCACGATCGGTCAACTCCTCTGCATAGTGCCGGGCCGAGTCGGGAGTGAAGTAAGTCATAAATGTGGTTTTGTTATGCGCCGCATCGTTGCCGCAATCCTTGCCGAGCACCGAGGCATCGCTTGTAACATCAAGTATATCGTCAATTATCTGGAATACAAGTCCTATTTTTTCGGCGTAATCGGTTGCAGCCAGTGACTTCATGTCGCCCTTGGTGAGTCCCGCAGCCATGCACCCGAGCAGTGCCGACACCTTTATCAGGCACCCTGTCTTGAGGCGGTGCAACCTGAGAAGTGTTTCAAAATCGAGCTCACGCGTCTCCCCGATAAGATCGAGCACCTGTCCGCCGACCATACCCAGACTGCCGGCCGCTTTTGCAAGCGCCACAACGGCTGACGAAGCACACAGGTCGGTTACGTACTTGTTTTGCGCGGTTATTTCAAAGGCGTAGGTCAGCAGACCGTCGCCGGCCAGCAGTGCATTGGCCTGGCCGAACTGCTTATGGCAGGTCGGGCGTCCGCGACGCAAATCGTCGTCATCCATGCAGGGCAGGTCATCGTGAATGAGAGAATAGGTGTGTATCATTTCCACCGCCGCCGCAAACGGCAGTGCGGCACGTTCGTCCCCGCCGAAAAGCCGGCAGAACTCAAGCACCAGCGCAGGACGTATACGCTTGCCTCCGGCAAACACACTGTAGCGTTCAGCGTCAAACAGCACCTGCAAATACACATCGTTGGCCGCCAGATAGCCGTGAAGCGCCTGCTCTGTCAGCCTTGCGTCCTCGTTCAGCATGGACACAACGTCATTTTTTGAATATTTTAGTTCTGTTGTCATGACAATACCTCGTTATTTACGCCTTTATCACAGGCGTCTTTGGTTTTCAGCACGGACAGCCGTCATTTTCAGGCACTACTCCGCCAAAAAAGAATTGTGTTGTCCGGCAAATTACGACTTGAACGTTTTATGTCACTCTGCCGTTTTTTCCGGAAGAGGCTCGGCCACCGCTCCGCCCTCGCCGTCGCTGCGAAGCAGACGGATACGCGCCTCGGTCTGCTCCAGCAGGCCGTTACAGCTACGTATCAACTCGATCCCTTCTTCGTACAGCTTGGTGGACTCCTCAAGCGGTGCGCTGCCTGTTTCCAGCAGCTTAACTATTTCCTCAAGTCGTTCGAGTGACTGCTCAAAATTCATTTTATTCATGCTTTTTCACCGTAATTTTTGTATTTGTGATATTAGCCGTAGCTTCTCCGTCACTAAGGCGCAGTACAACGCTGTCCCCTGTGTGAAGCTGGCTTACCGACTTCACCGCCTCATCCCCGGCAAACACTGCCGAATATCCGCGGCTGAGAATGCTGAACGGGTCAAGCGCGCCCAGGTGTCGCGCCGTAGCGACCAGCTTGTTGCGCGCTCCGTCGAGCGCACGGTCGATACCCGCGTCAAGACGTTCGGTCAGTGCTGCCAATGTCATACGGCGGTCGTCCGTCAGGCGTGACGGATCACTGAGTATGCGCGAAGCCGCCAGCGCGGCTACTTTATCGCGGCGCACTCCGACCGCGCGATCGACCGCGCTGCCGAGCCGGAGCCCAAGCGCCCC
>ENA-ORSL01003376-ORSL01003376.1-human-gut-metagenome-genome-assembly--contig:-NODE-3376-length-10421-cov-3.357901_pt1 | contig 10421 bp, 9 predicted proteins | sample MGYA00242190_ERZ509157 | MGnify/ENA primary metagenome ERZ509157 (study PRJEB26280, sample SAMEA2338664) | human gut metagenome | biome: human gut; feature: human-associated habitat; material: faeces... | reverse complement strand
GCTTGATGAAGCGGAACAAAAAGCTGTCACAGAAGTGTGCGGTATCATCAAAGCCGCTAATCTTATTCCCTGCACCGCATGCCGCTATTGCACAGACGGCTGTCCGAAAAATATTTCGATTCCCGACCTTCTTTCCTGCATGAACTCTCGGCAGGTTTACCATGACTGGAATTCATCATTATATTATGATGTATATACCAAGAATAACGGGAAGGCATCGGACTGCATCGGTTGCGGTCAATGCGAAAGGGCATGTCCGCAGCATTTGCCTGTACGTAAGCTGCTAGAGAACGTAGCGCGAAAGTTTGAGTCAAAATAACTGATTATAAATAATTTAGGCAAAGGAGTTTACACAATGATCGAGAACATACTTACCAAAAAGCAAGCCTCCCTGCGGGTCAAGCTGACTGTAAAAACACTGATTTCAACAGCAATAATCATCCTTGCAGTGGTTCTGCCGCAAATTGCACATGCTGCAGCCGGTGCACAGGCAGGCATCACACTGTTACCTATGTACCTGCCAGTACTTCTCGGCGGATGTCTGCTCGGACCGGTTTGGGGGCTCGGCGTCGGAGTGCTGTCACCGCTTGCGAGCTTTCTGATAACTTCCGCTCTCGGCACCCCAATGCCGGCCGCCGCAAGACTTCCGTTTATGATGGCAGAGCTGGCAGTGTTTGCGCTTGTCACAGGGCTGTTCTCCAAAAAAATTGAAAAGCACGCATGGCTGGCATTTCCTGCAGTACTGCTCGCTCAGGTAAGCGGCAGAGCATTTTTGCTGCTGGCGGTTGCACTGTTTCAGAGCATCACTCCATTTACTGTCACCGCAATTTGGGGACAGATCAAAACCGGGCTTATAGGTATTGTCCTTCAGGCAGCTATAGTTCCCCTGACGGTAATCGGACTTAAATATTTACTGGATAAGGAAAACAGCCGTGACTGATATTGAGATCGCCATTGAACAGCTCCCGGGACATACGCTGGTGCTCTGTAAGAACGGCGAGCTCATTACCAGCGACAAGCGCGGTGTTGCCCCCATGCTGGATTTAATCCGGGAGGGGCGAGACGTTACCGGATACTGTGCTGCCGACCGAGTTATCGGCAAAGCGGCCGCCATGCTGTTTATCAAAGCAGGAGTGCGAGAAGTATTTGCGGATACTCTGTCAGAAGGTGCCGCAGCGCTTCTAAAAACGCACGGTATTCCGTTCAGATACAGCAAAATGACAGACCGAATTATGAATCGAGCCAAAAACGGGCTGTGTCCAATGGAAATTGCCGTTTCCGATACAGATGATATCGATACCGGTGTAATGCTGATAAGTCGCCGTTTGGACGAATTACATGCAAAAAATTGAATATCAGGGACGTGTTCCACGCAACGGAACACGCCCCTGTTTTTTTGTAAAAAACTACAGAAAGAGGATACCATTATGTTGAATCATGTGTGCACACTCATAACAAAAGTTAAAATAGTAAAATCATCATTTATATTGGGTTTTTTTTACAAAACATATTGCACTTGTGATAATTGTATGTTATAATATTTATATCAATACCTATTATATTGTATCTTATAATTTGATGATTTTTTACAATTATAGCAATTATCGCCCTTGATTTCATAACATTTTTTTGAAGAACAGCTGTATTTGAAGGAGGTGTTTCCCTTGCATGTAAAAAATAAAATAAACATAATCATCGTCATTCTGTCCATCTTACTGTTGATCGTTCTGCTGCTCCTTGCCGGAACGCTCCTCTGCAGACATTTTGCCGGGTCACAGTCATCAACAGTTACGATACCGAATAACATTATCACATCGGAAAAAGAAAACACCAGACCGTTCAAAGTTGAAAATATGTTCCCGGGCGATATTGAAACTGAGTGCTACTGTGTCCGGATATCCCATAATGGCGATGTAATTCTGCGTTTCCGGGCAGAGGTACTTCCGGGCTATGAAAAGCTGGCCGAGGTTCTTAAATGCAAGGTCGTTCTGCAGGATACAGGAGAGGTGCTGTATGACGGTCTGATGCGGGAAATGCCTGATTCCGTAAACTATACTCTTGTTACTCAAACAAGCACGGTAACTGAAGTGTTTTTCGAAATATCTGCCTATCTTGATACCGGTGTAGGAAATGAATACATGAACAGAAGCCTGATTGCAGACCTCCACTGGTGGATCGAAGAAACAGGTGCGCTTGAAAATCCTGAGATTAACCGTAATTGCAGTAATTGCAAGAATTTGTGTGTTTATCTGTGGATCTTCATTATCATCGCGCTGTTACTTCTGCTGGTATTGCTTTGGAAAAAACGCAGAAAAGGAGGTCGTATCGATGAATAACGGCAGTAATACTGTTAAAAAACTTACAGGAAGCATAGTAACCGTTGTTCTTTTGGCAATTTGTCTGTGCATTACCACTGCGGCACTTGTCTGGTCTATTGTCTCGGTGGAAAACAATCTATTTCATACCGGAACGGTAAAAATAAACCTTAATGACGGCAAACCGATAATCGAAGAACACGAATTTGTGTTCGGTCCCGGAATGACGGTACAGAAAAGGTTCTTCATTGAGAATCAAAGCACATGTGACATATACTACAAACTGTATTTTAACAATGTTGGTGGAGGACTTGCAAACGTTCTGGAAATAACGATTAAAGACGGAAATAAAGTACTGTACAGTGGCACCGCAAAAGAGCTGACACGCACCGATACCGACGCTGCAGACGATATTCTCAAAGCGAACGAAATCCGTGAGTTGACAGTATACTTTCACTTCCCTGCGGATTCCGGAAACACATTGCAGAACTGTAATCTTATATTTGATCTATGTGCCGATGCTGTTCAGACGAAGAACAATCCCCAAAAGCTTTTTAACTGAAAGGAAAGATAAAAAATCATGAGCGAACCAGTGAAAAAAACACTCAGTATTATAAAAAATGTATTTATTTGGCTGATAGTGATATTGGCAGTCTGTATGATGATATTCACAATTGTATCGGTCAATACCTTTGATCGTAACGATCGTAGCCTGTTTGGCTATAAGGCGTTCATAGTGCGGACCGATTCAATGTCAAAAACCGACTTCTCAGCCGGTGATTTGATACTGCTTAAGGAAGTCGATCCTTCGACATTAAAAGAAGGCGATATTATTGCCTATATTTCACAGAACCCTGCCAACTACGGAGAGACAGTCACTCATAAAATCCGCAGACTTACCACCGATGCCAACGGTGACCCTGGCTTTATAACCTACGGTACAACGACTGATACTGACGATGAAACTGTGGTTACATATCCCTATATTTTGGGCAAATACAAAACGAATATTCCGAAGGTCGGAAGCTTCTTTATGCTTTTGAAAACCACGCCAGGCTATATCGTTTGTATTCTAATACCGTTTCTGGCTCTTATACTGATCCAGGGGCTTAACTGCGTCAAGCTGTTCCGCCGTTACAAGCAGGAGCAAATGGCTGAAATGCAGGCGGAACGGGCCAAAATTGAGGAGGAACGGGCAGAAAGTCAGAAAATGATGGCGGAGTTGTTGGAGTTGAAAGCACAGCTTGCCTCTCAGCAGGCAGAGAAAAACACAGTAAATGACGATACCTCAAGCGATACCTCTGCGCCGAACGAAGAGTGACAAATAGTTCTGTACGACATGAACGTTGTAAATGGTGAAACGCCTATTATTACATAGTGTTATTCAAAGCAAAAATATTATTATAAGGAGGCAAAACAAAAATGAGTAACACAAAATTAACCAAGCACGCATTGATAGTCAGCATCATGGCCATGCTTCTCTGCGTAGCTATGCTGGTTGGTACAACCTTTGCGTGGTTCACAGACACCGCAAGCACTGCGGTAAACAAGATTCAGGCAGGTACGCTTGATGTTGCACTTGAAATGAAAGATGCAAGTGGCAACTGGGTTAATGCCGAAGGTCAGACCTTGAGCTGGAAAAAGGCAGCAGGTGCCCCTGCCAATGAGCAGGTTCTTTGGGAGCCGGGATGTACATATGAGCTTCCCGAGCTTCGCATTGTAAACAAAGGCAATCTTGCGCTCAAGTACAAGATCGTCATCAGCGGTATTGTGGGCAATGCCAAGTTGCTTGAAGTTATTAGCTTTACCTATGGAACCGGCATTGACATTAATGCAGAGGTTTCCCTTGCACCTAATGCCGCAACCGAAGGCATTATAATCAAGGGCCATATGCAGGAATCCGCCGGCAATGAATATCAGGGTCTTACTATTGATGGCATCGGCATTACCGTTATTGCTACCCAGGATACGGTTGAATTTGACAGTATCGACGATCAGTATGACAAGGACGCTCTGTATCCTGTTCTGGCTCCCGTGCTGAATTACACGGACAGTATCGGATTTGCAAACACTCCCGATACAGAGAAAAAGATTGAAAACGATAAGGCGGTTTCCAAGATCCCTGCAAGCACAGCGATCTATGAGAACGCTTCCGACACTACCCCCATTGTCCTCGAATCCGATGGCGAACTGCATCGTGTGCTGAAGACCACCGATTCCTCTGCGGACTCTGTTACCTATGACATCAGATATAACTATGTGAGCGGAAGCTCTACCACAGAGGTTCACAAGTTCGGTAATGTTGTTGAGAACATTATTCAGCTGAGCACGGGACTCAAGGAAGTAAAGGTCACACACAACGGTACTGCAATGACTGAGGCAACCACCAAGGCAGACGGTACATACAGCTATGATGCCGCTACCGGCAAGCTGTATATCTACTCTTCCACTTACAGTTCCTATACCATCAGCTACAAGAGCGAGCATGAGGTTGCCGTAGACGGTCAAGGTATGTCTTTAGCCGCTTTCCGCGACAGCGTAAATGCCGGCAATACCTATACAGGCAAGGTTGTAACCTTGGTAAACAACGTTTCTCTCGCAGGTACTAACTGGACGCCCATCGGAACACAGGATAGACCTTTCAGCGGTACAATTAAAGGAAATAACAAGACAATTTCCGGATTAAACAACTGCCTTATTAAATATGCCACCGGCAATATAAATATCGACGATTTAAATATCGAGATCAATTTTAACGACGGTGAAGCCGATTTCGTTGGTGGTTTAATAGGTGTGTACGATACTAAAAACAGTACAAACATAACAGCTGAAGTTTTAATCAACAATGTAGATGTCACTGGAAGCATTGTTGCAAAGGATAAAGCAGGCGGTATCATTGGTTCTACATATAATTCTTCAGTTGGTAACGGAAACAAAATAGATTTCAAGCTTATTAACTGTACTAACAGTGCTACTGTTACGGCCAAGAGAGCGGGTGGATTGATCGGAACTTCCTGTGCGTATTTGCGCGGTGATGAAGGCAACATTGATTTTAAGCTTACAATTGACGGTTGTGAAAATACTGCAGCGATTTCGAGCCCGACAGATAGCGGTAATTACCGTGCAGGCGGATTTATCGGCTATTGCGGCGGATACGGCAACTATGTGTTTAACAGTATTAAGAACTCCGGCACAGATTGCTTAATTGGTATCAGCAGAATAGGTTCTACTGCGAGGGCTGTAAATAACCAAGGCCTCATCAAGGATGAATATGCAAGTGTGCTGGCTACCGATGACTATGACTACTATTTTGGTAGTGCTGTGGACAGCATAACGTTGAGATTGTGGAAATGGCACAGCTCGCTTGAACAAACGCAAGGCAGCAAGGATTCTTCGTATAAATATGTGAATCCTGAAAGTATGCTCAGAAATGATGAATGGAGATTCACCATTGACGGAAAGCATTACAAATTTGCATCCGGCGCAGTTCATATTCGTGGTGTAGAGGACGGCGTAGAGCAAACATCTCATGTTGCAATCAAAAGCGATCCCAACACTTATGTGATTGATGGAATCAGTGTAAAGTATGTTGAAAACGAATCTATGAATATTTCAGGCACAGTGCAGAATTGGACCGGTTGGATGGCAAAAATCGGTGCGGGAACTTACAGCTTCGATCCTAAAGATTATATCCCGCATAACGAAAGAGCAAACTATACAATTACAAAAAACGAAAACGGCACTTGGACAGTTTCTGCGGGATAATTAATTTCTGCTTCCTCCCCCCCTGCGGGGGGGAGGGGCGATCAAAGGGCATAAGCGTGCCTTGTGCCTTTTGATTGCCCTATGGACAAAAAGTAAAACCTTTATTTGTTGTAAATGGCGAAACGCCTATTACATAGTGTTATTCAAAGCAAATATATTATTATAAGGAGGCAAAACAAAAATGAGTAACACAAAATTAACCAAACACGCATTGATAGTCAGCATCATGGCTATGCTTCTCTGCGTAGCTATGCTGGTTGGTACGACCTTTGCGTGGTTCACAGACACCGCAAGCACTGCGGTGAACAAGATTCAGGCGGGTACGCTGGATATCCAGCTGCTGATGTATAACGGTACAGAATATGACGACATCAGCAATAATGACAAACCCATTTTCGGCACAGGTTCTATTGCGCAGAACAATAACGCTGAAACCCTTTGGGAACCCGGTAAAACACAGGTTGCTTATCTTGCTATCAAGAACAACGGAAATCTGGCACTGAAGTACAAAGTCGTGCTCGATGTCACCAATGTAGCCAATGATCTGTACGAGGTTATGGAATATGCCATCACGCCGGATGCAACAAATACAAATCCGGTTACCGCTTGGACAAGTGGCAGCCCGGTTGTAGTTGGAACGCAGCCTGTATCTGGTGATGTATCTCTTCCGGTAGGCGCAACTCATTACTTTGCTCTTTCTGTACATATGAAAGAAGAAGCCGGCAACACCTACCAGGATGGTAAGGTTGATTTTGATCTTACCGTTGTGGCCACTCAGGACACGGTGGAATACGACAGCAATGGCAATCAGTATGATGCCGGCGCAGTTTATTCTTTATCTGTTAAAACTCAAGCTGATCTCGATAATGCTTTAAATAGTGGCGGAGCTGTCATGATCACAATCGAAAAAGACGCCAATGTTGCAATTAACAATGTCAATTTTGTCGGAAAGAACGCCGGAACTACTGTTGCTAACTACGGTACGCTGACTGTACGCGGTTCTACCATCTATTCAACGGATGCAAATGCGCAGGGTCGTCATGCGATTACAAACTACGGCACATTGACAGTAGATAATTCCACGCTCGGCAGTCTTCAGAGCAGAGGCAATGCAATCCGCAATTATGGAACGGCAACTATTAAAAATTCTACTCTTACCTGTTGCGACAACTATCTGAACGGCGGCTATGCTTATGTATTCGCGAACAGTGCAGGTACGATGACTATTGAAAACTGTACCTATGAAGGTGCAGCTAACGGTGTTTTTGCTGCTGACGGAGGTAACATTATCATTAACAGCGGAACATATAAACTCAATGGAGCCAGCTCCTTCTATATGTTCTATATGTGGGAAGGAACGATAACTGTTAATGGCGGTACGTTTGAAAAGAGCGGAAATACCAGGGGTATGGCGTATGCCACAGACGGAGCCATTAATGATCAGCTTACCATCACCGGAGGAACTTTGACCTATAACGGCGCAGCATGGTCTTTAAGCTAAGATAATAATCTGTTGGTGATTAATGAATACATCTGTCTCCCTCCCCCTGCGGGAGGGAGGGGCAATCAAAGTGCATAAGCGTGCCTTGTGCCTTTTGATTGCCGAAAAGCTATAATTTGTTGTAAACGGCGAAACGCCTATTACATAGTGTTATTCAAAGCAAAATTATTATTATAAGGAGGCAAAACGAAAATGAGTAACACAAAATTAACCAAACACGCATTGACAGTCAGCATCATGGCCATGCTTCTCTGCGTAGCTATGCTTGTTGGTACGACATTTGCGTGGTTCACAGACACCGCAAGCACCGGAATGAACAGAATTCAGTCCGGTAACTTGGACGTTACCCTTGAATATTACAAGGATGGCGAATGGAAAGATGTCCAAGACAAAACCGATTTGTTCCAGACTGATCGTTGGGAACCCGGAACAACTGATGTTGTGTATTTGAAGGTCAGCAACGTTGGGTCGTTGGCGCTCAAGTACAGATTTGCCGTCAGCAAATTTACTGAGACAGTCGGCGTTAATGTTGTTAACGGCGGTCCCATTAAGCTGTCTGAAATCTTGAAATTCGGCATCATCGGCAGCGACACACCGCAGAGTTTCGATCGCGATACCGCCCGTGCGGCTGTTGCCGGGAATCCGCTTACTCTCAACACTTATACTAATGATATTCGTTTAGGTGTTGGAGAGACCAAGTACTATACTGTTGTTGTTTATATGCCCGAGGAAACCGGCAATCAAGCAAATTATGTAACAGGTACTACTCCTCCATCAATAGAAATGGGTATTAACCTCGTTGCAACTCAGGATACGGTTGAAAGCGACAGCTTCGGTTATGATTATGACCAAAATGCCGGTGAAGCAGAGGGATACACCGTAACCGCAGTCATCCCTGTAGAAACCATAGCAAAGGCTCTGAATACAAATATTGTAACCGAGAATGTGGGTGGTACTCTTAAGGCTTCCGAAAAGGTTAGCTCAGAGCAAACTGTAGAAGCAGGCGGTATTGCCGTTACATATCCTGCAGGAACGGTTCTTGATACCACTCCGGCAGCAGGTACAGAAGCGGGTGCTGTCGCATCTAAGCAGGATGTTAAGCAGGGCTTTACCTATACCGGAACTACTTCAGCACATACAATTACTGTCGGCGCGGGAGAGAACGCTTCTGTTTATGAGTTGACCCTGCCTGTTTCGCGAAACAATACTACACTTGTTAAGGTAGTTGAAAGAATCGCTAGCGACCAGACTGTGACCGCGGTTTACCACAGCGGTGTTGCTATGGCTCCAGCTGCAAGTGCAGATGCAACTCCTACAGGGGAATCTTACTACTACAACAGCGCAACGGGCGAGCTTGTGCTTTGGGTTTACCACGCAAGTGAAATCGCTACGGTTACAGAAAACAAGGCTCCTGTTGAATCAATGTTCCCCGATGTAAATGTTACTATTCTTTCCAGCATAGTAGCAAATGAAGATACTGTTATGACCGATGCAGCTTCGGGAGCAAGCGCAAAGATTCCTGCTGCTGCTGTTCAAAATGGCATCGTAAATGCAGGTCAAAAGGTTTACATGGTTATCGCTACTACGACCAGTGCGGAGAATAGTAAAACCTACGACATCAGCATCCGTGATGCTAACGGCAAGCCGTTTAACTGGACAATTGATTGCATGCCCGAGGTGACATTCTTCCTTGGAAAAGCAGAAGATCTTTTTGGATTTAAATTCAATCCTTTCAGCTCTGGTGCGGCGAAAATCTATGACCGCAGAGGAGCCGAAAAATATCCTGAGGCGGAATACGACAATCAGTATTATAACGGCACAGGAGACGAATACGGTGCTTTCAAGTACGGCGATCAATATACTCCAGGTATGACATATGATCCCGATACCGGATTTGTTACCCTGCGTTCGCTCACATTTGAATAATAATCAGATTAATCCTTGCCCCTCCCTCCCCGTGGGGGAGGCGGCAATCAAAGGGCATAAGAACAGAAAACAACTGTCCACCTGTGCCCTTTGATTGCCGGAAATATTTACTGGAACAGGAGGAATTGATATACTATGAAAAAAGGAATTAGGTGGTTGATAAAAATGTTTTATAACACCGGAAATGAAAAAGTTACAGAAAAAATATTTCTGAGGGCAATGATTTCCTCCGTGTTGGGCATTATTCTCTGCACTGTATGTCTTGCAGGAATGACGTGGGCATGGTTTTCTGACAGCGTGACCAGCCATTCAAGCAATATCACCTCGGCAAGCTTTTCTGTTAAGGTAACAGTTAAAAAAGGCACAGATAATACGGAAATACCTCTCACAGACGGAAAATACATGCTTGAGCAAAGCATTGAAAAATACGAGGTCACGCTAAAAGCAACAGGAAGCGCATCAACCGTTTATTGCAAAGTAAATATAAACGGAGTTATTTATACTGCACGATTGAATCCTAACAGCAATAACGCCACTTTTATATTTGAAATAGATTGCTCAGCTAAGTCGGCAACTGTCACATTTACTCCGACTTGGAGCAACAGCGGTTCCGGTGAAAATTCCAATGCATGGCCATCGAATAATACCATAGAAGTAAAATAAAAGAAAAGAAAATAATAATCGGCTTATGACACGCCGTATTCAAATCAGCTGTCTCGGGTAAACAGTGTTTAAAACATAACACACTTTACATTAATAATTATCCCCAGTGAGAAATATGCACCCCAAAAGTTATAACTTTTGGGGTGCATATTTCTATCGCATGATTTTTATTTGGAACCTCCAAATAATCCCGCGCCTTTCATCCATATTTCCAAAGTGGTACAATGAAGTACAAAGCACTGCAACGAGAT
>ENA-ORSL01003375-ORSL01003375.1-human-gut-metagenome-genome-assembly--contig:-NODE-3375-length-10425-cov-2.374349_pt1 | contig 10425 bp, 7 predicted proteins | sample MGYA00242190_ERZ509157 | MGnify/ENA primary metagenome ERZ509157 (study PRJEB26280, sample SAMEA2338664) | human gut metagenome | biome: human gut; feature: human-associated habitat; material: faeces... | reverse complement strand
CCGCTTATCAAGGCTCTCGCATTGCCCAGTCTGGTAGAACGAGCAACGCAGAAGCCCACGCCGATATGTATACAATTCCCCCACACCCGGCACATACACCTTTATTAATAATAAGGTGAATATACCAAATATAAGGGGATGCGTATAAAACACATCCCGAGGACATCTACTGTTGCCTTATCTTGACCAAACTGTGAACTTGCGAGATTCTGATAAGCCCAAGACAAGACGCATGTAAACGCCTTTTCCCAATATATAGTGCTCCGGCTCGCCCAAGACCCGCCGTCAGTTCCGAGCACAACCTCTTTCCTTCAGGCCCGGCGTAAGCTTTTCCCATCCTTATCACGGCACTGGAACCATCCGTCCTCGCCATGAAAAATAGGAACGCAGGAGTACAAGGGCAAAAATACTAAAGAAGGTTGAAAGAAACAAATAAATCTTCAAGATATTCTCGGTATAACAGGCAAAATCCTTTTTCTTATGTATATAAGCCCCTCCTGACTCCCGTCCGCAGTGCTCCTTTGTAACCGGAAAGACATCCTCCGGCAAACCCCAATCCGTTTTTGACATTTTGTCATTTTCATCCGAAATGCGGCGCGTAATCCGGGAAAAATCCGCCGTGGAAGATTTCAAGCGATTCTCGCGCCGTCAGGGAACCCCGGAAAGAAAGCCGTTTCCCCTTTCGGCTGCCATTTCGTTTCCCGCCTTCCCGCACCATGCGGAAGAAACTCCCGGGCGCGTCATCCTTGCAAACATTTTCCTTTCTTTCTGCCATTCCATTCAAGCACGGTTTTTCTCGGCAAATAGAGATTTACAAGGTACTTAAAGCCTTTCCATTCGTCGCCGGACGGGCATTTCCGGCACAAAATATCGACAACTCACCACCACTCTGCGCCAGACGAAAAATCTCTTTCAGCCAAACGATTTTCCGTTCGGCTGAGACCCAAAAACGGAAATGCACAATAGAAGCAGAAGAATGGAGTTTGTGTGAAAAACAGACCGTTTCATGAGCCACCAAAACTTCCGGAAACCATAAAACGACAAGGATAAAATTGACAAAAAGCAAGCAAAAACCACGTTGATTCGTCCAATGATCAAGGCATAATCCGTATCTTTGCGGTGCAAAATGACAACCCCATAAATATGACGTTCACTCCATATATCCTTTTAGCATGCTTTTTAGCCGGAAATGCCGCCTGCGCCCAAACTCCGGGACGGACGGCTCAAGCCATGGAACGGGCGGGCTTCGTGGATGTCCGCAGCATGGACAGCACGATACGCGTGAGCCTGATGTACGCACGGGCGGACAACTTCACGGGACGGGTGCTTTACACCGACCTGCATGAAGCTTACCTGCACCCGAAAGCCGCACGCGCCCTGGCCAAGGCCCAAAAAATCCTGAAGACCTCCCACCCGGAACTGAGCCTGAAGGTGTACGATGCCGCCCGCCCGATGCACATCCAGCAAAAAATGTGGAACGTAGTGGCCGGAACACCGAAGAATATCTACGTGAGCAATCCCAAAAACGGCGGGGGATTGCATAATTACGGTATGGCCGTGGACCTCACGCTCTGCGACGCGAAAGGCGACACGCTGTCCATGGGCACGAAAATAGATTACTTAGGCAAATTGGCCCATATCGACAACGAGGCGGAAATGGTAAAGCAGGGCAAACTCACGCCGGAAGCCCGGAGCAACCGCGAACTGCTGCGCCGGGTCATGCGCCAAGCCGGGTTCAAAGCCCTGCGCACGGAATGGTGGCATTTCAATTTCATCACGCGCGCCGAAGCCAAAGCGCATTATAAACCCATTCCATAAAACACATGTTGGACGAAAAGACACAAGATTTTATCCGGACACACCGGGAGGAGGATGTACGCCGACTGGCCCTGAAACCGGCCCCGGAGAACGTAGACCTGCGCATGGCCTTGCAACAAATCGAGGGTTGGCAGACGGCAAGACGCAAACTCCCCTCATGGGCGGAACGAGACGGGATACAGTATCCGCCCCGTCTCCCGATGGAGCAATGTTCTTCGGAACAGACGGCAAGGTACAAACAAGCCCTCGTAAAACGCTTGTTGGACAACGACGGCACGGAAACTCCCCATACCCTGATGGACCTGACCGGAGGTTTCGGCATCGATTTCAGTTTTCTGGCTCCACTGTTCGACCGGGCTGTCTACATGGAACGCCAACCGGAATTGTGCCGTATCGCAGCACATAACTTCAAAACGTTGGGACTGGCACAAGCGGAAATCCGAGAAACCGACTCTTCCCTTTCGCCGGACGAATGGCCCGACGCCGCCTGTTGCTTCATCGACCCGGCACGGCGCGACACCGTCGGGCGCAAGACGGTGGCCATAGAAGACTGCGAGCCGGATTTATCCATCCTCCAAGAAGCCATCCGCCGCAAGGCGGCTTTCAGCCTCATCAAGCTCTCCCCCATGCTGGACATCCGGACGGCCCTGCGCACCTTGGCACACGTGGCCGAAGTCCACGCTGTCAGCGTACAAGGGGAATGCAAGGAACTGCTGTTGGTCGTGACACGGCAAAAGCCGGAAAAGACGGCGTGCCATTGCGTCAACCTCGACACGGAAGCCCCCACCTTCACGTTCACCTTGACTGAAGAGGAGGAGGTCGCATGCACTTATTCGGACACGCCGGGCCGATTTCTCTACGAGCCGAATGCTTCTGTGATGAAGTGCGGCGGCTTCCGCAGCCTGGCCACACGTTACGGCCTGCGGAAACTGCATCCCAATTCCCATTTATACACCTCGGACCATTCCTGCAAGGATTTTCCCGGGCGGGCGTTTGCCATAGAGGGTTGCTACGGGTTCGGCAAAAAGGAACTGAAAGGACTTTTAAACGGCCTCGGACAAGCCAATCCGTCCGTAACTTTCCGGACACCGTAGCCGGACTCCGCAAACGCCTCAAACTGAAAGAGGGAGGCAACGTTTACCTCTTCGCCACGACGTTGGCCGACGGACGGCATGTGCTGCTCCGGTGCCGGAAAGCGGAACCCCAATAAAAAAGGCCGGCTTCACAGCCGACCCCTTCCTCATGAAAAAAATTACTCTGTTACTTTACCCTGTAACGGGTCTCTTCCAATCTGTATTTCTTCGTCTTCACTTGTTCCTTCTTCACGCCCTCACCCGTGACTTTTACGATAGCTACACGGTTCTTGTCGTTCTCGGCAAACGGTTGCACGGTGTCGCCCTTATATTCGGAAGTAATGACAGATCGGCTCACACCGGCCTTCACTAATGCCGCAACGACTTTCTCCGCCCGTTCCTTGGAATATTGCATATTCAACTCCGGTGTTCCCGTGGCTTTATCTGCATAAGCGGTTACCTGCACGCTGCAATTCTTATGCGCCTTGACGAAATCGGCTATCTTCTGAATCTTTGAAGCCGGATCCGGTTCGCTCAAACGGATTTTATAGTAAATATTGTCCTCATAAGTGACTTTTTCGGGCACGTCCCTATACGTGATGTCGTCATACCAAACGGTATCCGTACGCGTAGCCCATTCCTCTGCCACCGGAACCGGCTCTTCCGCCATCTTTTCGGTCTTCTTCTGCCCGAACTTGAAAATCAGACCTAAAGAAGCTGTGGCAGCCCAGTCATTTCGGTCGGTCGTTTTAGAATTGATACGGTCGGCTCTGTTATTAGCGGCCAATTCCAGATTCAGCCCGAAATGTTTGGCGATATTGAAATCGAGCTGCATTCCCAAGCGCACATTATGCGAAAGCCTACGATCCTGCCATGCCATCGGATAGTTCTCGGCTGCTTTGGCAGCCAACGCGTGGAAATCGTCATTGTCCCATGCGCCTGCCAATCCTACACCTCCAAGAAGAATAAGATTAAAGACACGATCTTTATCGCTACGGAACATGTTGGTCACGTTCAACAGCAAGTCCGCACTACCCGTCACCGTATTGAAATCGTAAGTTTCATTTAAAGACTTGATGCCGCCTTTGTTTTCATAACCGCTCACATGCAAACGTGCCCCGATGACCGGATTGAAATAAGCACCGAACGAAACGCCGTAACTCGGTGTGATCAACTTGCTGAAATCATAATGAGTAAAAGACACTTGCGCGCCCCCGTTCAACCCGAAGAACATGTGCGGATACGGACGATAATCTTTCTCACTGTTTCCTTCTCCGGCATAAGCCACTCCCGTGCCTATGGCCATAGCCATAACCGCGAGCATACATCTTATCTTTCTCATCAGTCTATATTTTTATGATTCAACTTGGATTAAGTTCACAAATATAAGATAAATACGAGAAGCTAACAATCTTTTTTAACTTTTTCTTAAAAAAAAGGGAGGATAAGCGAAAAGCGGAGCATTTTACTCAACTGTTAATAAAAAAAAGGCTATATTTGCACGTTTGCGCATCGCCGCAATTTATTGACCATTTTACATATATGACATGTCTGCTGTAACCATTAAAAAAATATCGACTCGCCGTGAGTTGAAAGCGTTCATACGCTTCAACTACGAACTGTACAAGGACTGTCCGTACGCCGTGCCCGACTTTTTGGAAGACACGCTCGACACGTTCAACCCGCAGAAAAACGCAGCCTTCGATTTCTGCGACGTGGATTATTTCCTGGCTCTGCGCGAAGGAAAAATCGTGGGGCGCGTGGCTGCCATCATCAACCATAAGGCCAATCAGACATGGGGTACGAACAACGCCCGCTTCGGTTGGATCGACTTCACGGACGACCCGGAAGTGAGCCGCGCCCTGATGGACACGGTGGAAGCTTGGGGACGTGCCCACGGATGCGACAAGCTGGTAGGGCCTTTAGGGTTTACGGACATGGATCCGGAAGGCATGCTCACCGGCGGCTATGACCAGTTGAGCACGATGTCCACCACGTATAACTACCCTTATTACCCGACACACATGGAACGTTTGGGGTATACGAAAGAAGTGGACTGGGTGGAGCGCAAGATACGCGTACCCGACCGCGATCATCAGGCACACATGGACAAATATTTCCGCGTGGCGGAAATGAGCGCCAAACGCTACAACCTTCACGTACGCAAATTCAAAAGCACCCGCGAAATACGCCGGGGAGGATGGGGACCCAAGATTTTCAACGTAGTCAACAAAGCATACGCCCCGTTGTACGGTTATTCCGAAATGAACGAGCGGCAGATCGCCCAATACGTCAACACTTACCTTCCGCTCGTAGACATGCGGCTGGTCACGGTCGTAGAAGATGCCGAAGGACGCATCATAGCCATGGGAGTGGGTATGCCTTCCCTCTCGCACGCTTTGCAGAAAGCCAAGAGCCGCCTGTTCCCCTTCGGCTGGTACCATTTGGTCAAAGCGCTGTTTTTCAAGCATTCGGACATCATAGATTTGTTGCTCGTGGCCGTCCTCCCGGAATATCAGAACAAAGGGGTCAATGCCATGCTCTTCGCCGACCTCATCCCCATTTGCCAGCAGATGGGCTTTAAGTTCGGCGAAACGCATCCGCAACTAGAGACCAACGAAAAAAGCCAGGGGCAATGGGCTTACTTAGACGCAGAGGTACATAAACACAGACGTTGCTATCAGAAGTCACTTAAATAGAAACACACTATGGCAGAAGAAGAGAAACCAAACGAAGCACCGATACTTACCGAATATACCGAAGACCACATCCGCCACTTGTCGGACATGGAACATATCCGTACCCGTCCGGGCATGTACATCGGAAAGCTGGGCGACGGTTCTCATGCCGAAGACGGTATCTACGTGCTTTTGAAGGAAGTGATAGACAACAGCATCGACGAGTTCAAAATGAACGCCGGCCGACGGATAGAAATCACCGTAGAGGACAACTTGCGGGTCAGCGTACGCGACTATGGCCGCGGTATTCCTTTGGGCAAACTCATCGAAGCGGTGAGCATGCTCAACACGGGCGGCAAATACGACTCCAAGGCATTCAAGAAGAGCGTGGGACTGAACGGAGTGGGTGTAAAAGCGGTCAACGCGCTCAGCTCGCACTTCGAAGTGCGAAGCCATCGCGACGGCGAAATGCGCCGGGCCACTTTCGAACGCGGAATCCTGACCGACGAATCGACGGAACCGACAGCCGACGAAAACGGAACTTTCATCTATTTCGAACCGGACAGTGCTTTGTTCAAGAACTATACGTTCCGTAGCGAATTCATCGAAACGATGCTGCGCAACTATACGTACCTGAACACGGGACTGACCATCATGTTCAACGGACGCCGCATCCATTCCCGCAACGGGCTGGTAGACCTGTTGAACGACAATATGACCAACGACGGGCTCTATCCTATCATCCACCTGAAAGGAGAAGACATAGAAATTGCCTTTACCCACACGGGACAATACGGCGAGGAATATTATTCGTTCGTCAACGGACAGCATACGACCCAAGGCGGCACGCACCAAAGTGCCTTCAAGAAACACATTGCCGAGACCATCAAAGATTTCTCGGGCAAGAACTTCGATTACGGCGACATCCGTAACGGACTGGTGGCGGCCATCGCCATCAACATCGAAGAACCGCTCTTCGAAAGCCAGACGAAAATCAAATTAGGGTCGCTGACCACCATACCCGACGGCGGAATCAGCATAGACAAGTTCGTGGGCGACTTCGTCAAAGAACAGGTGGACAACTATCTGCACAAGAATACGGACATCGCTGACATCATCATACAGAAAATCACCGAAAACGAAAAGGAACGTAAAGCCATCGCCGGCGTGACGAAACTGGCACGCGAACGGGCCAAAAAGGCCAATCTGCACAACCGCAAGCTACGCGACTGCCGCATCCACCTGAACGATGCCAAAGGCGACTTGAAGGAGGATAGCAGCATCTTCATCACCGAAGGCGACTCGGCCAGCGGCAGTATCACCAAGAGCCGCGACGTGACGACCCAAGCGGTATTCAGTCTGCGCGGCAAGCCGTTGAACTGTTTCGGCCTCACGAAGAAGGTGGTGTACGAAAACGAGGAGTTCAACCTCCTGCAAGCCGCCCTGAACATCGAAGACGGACTGGACGGACTACGCTATAACAAAGTCATCGTGGCTACCGATGCCGACGTGGACGGCATGCACATCCGCCTGCTGATGATTACTTTCTTTCTCCAGTTCTTCCCCGAACTCATTAAGAAAGGACACGTGTATATTCTCCAGACTCCCCTCTTCCGTGTACGCAACCGCAAAAACAAAATCGGCAAGCAAAAACTAAAGGAACTGGAAGAAGAAGCCAAGGCTGCCAAATCGGACTTCATCACCCGCTATTGCTATTCCGACGAGGAGCGTGTGGCGGCCATCGAAGCCTTAGGTCCCGACCCGGAAATCACCCGTTTCAAAGGGCTTGGGGAAATCTCTCCCGACGAATTCAAACACTTCATCGGTCCGGACATCCGTCTGGAACAAGTGTCGTTGCATAAGAGCGACCAAGTGAAAGAGCTATTGGAATATTACATGGGCAAGAATACCATGGAACGACAAAACTTCATTATCAACAATCTGGTCATTGAGGAAGACCGTGCGGAAGAAGACGAAACCGCAGAAACCGCTATATAAAGATTCATCAATGGAAAAAATAGCCATATTCCCCGGTAGTTTCGACCCCTTTACCAAAGGGCACGAATCTCTGCTACGACGGGGACTTACGCTCTTCGACCGCATCATTATCGGCGTGGGCATCAATGAATACAAGCGTATGGAACAAAGTACGGAAAAGCGCATTGCCGCCCTGCGCAAGCTTTTTGCCGGGGACGAACGCATCCAGGTGGAGGGCTACTCGGACCTGACCGTAGATTTCGCAGCCCGCCATCACGCCCGCTTCATCCTGCGCGGCATACGCTCCATCAAGGATTATGAATATGAAATGAACATAGCCGACCTGAACCGACGGTTGACAGGCGTGGAGACTATAATCCTGTTCACAGAACCGGAATGGGCGTTCATCAGTTCCACGATGGTGAAAGAACTTATGCACTTCGGGAAGGACATCTCGCCTTATATCCCGGAAGGGCTGGAATACGAATAAACAACAACTCAGCACAAACATCATGAAAAAAACTCTTTGGGCAGCCTTGCTTTTCTGCCTTCCGTGGACAGCTCCGGCACAACGGAAAGGGAACATGTCGGAAATGGAACAGTCCATGCGTAAACTCTCCATGGCCCAGTTGGCCATCAGCAGCCTGTACGTGGACAGTGTGGACGAAGTGAAACTGACGGAGGACGCTATCAACGGGATGCTCTCCAAACTGGACCCGCACTCCTCTTATACCAACGCCGAGGAGACCAAGAAAATGAACGAACCGTTGCAAGGTAATTTCGACGGTATCGGCGTACAATTCAACATGCTGGAAGACACGCTTGTCGTCATTCAGCCCGTGGCCAAAGGACCGTCGGAAAAGGTGGGCATCCTGGCAGGCGACCGCATCGTCAGCGTGAACGACACAGCCATTGCCGGTGTGAAGATGAGCCGTGAGGAAATCATGCGCAGGTTGCGCGGCCCGAGAGACACAAAAGTAAAATTGGGTGTGGTGCGGAACGGTATCAAGGACCGGTTGGAATTCATCGTCACGCGAGACAAGATTCCTGTATCTACCGTAGATGCGGCTTTCATGGTAACCCCCACCGTGGGACTTGTCCGTCTGTCCAGTTTCGGTAGCACGAGCCATGATGAAGTGAAGAAAGCCATCAAGGACTTGCAAGACCAAGGCATGAAGGACTTGATACTGGATTTGCAGCAGAACGGCGGCGGATATATGGATGCCGCGACGGGGATAGCCAGTGAGTTCCTGCCCAAAAACGATTTGATTGTCTACACCAAAGGATTACGCACTCCCTATAAAGAATTCCGCGCCCAAGGCCCGGGATTGTTCCGCGAAGGAAGAATCATCGTATTGGTGGATGAATATTCAGCCTCGGCCTCCGAAATCGTCACGGGAGCCATCCAGGACCAAGACCGCGGCCTGGTGGTAGGTCGCCGCACGTTTGGCAAAGGTCTGGTACAAAAACCTTTCGTCTTGCCTGACGGCTCTATGATCCGGCTGACCGTAGCACGTTATTATACCCCGAGCGGACGCTGCATCCAAAAGCCCTACACTATGGGGGATAAGATGAAGTATAACATGGACGTCATCGAACGTTACAACCATGGCGAACTGACCAACGCAGACAGCATCCACTTCCCCGATTCACTAAAATGCCAGACTTTGCGCAAAGGCCGTACCGTCTATGGAGGAGGAGGCATCATGCCGGACTATTTCATACCGTTGGATACGACACGATACACCAAGTTCCATCGCGAACTGACGGCCAAAGGTGCCATCGTCAACGCCGACCTTAAGTTTATTGATAAGTACCGTAAGAAGATCCGGCGCGAATACGCTTCATTCGACAAATTCAAAACCCGTTTTGAGACACCCCAGGAACTCATCGATCTGGTGCTCGCAGAAGGTGAAAAAGCAGGCGTGAAGCCCAAAGACGAGGAAGAACTGCAAAAGACATTACCGGAACTGAAACTTCAGATGAAAGCCTTGATTGCACGGGACATCTGGGATATGTCGGAATACTTCGCCGTCATGTACGAAGAGAATCCATTCGTGAAAAAAGCATTGGAGCTCCTTGAGCAATAACATTCAAACCACCCTATACAGGAGTTTCACCCAAACATCCTTCATCGTTCAGAATACGCCATAAACCATTCATAATATTTATATTACGCTCTGAAGGATGTTTCAGGTATTTCTCAGCCAAATGTCATTTCATTCTCAGCCAAACGATAAAACGTTTGGCTGAGAATGAAAAAACGTTCTGCGCCAAACATTTTACGGCTCTCCACCATGAAAGGAAGCTGAAAGACGACCTCTCAATTCTTCAGTCCATAACACATTATATAATAACCATTTACTATGTATCCTGAAAGATGAAAGGCATTTTCCGGAAAAGTATGGAAGAGGGAAAGATGTGGAGAGTATCGAGTCCGACGGCTATCCGGTTTCTTTGAGGAAGGACGACACGGAGAGCGCAGAAACGTGCACTAACGTGCGGAAATGTGCACAAACGAGCGGAAACGCGCACAAATGTGCAACCTCCGCCATGCGGCCCCTAACTTTGCCGTAAAAACCGAAGTACATGGAACTGAAACAAATCGTAAGGAGGGCGGTACGTCGATGGGCGGAGAAAATCGCGAGTAAACGAGCGCAGAGGCAAGCTCGCTTGGCTCTGCCGAGTGGGAGCGATTTATCAGAAAGAAAAGCCGGACGTTTGGGAGTTGCCGGAAGCGTGGCCGGTCATATCGGAGAAATAACAGTCGCCGAATCGCGACCGGAATCCTTCACGAGGCCGACCTCTCGGAAGGCGGAAGCCCACGACGCGAAAGACAACGCGCCTGCCCACCTCGACCTCCAGTTGGCCGCTTTCGC
>ENA-ORSL01003369-ORSL01003369.1-human-gut-metagenome-genome-assembly--contig:-NODE-3369-length-10437-cov-4.952321_pt1 | contig 10437 bp, 11 predicted proteins | sample MGYA00242190_ERZ509157 | MGnify/ENA primary metagenome ERZ509157 (study PRJEB26280, sample SAMEA2338664) | human gut metagenome | biome: human gut; feature: human-associated habitat; material: faeces... | reverse complement strand
ACCTTGCCAAGGTGGAGGTAGCGAGTTCGAGCCTCGTCACCCGCTCCAAATAAAATAGGAATGCCTCAGCGCATTCCTATTTTCATATCCGGTGCCGTGGCCAAGTGGTAAGGCAAAGGTCTGCAAAACCTTCATTCGGCAGTTCAAATCTGCCCGGCACCTCCAGAGAAAAGGACTTAGCGTAAGCTAAGTCCTTTTTAGACTGTCAAATTTATAATCTAACGGTGCCCGACATAATGTCTGCTTGTGTGGGTGTTTCCGATGAGGCATGGACAATTTTGAAATTTCCGGCGAAGGACTGGACGTGACCGCGAGAAAGTGGTAAAATAAAACAAAAAAGCACACCGCGAGGAGGATGTGGAATGAAAAAGAATCGGTTCTGCGCGTCGGTAGCTGCGGCGGTCCTGTGCGCGCTGCTCACCGGCTGCATGGGATTTCCGATTGCCGAACGGAAGACGGAGACGGACAGCACCGTACCGAATGCGTCCGCGGAAACGGCGGCATTAACGGAGTCGATAACCGAAGCGCCGACGGAATCGGTCACGGAACCGACGGGACGATATGTGCTGGAGGATTATGACGGCGGCGTGTTTACGATGCGGCTGCCTAAGGGCTGGCAGATTGAGACCGGCGGCGCGTATGCGAGCTATTCCTTCCGTGCGTGGGACCCGGACGACCCGGATATGCAGATTTTCTACTACGGCGAAATGGGACCTTATTTCAAAAGCAGCGCCGCAAAGGAGCTCTATCAAAGCATCAGCACGGTCCCGGGCGACACGAATGTTTCGCTTCCGGTGATGGAAACGGCAACGCTGGAATACTGCCTGCGCGGTACGGCGGACTATCAGGCGGCGTTTGACGCGATCGTTGGCTCGGGCTTCCGCTTCGCGGAGATCAACGAGCTTGAGATCGAAAGCGAAACACCGATCACGACCGTGCTGTCCTCCATCGCTTTGTCGGAGTCGGTGCTGAAGGGCAGCCTGACATCGACAACGGGCGGTCGGTGCACCGGCGTGTTCCAAGGGACGATCGTGGATGCGGGCGCTTCCGTTATCAACGGAATTGACATCGCGCCCAGCCGTGCGGCGTTGAACGTGTTCGGCATTATTGCGCCGGAAGGATCATTTGACGAGGTAGCGGAGGTGCTGACCGAGGCGCTGACGAGCTTCCGCTTTACCGATGAGTATATTCAGGAGGGCATCAATTATACCGATCTGATTGGCGAGAACGCTATGGAACGCTCACGGCAGAATATGGCGATGATGGATGCGGTCGTGGATAACTTCCTCCTGTATATCCGACAGTGAACGGGCGCATGAAATAATACTGATTCTTAAATAAAACATTTCATCAAGAATCCCATGTGCTACGCACACTCGCATCGTGCGAACGCACGATGCGCCGTCTCATGCAGAATCTGACGCGCCTTTGGCGCTATAAAAAGCTTTTCAAGCTTTTTAACAGATTCCGGTATAAGCGGCTTGTGACGGTATCTCCGGAAGCCGGAACGGTTTATTCTCTTTGGCTGCATCGGCAGTGGGGCGCCGATGCAGCCGAAAATTTTGTTTCAATAATAAAAGTTGGGGTCAGGCGGTGAACCTGACCCCAACATTTATTGTAGAACCGTTTTTGAGTGCGCTGACTTCGGTTGGCGCACTTTTTTATTTTAGAAAGAGAGGGTTACTTATGGTCAAACATCAAAAACTGGATAAGACGGATTCTCGGCAATCCGTAGTGCCGTGCAAGAAAGTGGGAAATACGAAAATAGAAATAAAAAAACAAATTTCACTGCTTCTTATCATTATTATGCTTGCGGTCATGAGCGCATGCGGCAATGCGTCAAACAAAGGGAATCTTGCAAGTGCCAGCGGTACAACAGTGGATGACATCGCTCAAGCGATTACGGAAAACGGCTGGTGTGACTATGTGTTTACCGGACAACAGCTCGGAAACAGCAGCGAAGGAACCATGATCATATCCTCCACTGAAATCAGCAAGCGAATGACTGACGAACAATCCGATACAATTTGGGTTACTGTTGATATGGCAGATAATCAGTTTTCACGGAAATCATATTTGAAAGTTACATACATTAACTACACGCAAGGTGGTTGGATACTGGAGACGATAGAACGGGAAGAACCTTCCGAGTTTTCCAAAATTGGACAGCCGCAAAGTGAGGAATGTGAATATCCGGTGCGCGGAAAGTTCGGTCAATACACATTTGTGAATGCAGATGGGGACGGAAAGAAGTTTGTTTGTTCTTATGCAGTTGATGAAGACCATCAAAATTGTCGCTACACCGGAAACGCAACAGTCAACATGAACCTTTGTGTGGCTAATCAAGTCGAACCAAATTTGGAGAGTTGTTATTGGGAATGCTCGGTAGATACATCTAATGTTGTTGTTGATTGGACAAAGGCCTGCGGCACCTATTCTTGCATGGAGGAATACCAAAAAGCCCGTTGGGAACTTCTTAGGCTGCAGATTGAGAATGGGAGTGACAATTCACTGGCAATTAGTGGTTTGCTCACAGATGAAACAGCTCGCTCCTATGTGGGTGTAGTTGGTGCATCATGGCCTTTTACTTCCAATGTTGCGTCTTATGGAAAGTTTGACAAAATCGGAACGGAACAGAGTCTTTCACTCTCGGCAACTTTGGGCGAAGGTGTGGTTTATGAGAATAATTATCGTGCAGGATATGATGATATTGTGGAAAGATTCCTGCGTTATAACGATAACACATCCAAAATTACGGTCGAAATCCATCCGGACTACATCGAGTGCACATATTATTTGACCTACGATAATAATTTCTCATACGGTGATGGACTTACATGCCGCGTGGAGAAAACAAGTTAATAGATCAAACACGGAAATATGTGAAGCATATTTATCATGTAAACAGAAAATTGAAGTACCCATATTCAGCTACCGCTTTTTGAAAAAATTTTCGGAACGTGCGACGTTTCGGGTTCAATTTCGGCGAAATCACCTCCGAGGTTAGGAGTTGATTTTTTTATGGACAGCAATGTACTGGTGGCGCTGCTCTCTCTGCTGGGGACGCTCCTCGGGAGCCTTGCCGGTGTGCTGACCTCCTCCAAGCTGACAAATTATCGGCTTTCGCAGCTTGAAAAGAAGGTGGACCGACACAACGGCTTCGGCGAACGCATCCCGCTGATCGAGGAGAAGCTCAAGGTCGTGAATCATCGAATCGCAGACTTGGAGGGGGTGATACATCAATGAACAAACGAGTGAGCAATTTGCTGAGCATCAAGTCGCTGGTCACGCTGACGATGACTGCCGTTTTCGCACTGCTGGCGGTACGGGGCAGGATCAGTCCGCAGGAATTCTTGACTGTCTACACCGTCGTGATCGGCTTCTACTTCGGCACACAATTTCAAAAAACGGGAGGTTCTACGGAATGAAAATCTGTCTTGACGCGGGGCATGACCGCGGCTACAACCCCAGCCCCGCAAACCCCGCCTACTGCGAGGGAACGCGGATGTTCGACCTGCAGCGCTATCTGAAGGCGGCGTTGGAGCGTTGCGGCTTCGAGGTGGTCTGCACACGGCACGAGGTCACGGATAATCCGTCGCTGTACGAGCGGGGGACTGCCGCGGCGGGCTGTGCGCTGCTGCTGAGTCTGCACAGCAATGCCGTCGGAAACGAGCAAAATGACGCGGTGGACTATGTGCGCGTGTATTATCCGGTCGATCGTCGGGAGGAGGCGCTGGCAAAGCTGCTTGCCGAGGAGATCGCTGCGGTGATGGAGACGCGGCAGAAACCGCAATTTCTTGTGCGTTGGAACTCGGCGCAAAATGCCGACTATTACGGCGTGATCCGTCACGCGGTCGCGGTCGGCGTACCGGCAATGATCTTGGAGCACAGCTTTCACACTAACGCGCGGTCAACGGCATGGCTGCTTTCGGACGCGAATCTGAAGCGGCTGGCGGAGCGGGAGGCTGCTGCGCTGGCACAGTATTACGGATTGGAGGAGAAGGAAATGCGTTATGAAAAGCTCGGCGACGTGCGCGAGCCGTACTACCGTCCGACGGTGGAAAAGCTGCTGAAGCTGGGTCTGCTGCACGGCAAGGGCGGCGAGGGCGACGAAACGGTCCTCGACCTCGGGGAGGATGCGCTCCGTCTGCTGGTCGTCCTCGACCGTGTGGGACTGTTCGACACTGCCGAATAAAGAAGCCACAAGTTTCAAGAATACGGCAGCACCTTTACCTCCCTCTGACGAGGGAGGGTTGACTGTCGAAATCCCCAATTCTGTCATTGCGAGACCCTGAAAGGGTCGCGGCAATCTCGCGGGATTCTTTTTGAATTTCGGCAGATTTCGGCGAATTCAAAACATTTCACTGAGATTGCCACGTCGCTTCGCTCCTCGCAATGACATAACAGGGGGGTCGACACGCTCACCTCCTCCCTGTTAGAGGGAGCTAACGCGAGCGTCGTAGTGCGAAGTGTTTTTACGAATACCATATTTTCTTGGCAAACTAAAGCTGCAAGGTCGGAATGACCTTGCAGCTTTTTTTGCGCTTATTTAGTTTCGGGAGCATTTTTCCGCGTCGATTGCCAGCGTCAGCATTAGGGCGCACAGGGCGTCGCAGGGATCGGCGACCTCTATGGTGTATGTGTCGGTCAGGCGGAGCAGCTCCTTGCTCACGGTGGCAACGACCGCGCCGTTTGCAGCGGTGATCCGATAGTCCCATTCGAAGAAATCACCCTGTACCTGCCAGCCGTTGCAGTCGATTTGATACTGCGGGTGGAAAAAGGTGAGCTTCTTTTGAATACAGCCGATGCGCTGCTCGCCGAGGTACAGCTCAAAGCGCGGCAGAAGGGTCAGAACGACCTCCTTGACCGTGGCGATATGCTCGCCCGCGGCGTTGAGAATGTGCAGCTTATGCCCCCACGCGAGCTTGCCCTCGACGGTGTAGAGCGTCTGCCCGTCCTCGCCGTAAATGTCATAGCTGTCAAACCATGAAAACAGCCGCTGCTTAAAATACAGCTTCATGGCTTACACCTGCCAGCCGGAAAGATAGGCGACCTGTTCGTCGGTCAGGCGGTCGATGTGCAGCCCTGCGCCGTTGAGCTTGAGGAGCGAAACCGCGTCGTCGATGGACTGCGGGACCTCGTAAACCCGACGCTCCAGCCCCGCGCCGTTTTTGAGCATATACTCCAGCGAGAGCGCCTGCACGGAGAAGCTGGTGTCCATGATCTCGGCGGGATGACCGTTGCCCGAGGCGAGATTGACCAGCCGCCCCTCGGCGAGCAGATTCAGAACCCGACCGTCGGGCAGCTCGTAGCCTACAATGTCATTGCGGCGCTTGAAAACGCGGACCGCCATCTTTTCCAGCGCTTCGGCGTTGACCTCAACGTTGAAATGCCCGGCGTTGGAGAGGAAGGCGTTGTTTTTCATGACCTCGAAATGCTGCGTGGTGATGACGTCGCGGCAGCCGGTGGTGGTGACGAAAATATCGCCCTGCTTTGCTGCCTCGTCCATGGGCATAACGCGGCAGCCGTCCATGGACGCCTCCAGCGCCTTGATGGGGTCAATCTCCGTGACGATGACGTCCGCGCCCATGCCCTTCGCACGCATTGCAACGCCGCGTCCGCAGTAGCCGTAGCCCGCGACGACGACGGTCTTGCCCGCAACGAGGAGGTTCGTGGTGTGCATGATGGAATCCCAAACGGACTGCCCCGTGCCGTATTTGTTATCGTAGTAGTGCTTGCACTTGGCATCGTTGACGTTCATCATCGGGAAGGGCAGCACGCCCGCCTTTGCACGCGCACGCAGGCGGTGGATGCCGGTGGTAGTCTCCTCCGCACCGCCGATAATTTTATCGCCCAAATGCGCATATTCACCGCTGAGGAGGTCTAAAAGGTCGCCGCCGTCGTCAATAATCAGATCAGGGTGGCAGGAAAGCGCCTCGACGAGAAGCTGCTCGTATTCCTTCGCGCTGACGCCGTGCATCGCGTAGCACTCGACACCCAAGGAAGCCAGTCCGGCAGCAACGTCGTCCTGCGTGGACAGAGGGTTGCAGCCGGTCGCATGGACCTCGGCGCCGCCCGCGGCAAGGCAGAGCGCGAGAAATGCGGTTTTTGCCTCCATATGGATGGAAATGGTGATTTTTTTGCCCGCAAAGGGCTTCTCGGCGGCGAAACGGTCGCGGATTGCGCAGAGGGCAGGCATAAAATCCTGTACCCACTCAATTTTCATCCGTCCGTACTCCGCAAGGGACGTATCTCTGACGTGGCTCATTACAGCAGCCTCCTCGTTTTTTGTTTATCATATCATATGCTTGTGACTTTTTCAACGAGGAAACGCCGGAGAAATCGGCAAGAGTGAGCGGCGAGAGATTTTTTCGGCGCTTCCGCCAACAAAATTCACAGGAAATTCATGGACAAACGGGCAAAAATCCGTTACAATAGATGCAGCGATTCCAAAGGAGGAATTCGATGAAAAAACTGCGAACAAATTATCACCGCTGGCTTAACCGCAACCGCAGCAAGGGCATCCCGAATCTGATGCTGTATGTCATGCTGGCAAACGTGCTGATCTATGTTTACTGCACGCTCGGCAGCGGCGCAGCGGTCTACAACGCGCTGTGCTTTGACAGTGCAAAGATACTGCGCGGACAGGTATGGCGTCTCGTGTCCTTTGCATTTACTTACTGCTTTAATTACGGCGGAGCGGCGATCGACTTTTTCTGGCTGCTTGTGTCGGCGTATTTTTACTGGTGGGTCGGCAAAACGTTGGAGAGCATTTGGGGCACGCTTCGGCTGAATATTTACTATTTCGGCGGAATCCTGCTGACCGCATTGTTCGGATTGATCGTATATTTGGTGTTCGGATTTGATATTTTTGTGACACCGCTCTATATTCATCTGTCGCTCTTCCTTGCGGTGGCAACGCTGGCACCCGAGGAGCGGGTCATGGTGTTCTTTGTCATTCCTGTCAAAATGCGCTGGATGGCGCTGATCTACATCGGACTGTCGGTTTACGAGGTCGCCCGATATGTGGTGTTCTACCGGCTGTTTGTTCCGATGTGGGTGGTCCTGACTACATTTGCGGTACCGCCGCTCATTCCGCTGCTGAACTATCTTCTGACCTTCGGCAAGGATGTTCGAAATCTTTTCCCGCGGAGGCTTTACACCAAGCAGCGTCCGAAGCGTCCGAAGCGCCCGATCATTACACCGACGGACAAAAAGCAAAATGCCTCCGGAGCACGCCCCTATCGCCACAAGTGCACGGTCTGCGGACGGACGGATGCCGATTATCCCGACCTCGAATTCCGCTATTGCTCCAAGTGCAAGGGCTATTACTGTTACTGCATCGACCACATCAACAACCACACGCACATTCAATAAAACCAAGCCCCCTGCCGACGAGAAAATCGACAGGGGACTTTTTATGCTGCTTTGCGGTCATTCGGTAATGCTGTCGGTAACGCCGATAAAGACGGGAAGGGAATTCTGCTCGTCCCAAATCATCCATACAAACGGACGGTCAAGAATGACGTACTTCGGCTCCGGCTCGTCCTCAGACGGGGCGGCGGAGGTGCATTCGACCATAACGAGCGTTGCGGCGGCTGCCTCCGTGCCTGCGCCGTCAACGGAGACATAGGTCTTGTGCAGGACGTCGCTGATGTAGAGCGGAGGCTCGGTGCCCGCAATACGGGTGAAATCGGCAGCGTTGGTGTCAAATGCCAGCGGCATACCCATTTTCGACAGTGCGCCGGACAGCTCCTCGGCATACTCGGTTTTGAAGACGGGAAGATTGATGATGACCTCCTCCTCGGAACGGCTTTCCATCAGGTCAAGCAGCGCATTGCCATCAAGTCGGTTTACATAATCTTCTATATCAATGTCTTCATTCGGCAGCAGCCCGACGAAGCTGTAGCGCCCGCCCGCGTACGGCTTGACAAAGCCCGTTGCGCTGTCGGAGGAGAGGTAGGCGGAAACCGCACCGTGCATCATATCGACCTGACGGGTCGTGCCGTCCGCCGCATGGAAATCCTCCGGATAGACGCTTTCCTCGTAGAATTCGCTCTCCCACTTTGCGTCAAAGGTGAGGGCGTTGATGAGGCAGAGCATCGTCAGAGGATTGAATCGGTCCACCATTTTCTTGATGCGGTCCTTGGTATGCTCGGCGACCCAGCCATTGACCGCATCGACGGCGGCACTGTCAAAATCGGTCTGGTAGACCTCGGCACCGGTGTAGTAGTCCACATTTGCCTGCAAAAAGTCGGACTGAACCTCAAAGCCGTCGCGGATCCACAGTGAATTTGCGACGACCAGCTCCTCACCCGCCTGCTCGCGGCAGGCAAGCAGTGCACTGTTGAGCTTATCAACGGGCAGACCGAGGACGGACTCCATCTGCGCAAGAGTCTCGCCGTCCGCGCCGTTGACGGTCATGGCAAGGGCGGTCAGCACGCTGTAGGGCGAGAGGGTGGTATTCTCGCCGCTTTTGTGCGTCTGCCGCAGCAGGTTGGCGGAAAAGTCGGCGGCAGCCGTTGAAAGAGTTGCCTCTCGCGGCTCCTTAACGGGGTCGGGTGCTTCCGTCGCAACGGTCGGTTCCGCTGTGACGGTGGGGAGCGGCTCGGCGGTCGTCGGTCCGTGGAGCTGTTTCGGTTTTGTCCCGCAGCCGAAGAGCTGCACGGTGAGGACCGCCAACAGCAGCAGCGCGGTCAGCTTGCGAAATTTCATGGATTTTCCTCCTTATCAGTGGGATGTTTTATACTTTTGACGAACAAGAAGGAAAAAAGTTCCGAAAAAAAGCGGCTGTCTTGCAAAAGACAGCCGCTTTTTTAGAGTTTCACATGATTCTTGATTGCCTCGAAGCTCTCGGCGCTGATGACGTGCTCAATACGGCACGCATCCTCCGCCGCGACCTCGGGCGAGACACCCAGCGTCGTCAGCCAGCTTGTAAGCAGGGTATGGCGCTCGTAAATGCGCTCGGCGATCTCCTGACCGGCGGGCATCAGGGTGATCCAGCCGTTTTCATCGACATGGATATAGCCGTTTTCCCGCAGGTTCTTCATGGCAATGCTGACGCTCGGCTTGGAAAAGTCAAGCTCGGTGGCAATGTCGATGGAGCGCACCGCGCCGTGCCGTCGGGTGAGGACCAAAATGGTTTCCAAATAGTTTTCCGCCGATTCCTGTATTTTCATCGGTACACCTCGTTCAGCGAATAAAATTCGTATGGCACTTCGGCTCGTAGCTCGGCGCAGGGACACCGGCAGCCTTGCCCGCCTCAATGCAGCGCAGGAGCCACGCCATGTTTTCGCCGAGGGTGCGCATGGTTTGCAGCCCCTCCTCGTCGCGCAGGACCTCCTCCGCCGTGTTGCCGTGGACCTGATTCCAGTATTGCGAGGTGACGATCGGCATGGAGTTGATGCTGAAATATTTGTTCAGACGGTCAAAGGCAGCGCTGGCACCGCCGCGGCGACAGGAGACAACGGCGGCTGCGGGCTTTCCCGTCAGCTTCCCCGCAGCGCTGTAGAACAGGCGGTCGAGGAAGGCGCACGCCTGCGCGGAGGGACCGGCGTAATAGACCGGCGCACCGACAACAACAGCGTCGAACTCCTCCAGTCGGGCGGCAAGCGCGTTCACGCCGTCGTCAAAAATGCAGGGTGCGCCGTTCTTGCACTTGCGGCAGGCGATACACTCCGCGACGGGACGCGTGCCGATCTGGAACAGCTCCGTTTCAATGCCGTGTTTTTGCAGCACGCCGCCGACCTCACACAGCGCGGTGTATGTACAGCCCTTGGGATGCGGGCTTCCGTTCAACAGCAGTACCTTCATGTGCTGCACCTCCAAATTCATAATATCCTTTACATTATAGCCGAAAACCGCCGGAATTGCAATCGAAAAAACGCGGAGTTCTGCGACAAAAACCGACCGCTTCCGATTTTACACGGATTTTACAAAACCATGGTGGCGGATTTGACGTCGCACCGATAAAATTTAATTAAAAGGAAAAATAGGAGAAAGAGGAAGAAACATGGATATTTTCAACGTATTAACGCTCATCGGCGGCTTGAGCCTGTTTCTGTTCGGCATGAATCTGATGGGACAGGCGCTCGAACGGCGTGCGGGCAACAGCCTCCGCAGCCTGATCGGACGCATGACAGACAAGACTGCGATGGGCTTTTTGACCGGTCTCGGCGTGACGGCGATCATTCAAAGCTCGTCGGCGACGACGGTCATGGTTGTCGGCTTTGTCAACTCCGGTCTGATGACGCTGCGGCAGGCGATCAATGTCATCATGGGCGCGAATGTCGGCACGACGGTCACGGCGTGGCTGCTGAGCCTTGCGGGAATCGACAGCGGCAATGTGTGGATCAGCCTGCTCAAGCCGACGTCGTTTACGCCGATTTTGGCGCTTATCGGTGTGATCTTGTATATGTTCTGCAAGGACGATCGGAA
>ENA-ORSL01003364-ORSL01003364.1-human-gut-metagenome-genome-assembly--contig:-NODE-3364-length-10446-cov-4.640554_pt1 | contig 10446 bp, 9 predicted proteins | sample MGYA00242190_ERZ509157 | MGnify/ENA primary metagenome ERZ509157 (study PRJEB26280, sample SAMEA2338664) | human gut metagenome | biome: human gut; feature: human-associated habitat; material: faeces... | reverse complement strand
CAAATAATGTTAATATCAAAGTTATAAGAGCAAAAAATATTATAGTTTCAACTCCTTTACTTAAATGTAATTTACTAAATATATAATTAGATAAACAAAATATAATAATTATACCTACTCCATATAATGGTGTTATTGGTCCATAAAGTATCCCACTCTTAAAATTAGTATGAGTTATAAACGCATAAACAGTTTCTAAAAGATAACCAAATATTGAAAAAACAAAAAACAAATTTACATAGTACATATTTTTCACCACTATTATTATTCCAATTATTCATTTATTTATTAGAAAAACTCGCTTAAAAAAATGTTATTCCATTTTTCAACTTTCCCTTTAGCTTGTGGAGAAGGATCTCTTAAAGGATGATTATCATAATCTTTATTAAAACATCTATCTGCTATAGATTTGATTCAATGATATTTTTTATATAAAGATTCATAAAAAGAATATCTTAATGATAAATATCTTGAGACTGTGTTATACCAATAATTGGATATTTATTCTTAAAGTTCTTAATAAATTCAATTTCTTTGTTGGATAGTGAATTATTAGAAGGCTTATTAGTTAAGCTATGAACTAAAATAGAATCAATATCCTTTTAATTTTTATATCCAGTAAGAGAACCAATTTGAGAATAAGAATAATTATTTAAACCATTTATTTTGTCTTTAACAAGTTTTAATGCATATTGTTTATTATGTATAAATATATCTCCTTATAAAATACATTTTACTATGATAAAGGTATAATCTCTAAAAAATTAATAAACTCGTCTAAAAAACTTGACATTCTTTAAAACTCTCATTATAATATCGTCCCAACAAGTGACATATGTCATAGAATATTATGGAGGTTTTGGAAAATGAAAAAATTTTTAACTGTATTATTATCAAGTACATTTCTTTTAAATACATTAAACGCAGAAGAAATGCCTGTACTTGAAAATGATAATGAAGTTAAAGAAGTAGTAGAAGAAAATACTCAAGTAGACGAAACTACTACACAAAATGAAGATACAACAAATGAAGAACAAGAAGTTAAAAACTATGTAGCACAAATCAATGACACAAAATATGAAACATTTGATGAAGCATATGCTGCTAGTAAAGATGGTGATACTATCATTTTATTAAGTGATGCAACTACAGAAGGTATTAATCTTAAACATAACTTAATTATTGATGGTAAAAAACATACCTTAACATTTACTGATAAAGGTATCGCAATGTGGAAGTACTCTCTAACTTTCAAAAACATGACAGTTAGTATGAATGGAATTACTTCTACTCCATATACATCAGAATGGAATTGGATGGCAATCGCAGCATCAACTAATGCAAAGCTAATATTAGAAAACACTAATATGACAATGGATGCTGCTGGTAAGTCAAAAAATGACACCCATGCAATCTACTTTTGTAGTAATAATGTACTTAGTTTAAAGAACTCAACTCTTACAATCAAAAACTACAAACAAGATGCATTAGAATGGAATGGTGGAGATGGTGGTTACAATATCCTACTTGATAACTCATCATATTTAAGTGATAATAACCGTTCAGGATTTACAGGAACATTCACTGTAAAAACTATAAACAATAGTAAAATTGATGTAGTCAACAGTACTGGTAATGGATCTAACGGATCACACTTTGAATTTCATGATTCAAAAGTAAACTTTAATAATAATGGTGGTCATGGTTTATCAGCAGGTTTATTAACTATTGATAATTCAACTGTTAATGCTAATAATAATGGTGCTAATGGAATACATGTTGGTGGTACATTAAAAGTTCAAAATAATTCAATTGTAAACATTGAAAATAACAAATGTAGTATATCAAGTAAATGGACAATACCAGGAGCATTATATGTTGCAGGTAAAGATTCAATAATTGATAAAACTACTAAATTAACTATTCAAAATAATAACGGTTCAGGTATTTATGTACATAAAACTGGTGATTTAAAGCTTGAAACAGGAACAATTATTAATAATTTTGCTGAAAAACTACAAATCGGTGGTGGTATTCATAATACTGGTAATCTTACTATAGATGATAGTGTTATTATAAATAATAATCACGCAGAAGTATCATCAGATGATATTTATAATGATGAAAATGCAAATATCACATTTGGTAATACTCATGATGATTGGGAATTAAACGGTGGTTACAAAGATAAAGATAAAACAGAAAAAGATTGTACTGACAAAATAGATGGTTGGTATGATGATAACGAAGAAAAAAGATATAATTCACATGATGAAAACAAAGATAATTTATATGTATTAGAAAAAACATCAGGAAATTATACAAATAAATTAACCTTAAAAGCAGCACATGGATTATATGGAAATGTAACTGTAAAATATATTGATGATGAAGGAAAAGAACTTTCAGAAAATATTATTTTAAGAGGTAAAGTTGATAGTGAATATACTTCATCAGAAAAAGAATTTGAATACTATGAATTAATAGAAGTAAAAGGAAATAAAACTGGTAAATATACTTTAGATAATCAAGAAGTAATCTATATTTACTCATTTGTTGGTGGTATTGGTGGAGATGATGTAGACATTGATACTAACTTCCCTAAAACAGGTGTAGAAGATAATAACTTACCAGAAGTAATCTTCTCAATGAGTTCTTTATTACTAGCAGGAACAATTCTATTAAAGAAAAAATTCAGTTATTAGTATTTAAATACTGATATAAAATATTATGGAGGTTTTGGAAATGAAAAAAACATTAACAGTATTATTATCAATATTTTTACTCATTAACACAGTAAATGCAGAAGAATTAGATAATAATATACCTACTTCTTCTAATGACAAATCAAATATCATTAATGAAGAAGTGCTTAAAAATACAACTAGTGAAAAACAAGATGAAATATCTAATGAAACACTTGATAATAAAGATGCAATACAACCAGAAGAAAAAAAACAATCTGATATTAAACCATTAGATACATTAGTTAAATGTACTCAGGTTGGTTATTATGGAAACTGTGAAAAATTTGAATTAACATTCGCATTTGAAATTCCAGAAGACTATGACAAAGAAACTATAGTATTCTCACCAAAAGTATATCAAGATTTAAGAGAAGTATTAAGCTATAATGGTATACAACCAGGAGATAAATTCACTATTAATTTTAAGATAACTAATAAATCTAAATATACTTATACTTATGATGAATCATCATTTGAAATATTTCCAGATGATGAAAAAGACTATGAAAAAATAAGTGATGATGAAAAGAAATTCAATGGAGCAGGAGTAACAGAATTAAATAATTATTATAGAAGATTTAATTCTGCATTATATGCTTTAGGATTAGATGAAAGAAAAAATATCACTGATGAAATACTTGATAAAGCATTAAAAAATGCTAACTATAATGGCATTAATGATTATACTAAATATTTACTTGATTTTTATAATCAAAAGTATGGTACTAATCATAAAGAACTAAAAGAATTTAGTTATGGTGTTATTAAAGAAATATTCGGAGCTTATGATCCATTCTATACAAATAACGAAGCATATTATAAATGGACTTATGTAGATGGTGATAAAAACAATAGGCCTACTTATTTAGGTACTTCTATGACTATGGGAAGTAGCAATGCTAAACAAGAAGTAATAGAAGAAATAAATAAAAAAGTAAAAGAAGAAAACTATGTTAAAGAAGATGGCTCAGCTGATATAAATTCATTCTTACTTGATTTCTATAATAGAAAATATGGTCTTAATGTAAAATCATTAGATGAATTAACTGGTGAAGCAGCATACAAATTATTCGCTGAAAATGATAAAAGCTATAACAGAAGAAATATAGTTGAAAACAACGCAACACTACTTGCATTATATTTTGATTATTTCTATAACAAATGTATTTCATGGACATTTGAAAATGATAAAATAACTGATCAAAATTCTCAAGACTTCTCTTTTGGTGAATACATGAGAAATAAAACTAAAGGTGACAAAGAAATAAAAGAATCAATTGGGACATTAAAACCAGAAGAAACAAAAGAATTAAATAATATGTCTGTTAACTATAATGGACACTATATTAATAATGTAGGTCAATTAACAAGTTATGATTGGCATGTTCAATTTAGCTATAGTATCTTAAAAGGTAACTTAATAGTAAAATATATTGATGATGAAGGTAATGAACTTTCTAAACCTGAAAAATATACTGAAATAGTTGGAACTAAATATAAAACATCAGAAAAAGAATTTGAATATTATAAATTAATAGATATCAAAGGTAACGAAGAAGGAGAATATGTAGATGGTACTACTGAAGTAACATATATTTATTCATTTGTTGGTGGTATGGGAGGAGATATAGTTGATCCTGCCTTCCCTAAAACAGGTGTTGAAGATAGTAACTTACCAGAAGTAATCTTCTCAATGAGTTCTTTATTACTAGCAGGAACAATTCTATTAAAGAAAAAATTCAATTAATACAAAAAATACCCACTCTATTGAATGGGTTTTTGTTTGGGCTATTATAATTATTTTATCCAATTCGGAAAGCTGGAGAAACGCCGTAGATAGCCTGAGCATTAATTGTGCCCCAACTACCACCAGGGTAGACATGGTAGATAGCGTAATTAGAGTCAGACTGGGCCGAGCGGAGCCACCACCAATAATCCTTTCCTGCACTATTCTTTTTTATTGCACCATCATTACTACTTGTAGTTACGCCTTTAATTTTATAATAATCTAACTGTCTTGTTAAATCAGCTGCTGAATCATAATCATTTGACCAATCTGAATATATTTCTTTTGGTGCTAATAAATATAGCTTATCTTCTGGTGATGTAATGTGATTTGTATCTTCACTTCCATGGCCTGATACTGTTTCAGTAATAATGATTACACTTTTTAATTCATTTGGTAATGAATTATAGATATCATTATCTATAAACGTTTTCATTTGACTTTTTAGCCATCCATCTTTATTCCAACCATATTGATATGTTTTGCCATTATAGTCTCCTTTTGAATTCATAACATGTGTAGTTATTATATCAGTAAACTCTACTACAAATCCACATGCACTTTGTGAAAAGCCATTTGTTCCACATCCTTCTTCTGTTGGCGAATTTAAATTTGCTATTCTAAGTGTATGTGTTCCGAATGAGCCCATTTTAACTGTTTTAGTTTGCCCTACTTCATATGGACATGAGTCTGGATTATCAGTACAACTCTTAGCAACACTTGCTATTGTATCCCAATCATCTTCTGCAAAAGTTTTTGGTTTTTTAGGACCACATTCTTCATTATCTAAGTTTCCGTCTTTTAAGTCACTACTATTTAAATCAGTTATCTTTTTACCTGATGGTAATTCTGCTATCCACTCTCCATTTGATACTTTCATACTTTTTACTGATCCATCAGTATTTAAGAGTACACAATATTGCAAATTTCTTCCTGTCATCTCTAATTTAGTATCATCTTCCGAACTAATATAAGTTAGTTTATTTCCTTTCATACTTTCAGATATGTATTTTTTAGATACTTCACTGTAAATTGTTTTTGTTTCTGTTAAGAAACTGTTCTTTTTAGAATCATTAAACATCTTTAGTACGTTTGGTAGTGCTATTATTACTAGTATTGCTAATATTGCTATTACTGCTAATAATTCTACTAATGTAAATCCTTTATTTTTCATATAACCTTACTCCTTCTATTGTCATAATAAAATTGTATCATTTTAAATTAATAATAGTCAATTTACAAACGGTTTACATTTAGTTGACCAAAAGAAAAATAGATTTTATAAATCTATTTCTTTTAAAAACTTTTTGCTTTTAGTTCTTAGTCCTGAATATAACTCATAATATTCATCTATTATTTTACTTATTATTTTTGAATTATTTTCATCTATATCTAAATTACTTATTTTAGATATATCAACATATTGATAAAGTCTTAATAATTTTAAAACTTTTTCATCTATTAGTTCTTCATTATCTCTACAGTTAGCACATACATACCCACCTTTATTCATAGAAAGTGTTACTACTTTAGAACTACCACATTTAACACATTCATCTAAGTTTAAATTGATACCTAAATAACTTAAATATTGTACTTCTAATATATTAGTAATTATTCTAGGATTTAAATTATCTTCTATTTTTAATATTGAATCTATTAATAGATTATAAACTTCATTATTTTCACTTTCTTTATATGTATGAACAGCAAGCTCTACAAGATAAGACAAATAACTTATCTTAACTATATCACTTTTAATATTAAAGAAATAATTTTTAATATCACCATCTATTAAAGTAGAAAGACCATCTTCTTTATAGTATAAGTGAAATGTTCCATAAGCAAACTTTTCACTAGGTAATCTTAATTTACTCTTAAGATTCTTACATCCTTTAGATATACACCCTATTATTCCATATTCAGAAGTAAATATATTTATTATTTTACTACTTTCTTTATATGGTGTATTACTTACAACTATTCCTTCTACTTCAATAATCTTCATGTCTTATATACGTTATTTCCCTTCTTTATATTTTAAATAATATTCAATCTTTCCTGTTTGTTTAAATAACTCCCAAGCTTCTTCTTTAGTCATATTATCTTCTCCTTACAATATTATATTGCAGGAAAATTAAATTATTTATTCATTATTTAATAAATACCCTAAATCTTTTATATATTTTTCTTTTTCTCTCCATTTTTTAATAGTTTTACAATATAATTCTAGATATACTTTTTTACCTAAAATATTTTCCATATCTATTCTTGCTTCTCTTCCTATTAACTTAATCATATTACCATTTGCACCAATTATTATTTTACGTAATGAATCTCTATCAACAATAATATCAATATACACTTTTGCTATTTTAGAATTTTCTTCATAACCCACTAATTTACAAGATATTGAATGAGGTACTTCTTCATTAGTATGTATGAAGATTTTCTCACGAACTATTTCAGATAATCTAAAATCTAATTCTTGAGTTGTTTTTTCATCATCCATAAAATATTTAACATTATCTGGTAAGTATTTCTTAAGCACATTTATTAATCTATCAATATTATCATCTTTTAAAGCAGATAATGGTATTATTTCTGCAAACTCATATAAATCTTTATATTCATTTATTTTAAGTAATATTTGATCATTTGTTAACTTATCTATTTTATTCAATATTAAGAAAACTGGTTTGTCAACATTCTCAAGTTTATTAATTATAAATTGATCCCCTTTTCCATAAGGTACTGATGCATCTACTACTAAAAGTAAAATATCTACGTCATTTATCGAATAATATGCTTGAGCATTTAATGCAGTTCCCAACTTATCAATTGGTTTATGAATACCAGGAGTATCTACAAATACTATTTGAGTATCATCTTCATTATATATTCCTTGTACTAAATTTCTCGTTGTTTGAGGTTTATTTGATATAATAGCAACTTTTTCTTTTAATATTGTATTTAATAATGTACTTTTACCTGTATTAGGTCTTCCTATTAAACTTACAAAACCACTTTTCATACCAAGTCCTCCTTAGTAAATGTAGTTGCCATTAGTTCTTTAAATGTCATTACTTTCATTTTTCCATTATGAGTCATTATATTAAAAACAACATTATCATCAAAAAACTCTAAGAATGTTTGTTTACATATATTACATGGATAACATATTTCATCACTACTTGTCATTAAATAAAGTGATTTAAACTTTCTTTCTCCATGACTTATCGCATTATTAATAGCATTTCTCTCAGCACAAATAGTACCTCCGAATGATGCATTTTCAATGTTCACTCCTTCATACATATTTCCACTTTCACATTCAACTATACATGAAAACTTCATATTTGAATATGGTGCATAACTATTATTTAATAATTTAATTAATTTTTCTTTCATTATTACTCCTATCTAAAAAGCATTATTATCTTTGGTAAAAATATTATAAGTCCTACTACTACTGCTACTATAGCAAATATAAACACAGCAGAGGCTGATGTATCTTTAGCAACCTTAGCAAGAGGATGATATTCTTCTGTTATCAAATCAACTACTGCTTCTATTGCTGTATTAATAAGTTCGCATGATATTACAAGTCCAATAGTAAGAGCAAGTATTGCCCATTCAAAACCACTAATTCTAAATATTAATCCACATAAAACTACAAGTATAGCAATGCCAACATCTACTGCAAGATTTTGTTCATTTCTATAAGCGTATTTAAGTCCTTTAATAGGATAAGTAAAACTATTAATAAACTTTTTTAATCCCTTTTGACTCTTTCTTTCATCTCGTGATATCATATTCATTTAAAATCTCCTCTTCTAGAGTTCTCATAACTTTTTTATCTTCTTCATTCATATGATCATATCCAAGTAAATGTAAAAGTCCATGTACCGCTAAATAACAAAGTTCACGTCTAATACTATGTCCAAATTCTTTTGCTTGTTCACAACATCTTTCATAAGATATATATATTTCTCCTAAAAATCTAATATTTTCATATTCTACATCGCTAACTTCTTCAAATGCAAAAGATATAACATCAGTTACAGCATCTTTACCTCTATATTCTTTATTTATTTCTTGAATCTTTTTGTTATCAACAAGTACTATATTTAAAAGTGGGTTTTTAACTCCCATTTTCTTACATGCAAAGTTAATAACTTTATCCATTTCACTTGTATCAATTTTTTCTTTTGTTGTATTAAAAATATAATCTTTCATAAAACTCCTTAATATATTCTAAGTACACATATTACTATAAAAGCAACAATTCCTATACTTAATAAATTATAAAACCAATCTTTTTGTAATACTTTAGGTAAGTGCTTATTAATCGCAGATAAAGCTATGTATACTAAGAATCCTATTACTCCACCTACAACATTTAATATAATATCATCTATATCAAAACATCTTCCTATAAAGTATTGAACGGTTTCTATTACTCCACTTGAAAGTAATGTTACTAAAAATATAGTTAAAAAACCATTAATCTTACAATATCTAGATGCAAAATAACCAAGTGGTACAAATAATACTATATTACCAACTACTTGTCTATAGAACAAACTACTACCAACTTTATATCTAAATATTTCTTTAAATGGTGATAAGTTAGTTCCTCCACCCGCCAAATCTTGAGTAGTTACAAGTTGGAAAAGCATAATTAAATACAAGAGAAATAATAAATCCATTAGTTCTTCATGTAAACAAAACGTTTTTCTTTCTCCTTTAAAATAATAAGTTACCTTCAATATCAATATGATAGCTATTACTATTACAAGTGTTGGCCATGACATATTAACAACATCTCTAATTGCTGATTCCATTATTTTCATTTAATTCTCCTATATCTGAAGTAACCCCAATATTTTCATAAACTTTGAAAAATACTTCTACATACATTTTACTACGAAATGCGTCTTTTTTCAAAGTATTTTTACTTATTATATATTCATCACTTTTAAGTCTATTTTTAATTTGTTTTTCACTCCTATGAAGAGCCTCTTTATAAGCATCATCTTTAGTAATATTATATTCTTTATATTCATATATTTTTTTCTCTTCTTTGTATAATTTAAATAATAAATATGGCTTATTTAATATTAACTTTCTAGTATTAATGGTATTTTTAGAGTCATATTTTCCAAGTAAAGTAAATTTTTTGCCAAATATATCTAAATAATAATGATTAACTTTTTTTAATGAGTCTGTGTATTCAATATAATTATATGGTATATTTACTTTCACTGTATACCATACTTCAGCATATACTTTTCCCACTGCTTTAACTTTATCAACAACTTCATCATTTTTAATAATATTTCCAGTTATTAATACATCTCCTTTTTTAACATAATCATTAACATCCTTAAGCTTAGTCCCACTATAATTAGTTATATATTTTATAAGACCATCTTTTGATGCCACTATGTCACTAGGAGTGTTTGTTTCCATATCACTTTTCTTCTTCACTCTTTTGGTTAAATTAATTGTATAACTGCACCCTTTCTCAACAATTTCAATCCACTCTAAAATATCTTCGTTAGATTTCAAAATATTATTTTTAATTTTATTCAATTCGTTAAATGTTTTTTTCTTTTTATATATATCTATACCATTTTCATTTAAACTAGAAAAAATTTCCTTTTTAAGTTCTTGATCTTCAGTATTAATATTAATTTCAAATATAGTAGATGTTAATAATCTCAATAATAATAAAGATATAATAATTGATAATATCATATATTTATTAATTTTTATAAAATTTACAAAGAACATTTTCCCATAATATTTAATAATAACTGTTTCAAATCTTCTTGCTATTTTTTTATAATTTTCATAGTTTGTAATAAGTATAAAAGAATCACTAGTTTTAATAAGTGAACTATAATA
>ENA-ORSL01003351-ORSL01003351.1-human-gut-metagenome-genome-assembly--contig:-NODE-3351-length-10471-cov-10.929147_pt1 | contig 10471 bp, 10 predicted proteins | sample MGYA00242190_ERZ509157 | MGnify/ENA primary metagenome ERZ509157 (study PRJEB26280, sample SAMEA2338664) | human gut metagenome | biome: human gut; feature: human-associated habitat; material: faeces... | reverse complement strand
TAGGCAGACTGTCGAAGCTTTCTTTGATCCTGTCCATACGCCTTTACCCCCTCTATCTCTCCAGCTTCCGCGTCACATATTGCAGTCCGTCCTCATCCTGCTCCCATTCCAGGCCCGGAAACCGCGCGCACAGGGCGCAGAGCGGCTCCGCCGCTGAAACGCAGAAGGTAACCTCCACCTGCTTTCCAACCTCTATGGAGGTCAGCAACGCACGCAGCGATTCCAGCCCCATCTCCACGACCGCCTCAAACAGGTCATAGATCTGCGTCGCCTGTTCAACGGTAAGCTGGCCTTCCCCCTTGACGATCGTCTTGCAGTCGGCGCCATAGACACTGATGTTTTCGGAGGATTCATTAAGGCACAGCCGAAGCTCCTGCACGCTGATTGCACCGCGCTGCACGCCGACAAAAATCAGGTTGCTTCTACGCTTGATGTAGGTCCCGATGATGATGACCTGCCCGAGTAGGTGTCTGGCTCTGTCGGAATCTTCCGTCTTCTGCAATTCAGCCAGCAGATCCCGCAGCATCGCGATCTGCCGGGCGGTCTGCGCCTCCATCATGTCATACAAGCGGTTTTCCTCCGTCAGCTTCAGCCATCTTGCACGCTGTGCATTCTCTACTGCCAGAACGTTGCCGGTATCACGCAGCTCATCCCTTGTCAGTTCCAGCTCCTTTCGGATCTGATTCAGTGCGGAGATGTCCTCCTTCCAGAACACCCAGCTGCGGCGCAGCTTGTGCCGCTTCAAAAGCGTATCGTCGCCCAAACGGAGGGTATCCTGCTGCATCTGCCGCAGCTCGCTTTGCGGCAAAGCCCCCTGCATGGCAACAGACACATATTGGGTGCAAAATGCATGATCCGTAATCTGGACAGGCAGGCTCGTTGCCTCAAAAAGCTCGTCGTATCCGAGGTTGGACTGAATCAGCCTGCATTGAATGCAGCATTCAAGAATGCTCGCAAAGATCAGGCACTGCGACACCGTCATATCGCCCGCGAGAACCCAGACCCAATAGACCTTTTTAACATACGCGCAAGCGTAGGCCAAGGAAAGCGCAAGCGGAACCAGCGGCAGCCAGCGAATTCTCCTGCTGCGCGGGATGCGGCAGTTTTTTACCATCGAAAGAAACGCAAATCCCGCGCACAGGGCCTCCCAAGCCAGCACAAAGAAATAACCGCTCTCATACCGATACTCCTGATCCGATAAAACGCCGGACGGGAAGGAAAACACCTGCTGGTGCAGATCGTTGGTCAGAACGAGCAGAAGCAGAAGCAGCGTCGGAAGATACAGAAGCTTTGTCCATCGCGGCAGCCGAAAATCCTCTCCCTTGCCCAGCGACTGGGAAACAAAGGCCGACAGCATGGGGATGAACAGCATCGGAAAATAGTAGAAATACCACAGCCAGCGCCCTGCATCCGTGTTTTCAATGGAAAATTTGATTGAGCGCAGAAGAATCCAAAGCACCATCAGCACCGAGATCGCCACCAGATAGCGCCGCACCTGTGTCTGCACGATGCGGATCCGCAGGGAGTAGCACCACGCGCTGAACAAAAACACATAGATTCCGCTTCGCAGGTGGCTGACAACCGGAGAGTGGAAAATATGCCGGCTTGCATATCGGAGCCACATGGCAAACGCAATGAGCACCAACACGCCCAGCGCAAACAAGATGCTCTTTTTTGTCGCTTTGCTCATGCCGTATGCCTCCCATCTCTGCACATTCGTATGGATAGTATATCATGCGGACGGAAAAAGGCAACACGGTTTTACACCCTTTGCCGAGAGAATCGAGCCGGACGATGGCCTTTGCGCAAAAAATAATTGCAAACCCTATCCAATCGGCGGGGGCGGAAGGGAACGATAACAGCTAAAATACAAATGGAGCATACAAAAGAAGAGAAAGGCGGTGGAAAAGAGCAGATGCGAAGGATTGTACTGGATATGAAAGGCGGACTTCTGGCGGAGGCGGTCGTGCAATCGCTTTCGGGATGCGACCCGGATTTTCTTGTCTACCGTTCTTCAAAACCGGAGGAAACGCTTGCCCTGTGCCGGTCCTGCCGTGCCAATGTGTTGGTGATGGAGGTCATCCGGCAGGGCATCTGGAAGCTGAGCGAGCGGCTCAAGCTCTGCAATGCTGTAAAGCAGCTCGGCTGGGTCTGTAAGGTTCTGCTTCTGGTGGATGAGAACGCGGACGAACTGCTTGCCGCCGATGTGCGTCAGGCGGTGAAGGATCAGTTGGTCGACAATTTTATTTACGCATCGGTATCGCCGACCTACCTCGCGGGCGTGATCGACACACTTTAACCCTCTGGTGTTCACTGCCTGCGCGGAAAGCCGCATCATGTACGTATTCGACAAAGAAATAACAGAAGGAGGTTCCACATGAAAAAACGAATTCTTGCGATTTTCCTTTGCCTGATCCTTACAGTGTCCCTTGCCACGGCCGTGGCCGCAGTAAACGATGTGATCACGTCGGGGGGCACCTACACTGTAACCGATAACCCCAGTCAGCCGGAACCGGATGACACGCCGGTGCCCAACGATACCACGATGACGCTTCAGATCCCGATCACCAAGGTCGTTACACTGGGCGGTAATACCGCGCCGCAGCGAACGACGTTTACCTTTAACGCCAGGCCCAGCGACCCGCGCTATGGCCTCGGCAGCAGCAACACCGGCCTCTGGGATGTACGGAACTGCACGGTGAGCGTGAACGGAGAAGGGACATTCAACTGTGTGATGACCATTCGGATTGAGAAAGAGGATTTCCATTTTCTAACGGACAAGGAAGGCATCATTATTACGGAAACGGACGATGAGCAGCCAGGCTGGACATACGATGAGACCAGCTGGTTTATTCAGCCGCATTATGAATGGAACGAGAACATACATGAATACGAATGGACCGGCGACTGGGACTGCTACAACGTTGAAGTCACGGAAGGCGGTGTGCTTTTCGATCGGGACGACGCAAAGCGCGGACTTGGCTTTGTCAACACCTACACCGAGAACACCTACAAAACCGCAACGCTGAATAAAACAGACCATTTCGCCTTCCTCAAGGGGTATCCGGGCGGCGGATTTGCCCCGGGCAAAAATATGAGCCGCGCAGAGGTGACCACCATGTTTGCCCGCCTGCTGACCGAGCAGATGGAGGCAAACAAATCCTATCCGGCCTCCTTCTCCGATGTGACCTCGGCGCACTGGGCGGCCAACTATATCGGCTACATGGAGCAGTTCGGGATCGTCCGCGGTTACAGCGACGGGACGTTCCGGCCAAACGCGCCGATCACGCGCGCGGAGTTTGCCGCGATCTGCTGCCGGTTTGAGCAGCTGACGGACGGAGCTGCGACCTTTACGGACGTTCCTGCCTCTCATTGGGCAGCAAAGTCCATCGCCTATGCGGCAAAGCGCGGCTGGGTCACAGGCTATGCGGATGGAACGTTCAAGCCGGGCAACAACATTACCAGAGCAGAGGTCGCCGCAGTCACCTGCCGCCTGCTCGAACGCAGCGCCGACGAAGCGTATATCCGTGCCCATCTGAAAGAGCTGCCAAGAGTCTTTGCTGACATGAACGAGCAGCACTGGGCATACTGGTATGCGATGGAAGCTGCCAACGGCCATGACTATACCAAGTCCGGAAATACGGAAACATGGCTCCGGACATATCCATAAGCAGGAGGGTTTTATATGCAGGTCACAATTCAAAGCATCCCTGCAAGCCTGCAGGAATTTGAGACGCTTGCGGCAGGCGGAAGACAGCCGGAGCGCATCTGCGCCCTGTTTCTATGCGCACTGGCACTGTTTGACAAGGACAGGGACGCCGGAACTGCCGCAATGAATCTCTTGCGCGGCCCGCGGCCCATGACGCCCTACGATGCGCAGTTCCTGCGCGACCGGCTGCGCGGAAAGGCTTACCTGCCGCTTGCGTATTTTGAAGGCGCGACGCCGGAAAACGGCTATACCCCGCGCACACCATACCGGCTGAACGTGCTGGCAGACCCCAGGCCGCAGGACATCGAGCCGGGGTATCTGCGCGTGTTCCTGAAAACGGCGGGCGCAGATTCGCCGCGGCCCATGAAGCTGCGGCAGAAGGCATCAACCGGCGAGTGGTTCCTCTGGGAGTATTCCAGCATCCTCAGCGGCATCCGTATTCCTGCGGCGGAAGACCCGTGGGCATAGTAAACAGAGAAAGGGAGAACAGACAATGGGACTCATTAAAGCAGCATTGGGCGCGGCTGGCGGTGTGATGGCCGATCAGTGGAAGGAGTATTTTTACTGTGAATCCATTCCGGAGAACGTGATGGCGGTCAAGGGTCTGCACCGCGTTTCCGGGCGCAGCAGCAACTACAAGGGCAGCGAGAACATCATTTCCAACGGCTCGGTCATCGCGGTGGCTGACGGCCAGTGCATGATCATCGTCGATCAGGGCAAGGTCACGGAGCTGTGCGCCGAACCGGGCGAGTTTGTCTATGATGCTTCGACCGAGCCGTCGATCTTCTCCGGTGAGTTGGGAACCAGTATCCTCGACACGTTCAAGAACATCGGAAAGCGTTTCACTTTCGGCGGCGAGCCGCCCAAGGATCAGCGCGTGTACTATTTTAATACCAAGGAGCTCATCGGCAACAAATACGGCACGCCGTCGCCGGTTCCCTTCCGCGTTGTTGACCAGCGGGCAGGCATTGACATCGACATTGCCATCCGCTGCTTCGGTGAATACAGCTACCGCATCTGCGACCCGATCCTGTTCTACACGAACGTCTGCGGCAATGTGGGCGAGGACTACACAAGAGACCGCCTCGACGGTCAGCTCAAGACCGAGTTGCTTACCGCGCTTCAGCCCGCGTTTGCAAAGATTTCCGACATGGGCATCCGCTATTCCGCGCTTCCCGGCCATACGATGGAGCTGGCGGACGCGCTGAATGAAGTCCTCTCCGGAAAATGGCGCAACCTGCGTGGGCTTGAGATCGTTTCCTTCGGCGTTTCGTCGGTCAAGGCGAGCGAGGAAGATGAGAAGATGATCAAGGAGCTGCAGCGCAACGCGGCATTTATGGATCCGACGAGAGCGGCGGCGCAACTGGTCGGCGCACAGGCTTCCGCGATGCAGTCTGCGGCGGCCAATCAGGGCGCGGGTCCTGCAATGGCGTTCATGGGCATGAACATGGCGGGCCAGATGGGCGGTATGAACGCACAGAACCTCTATCAGATGGGTGCGCAGCAGCAAGCACAGCCCGCTCCGGCTCCTGCTGCACCGGCAGCGCCCATGAACGGCTGGACGTGCAGCTGCGGACAAAGCGGTATCACCGGCAATTTCTGCCCGAACTGCGGCAGCAAAAAGCCCGAGCCGAAGCCAGCGGCAGGAAGCTGGAAATGCCCGCAGTGCGGCGCGACGGCAACCGGAAAGTTCTGCCCGGAATGCGGCACAAAAAAGCCGGAAGCGCAGGCAGACGGCTGGACGTGCAGCTGCGGTGCGGTGAATAAGGGCAAGTTCTGCGCCGAATGCGGCAAACCGAAGCCGGCCGGTGTTCCGCAGTACAAATGCGACAAGTGCGGCTGGGAACCGGCTGATCCGGCGCATCCGCCGAAGTTCTGCCCCGAATGCGGCGATCCATTTGACGACGGCGATTTGAAGTGAGAAAAGCACTGAAAATTGCTCTGATTGTCGTGCTGGTGATTGCAGTTATCACACTGGCAGGCGTTTTGCTGTACAGGTTTTTTATCGGAAGCCGGATTCAAGATGGAGGCAGAATGGAGAATCCGGATGCATACAGAGCAGGCCAGGAACTGGTGGAATTTGAGTGGCGGCAGAACCACAGGAATTACTACAGCTGCTTTTCACTGAAATTTTACCAGGAGGACGATATGCCTTTGCTGACCGGCTGGTTTCCGAGCCAGTCCGGCAGTGATGAGGTAAGAAAAAGCAGGACAGATGCGTTTTCCAACCCGGTTCCATGGCAGCTAACGTGGCTACAGTGGTTTGCGCTTCAGAATATGCTGGCAGAGTCGGATCTGCCCGAATACCGAAAGCCGTCTTCCGATACCGCAGATGAAACCGACAGTGAGATCCGGGTCGTTTGGCGCACCGATGACGGGAGTAAGACCCAAAAGCTCAGCGGCAGCCATGCGGAGGCACTGGAGGCCTTGGTTCTGGGTATTGCCGAGGAAGCGTATGCTGCATCCACGCTTGAAACAGAGCAGCGTGAGGTGCGCGAAACAGCAGAGTTGGTCGGAATTTACTGGGAGCAAACCGCCTCGTCTGCGCGTGACTGCTTCAGCTTCCTTCTCGATGAGCGGACGCTGCCATCCCGAGCGGAGAAGCAGATGCTTTTCTCCTATCGGTATCAGGATGGCGACGGTAAGCCTATTTTCAGGCAGAACATCGCCGTCGAGCCGGAGAAGGCGCGGACATATTTCAGCAGCATCGGACAAGAGCTTCGCGCGCTGGAGCTTCCGGTTTCCCCCGGCGTCTGCCCGGATGGTGTTGCGGACAGCTGCATTGCCGCGACATGGCAGGACGGCGGCGGGGTTTTCACGAACAACTACTGTGGCGCGGGTGCACAGAGCATCTTTAACCTTCTGGCAGCGTTTGCTGAGGAAACAGAGGCCGGGATTTTCTCAAGACCTGCGCCGGACGGCGGATGGAAATGTCCGGAGTGCGGGATGCCGAATGGCAGTAGCGTATTTTGCGCGGAGTGCGGAGCCAGACGCCCTGCGGAATCATAAAAACAAACAACAAGGAGACGAGGAGGAATTATTATGAATGGACACAAGTTTTTGAAGGTCACTGGCATTCTGATGATCATTGCCGCTGTATTCTCCATCATTGCGGGTGTGCTTGTCGGTGGACTGGGTGCGCTGGCGGCAGGACTCGGCGCAGCATCTGGTCTGACATTTGCCTACTGGGCAGCGCTGTTTCTGACACTGATCGGAGGGATTTGCCAGCTGATCGCCGGAATCAAAGGCGTCAAGCACAGCAAGCGCAGCGAAAAAGCAGGCGGGCTCATCGTATGGGGCGCAATCGTGGCTGTATTCAGCGTCTTGAGCATCGTGATGAATCTGGTCAACGGCGGCGAGTTTAACGTCACAAGCGTTCTGACGGGCGTGGCCGTTCCGGCCTTGTACATCTACGGCGCGGTGCTCAATTCCAAGGCAGATGCACAGTACACCGCATAATTTGAGAAGCAAATACAAAGGAGATTGGTACATATATGGGACTGTTCGATAAGAAATATTGCGATATTTGCGGAGAAAAGATCGGCTTACTTGGCAACCGCAAGCTGGAAAACGGGAATCTCTGCAAAAACTGTGCCAAAAAGCTCTCGCCGTGGTTCTCTGACCGGCGCAGCAGCACCGTCGAGGAGATCAAGGCGCAGCTTGCCTACCGTGAGGAAAACCGGCAGAAGGTTGCGGCGTTCCACACCACCCGGACGCTCGGCACGAACACCAAGGTGCTTCTGGACGAGGACGCGGGAAAGTTTATGGTAACAAGAGCAAGAGATCTGCAGGAGGCCAACCCGGATGTTCTGGACTTTGCAGACGTGACCGGCTGCAATCTTGATATTGACGAGAGCCGTTCGGAACTCACGCGTGAGGATAAGGACGGCAATGAGGTCAGCTACAATCCGCCGCGCTATGAATACTCCTATGACTTCTACATCACTATATTCGTCAACAACCCCTACTTCAACGAAATGCGCTTTCAGGTCAACTCCAGCTCTATAGACATTACGCCGCCCTCGGCACGCCCGGGCATGCCGGCAAGATGCAACCCTGAAACCAACGTCGAGTACCGCAACTGCAAAAAGCTCGGCGAGGAGATCCGTCAGGCACTGACGCAGGTACGAAAAGATGTGCGTGAGAAGATCGAGCAGGCAGCCGCACCCAAAGCGGCAGTCACCTGCCCCTTCTGCGGCGCGACTACCACGCCGGACGCAAGCGGCTGCTGCGAATACTGCGGCGGCGCGGTGAACGGCTGAACCATCCATCAAACGACGATTTAGAAAGAAGGACTTAAAAATGAGAAAGTATGTAGCATTACTCCTGATTGCAGCTGCACTCCTGACGCTTGCCGCCTGCGGCAGTAAGGATGCGCTGGCCGGAACATGGTCCGCTGATCTCGGAGATGATGGCGTGATCACATGGACATTCAACGGAAAAGGCAAATGCACCATGGAGAATGCGTACATGAAGCAGAATGGCACCTATACCATTGACGGCGACCAGCTTACGGTGACGCTGGAGGCTTGGAGCGAACCGTCTACTTACACGTTCTCCGTGGATGGCAGCAGCCTTACCATGAATGAGAACTCCGGCTACGGCATCAGCGGCACTTTTACGAAAAAATAAACCGCATAGAAGCACAATACGTATCAGCCGCCCACCGGACTTTAGAAAGGAGAAAACATTATGGATAACCTTACTGGCAGCATGAAAGATGCCGCATTCGCGACCAGCCCCCGTGAATTTGATCTTTCCTATTCCACCACACTCGAAGAGATCATGGAGAAGCTCAATGCCCGCAAGGCAGCGTTCCAGATGCCGTTCCAGATCAAGGGCGGCATTCCCGGACAACGCATCTCGTTCGAGAAAGAACCGAATGTGGACGTTGGCCTCTGGCTTTTCCTCAAGGACGGCACACACATCCGGATCCAGCCGGTCATTACGGAGTCCAAGATGTCGGTTGGCGGTATGCGCGTTGATAAGAACAGTGCGCTGCGCAAGGGACTCAAGGGCGCGACGGTTGGCCTTGCAACGGAGCGCGGCGGCTATATCGACACCGTGACTGAAACCGTGAAGAAGATCTTGAACGGTGAGGAAGTAGAGGACTATGTCGCACCAGAGGTTCCGGTCGAAACGAAGGACTGGATGACAACGTTCCTGCTCTGCCTCTTCCTTGGCGGCCTCGGCGTCCACCGCTACTATGTCGGAAAGATCGGCACGGGTATTCTCTATACGCTGACGGCCGGCCTGTTCGGCATCGGATATCTTGTTGACTTTATCAAGATTCTTTGCGGCAAGTTTACTGACAAGGACGGGAACCTGATCCAGCGCGAAAAGAAATAAGGAAAGCAACATGTCTCAGGTATGCACCGCTATTTTTGCCGGAATGATATGTTATTTTCTGTTGATCGGCAGATTTGTGCATCCCTGAAGGATATTGGGAGGGAATTATGAAACAGACGAAGGCCAAGCTTCTATGCCTGCTTCTTGCAGTGCTGATGCTGCTCAGCAGCCTCACCGCCTGCGGCAAAGATAAGGCGAAAGACTCCAATTTGATCAAGCTCGGTGACTATGAGCTGCTCTACAAGGGCGCGTGCATCATGGAAGATTCGGACGGAAATGACGCGATCGTTCTGACACTGGACTTCACAAACAACGGCAAGGAGAATGCGTCGTATCTTTGGAGCGTCGATGAAACGGTTATGCAAAATGGCGTAGAACTGGAAACAGCAACTGTCTTTACCGACTACGACACCTTTGAAACCGTGATAGAAGGCCAGTTTGCAGATGTCGCTCCGGGCGCAACGGTGGAAGTCCGGACAGCATATCTGCTTCAGGACACGACCAATCCAGTCGAGGCAACCTTCGAGCAGTTCCTCGGCAAGAAAAACGGCAAGATCACCATCGACCCATCCTCACTGAATCGTGAGACTCCCGCAGCTGATACGACCGGCGGTGAACCGCCCGTTGACAGCACGCTGACCTCCGATCCAGCCGAGACTGGCGATGCACTGCTCGACTGGTGGAACGGCGAATGGTACGGCTGGTGGAAGATGAGCGGCTGTTATGGCTACTACGAGAGCATGGAGGGCAAATGGTGGGATGTCTGCGGCGTCATTGACATCGGCACGGACTACACTGGCACGATCACGCTTTGGGACGAGGACTACACGAGGTCCGAACCCATGGCTTCCGCGCAGGTCAGTCTGAGCGAAGCCGGAACCGGCGAGCACGGCACGGTGATGTCAGAGGGCGGCTGGTTCACAAACGTGGCGCTGGAGCATGCCGACTGGATCGTTGACCCCGGCCTTTTGGACTATGACGACATGATCTGGATCAGCGGCGACTATGAAGATGGCGATGACGAGTTCCACTACGACATCTATCTGCGCCCGTGGGGACTCTACTGGGATGACATGGAGGAAGATACATATCCCTACCGCTATACCGACTGGTATCTGCCTCTGATTGACGCAGGCAAGTCCATGCCGGATGCCATCGGAGAAGACGCTCCGGAAGGAGCTGTTCCGACGGAAGGCGCTCCGCTCACTCCGACGGACGCGATGGCCTCCGGCGGCGACGGCATCGTGACGGAAGAGCAGGTGCAGAAGGGCTACGTCTGGATGAACGAGGTCAACAGGAATATTTTCGATGCAACTTACGATGATATTGTTGCTTACTTCGGCGTGGAAGGTCAGTTCGTCAAGGAAGAGTACAGCGACCACATGAAGGCAAACTACCGCTACTACAAATGGA
>ENA-ORSL01003347-ORSL01003347.1-human-gut-metagenome-genome-assembly--contig:-NODE-3347-length-10497-cov-1.931143_pt1 | contig 10497 bp, 9 predicted proteins | sample MGYA00242190_ERZ509157 | MGnify/ENA primary metagenome ERZ509157 (study PRJEB26280, sample SAMEA2338664) | human gut metagenome | biome: human gut; feature: human-associated habitat; material: faeces... | reverse complement strand
GATCCCCTCGGCGTCAATGTCGATGGTGGCGCGGGCATGCTTGGGCGAGTAGTCCACGGCGACCCAGCGGCCGTCGATCGATACCGTGTATGTGGCTATTCCCGAGAAGTTGTCGGCTATGCGGAAGGATATGGTGCGGCGCGTGCTGCAATCCTCGCCATCCTTGAATGCCGGGCTTATCGTAGGCGGCGCCACGTCGGCCGCAAGACAATATGTGCCGAGAGTCGATGTCTGTGCCGTAAGGTGTCCTTCGGAATATTTGCCGCCGACGTACGAGAGCGAGCCGTCACCGGCAACGGCCGCCATCGTCGTATGTGCCTGTAATGACTTTTCGACTGGTGCGGCGAATGTCACGGTGATGCTTTTGTGCAGCGGCGTGCGTTTGTCCAGTACGCGGTATGCGGGCGAGAGAACCTTTACCGTAGTGTCTGCATGTGGGCGGACATCCTCGCGCGCTATATCAGATACGATGGACTCATAGAGTGCCCCTCGAGGTATGGTTACCGAGAAGATGCTGTCGACGCGTGAGGTGAAGTCGCTGCCGCGGCGTATGATATCGCTCTCGGGGTCGATGTGCCCGACGAAACATTCGCTGTCGGGTTTGCCCTCGATGGGGAAGGTGAGGGTCGAGACGTTGCCGCAGTCGTCGGCAGCCTCGATGGTGACGGTGTGCTGCTCGCCCTCGGCGGCCGAGATCAACGCACGGTTCTCGATGACGGTATAGAAATAACTCGTGCCGCCTTCGAGATGGGTGAGCCGTATGGCCTCGTTGCGCGACGAACGTTGTATGGGGTAGTACGATACCGAGTTGCAATAGCGCGAGAAGTCGAACGGGAAGCCGTCGTTGCGGTATTCGAATATCGGGCGGTCGTCCAGACGTTCGGTTATGCGGTAGACACCGTATGTGTTTGTACAGTCGTTCTTGCGGTCCGATACCTCGATGATGAAGTATCCGCGGCGGCCGACCCTGACGGGAGTCTCCTGCGTGAGTGCGTAGGCCGATCCGGATGCCGAGTTGGGGTCCTTTTTGAGGGTATATGTCCGCAGGGCGCTGTGCAGCGGTGTGTTGCGGACGGTGTCGACCTCGACGTAGTGGAGCTTCATCATCAGCGGGGCGATGTTGTCCTTCGGTTTGAGCACACCCTGCTGTATGACGTTCAGCGTCTTCTGCGTGCGCGAGTCGCGTATTTCGAAGTGCAGGTGCGGGCCGCCCGAAGAGCCCGTATTGCCCGAAAGGGCTATCTGCTCGCCGCGCTTGACGGGAAACATCCCGGCCTTGCAATAGAGGGCGACACGGTTCTTGCGCTGGCTGTGACGCTGCTGCCAGACATAGTCCGCGATATCCTTGCGAAAACGCGACAGGTGTCCGTAGACGGTTGTCGTGCCGTTCGGGTGGGCGATATAGAGTGCCATGCCGTAACCCCACGGCGAGAAGAATATGCGCGAGACATATCCGTCGGCTGCCGCCACTACAGGCTTACCCTCCACGCCGTCGGTCTTGATATCGGTGCCCGAATGGAAGTGGTTGGGGCGCATCTCGCCGAAGTTGGCCGAATAATATCCCGCAACGTCACGCAGCGGAAAGTCGTAATATGTCGTATCGAGATGCTGAGCCGCGCTCCCGATGACTGATCCGACGGCAGCGGCGGCCGTCAGAATGAAGTGAATGTATCCTCGTCGCATGTGTCGTTTGTTATTTTCTTCATTACCGTATCGACGCTCTGCGCAACCTCGTCGAACGAATATCCCAGTGAGGCGCCGTGTCGCAGGAGTTTTGTGCGCAGCTGGTACGGCGTATCGTATTTTACCATTCGGGCCTTGCGCTCCAACCGTTCCGACAGCCTGTCGGCCGTATCGTTGCGTTCATATATATTCATGGCCTCGTTTACTATGCTTTCGGCAATACCCTTGCGGCGCAGCGCCGCGAGGATCTTGTATCGTCCCCACGCGCTGAGATTGATCTTCTCGCGGACGAAGGCCTCGGCATAGCGCCTGTCGTCGATGAACTTGTCGGCCTTGAGACGTTGCAGAACCCCTTCACGCTCCTGTGGCGGAACCTGCCATGAGGCCATCAGCCGCATGGCGTCGCCAGACGAGCGTTCGGCCCGTGCGCACAGGCGCATGAGCGACTCGAGTGCCTGTTGTGCCGTCTTGGCACGTTTTACCTTCTCCGTCGGCTGCATGTCATTCTCGGTTTTCCGAACAGGTCGTTTCTTACTTCTGTTTGCCCGAATCCCTCGCCCCGCAGCATCTCGGCCGTGCGCTCGGCCCACGCTTCGTGTACCTCGAAGAACAGCGAGCCATCATCGGAGAGCATCGTGCGTGCTGTGCGCGCTATGGCACGGTAGAAGACGAGCGGGTCGGCGTCATCCACGAAGAGAGCCTCGTGAGGCTCGTAACGTGTGACGTTGACGTGCATCGACTCGATCTCCGAGTGGGGTATGTATGGGGGATTCGATACTATGATGTCGAACGTCTCGCCCGCAAGCGATGGCACGCCGTTCAGGGCATCATCCTCAATGAAGCGTATGCGGACGCCGTTCATGGAGGCATTGCGTCGGGCCGTCTCGAGGGCGGCGTGCGAGATGTCCAATGCCGTCACTTCGGCCTGCGGAAGATGTGCCGCCAACACTATGGCTATGCATCCGCTGCCTGTGCAGACGTCGAGTATGCGTGGATTTCGATGGTCTGCGGCACACTGCTCGGCCCACAATACGAGCTCCTCGGTCTCGGGACGCGGTATGAGCACGCTCCCGTCAACATGGAACGTCATGTCGCAGAATTCGGTCCTGCCCGTAACGTATTGTACGGGACATCCCGCGGCAAGTTGCGCGGCACAACGTTCCACGCCGTCTATGTTGACTCTCTGGTTCGGGTCGGCCAGAAATTTCGCCTCCGATTCGCCCGAGAGGGCTGCCGCCGCAGTCAGGGCTATGCGCCGCGCCTCACGCTCGGGGTATAGTCCCCGTACTGCCTCGGCTATGAAGGCCGTTATTTCGCTCCGCGTGGCCTCCATCGTTTCAGGCTCTGAGTGTGAGATCGGCCAACGCTATGGCTACGGCCGACTCCACGACTACGGCCGCACGCAGTGTTATGCAGACGTCGTGGCGGCCCTTGATGACGAGCGCGTCGACTTGACCGCTTGCGCAGTTGAACGACATCTGTTCGCGTGAGATTGAAGCCGTGGGCTTGACGGCCGCGCGCACCACAATCGCATTGCCGTTTGTGATGCCGCCGACAATGCCGCCGGCATTGTTTGTCGAGGTGTGCCCTTCGGCGTCGATGATCGGGTCGTTGTGTTCCGATCCGCGCATACGTGCCGCAGCGAAGCCGCTGCCGAACTCCACGCCCTTGACTGCCGGCACCGAGAACAGGAGGTGTGCCATGAGACTCTCGGCCGAGTCGAAGAAGGGCTCGCCCAAACCTGCCGCCACACCTTCGGCGCGGCACTCAACAACGCCGCCCACCGAGTCGCGATCCATACGGGCACGTTCTATTATATCGGCAAAATGCTCTTTTTCGGTGCTGCCGCCGATCTCGATTATATCGGTGCGGAACGTTACGCCGCTGCCGAGAATCTTCTTGGCAACGACGCCGGCCGTGACCAACGCAAGGGTTATGCGTCCCGAGAAATGGCCGCCTCCGCGGGGATCGTTATATCCGTGGAATTTCTTCATTGCTACCCAGTCGGCATGCGACGGGCGCGGATGCGATGCGAGTGAGGCGTAATCGCCCGAACGTGTATTTTCGTTGAGGAACTCCACCGTGAGCGGTGCGCCCGTGGTGAATCCCCTGTATAGACCCGATACTATGTGCGGAGCGTCGCTCTCCTTGCGCGGCGTAGTGCCTGCGGCGCCTGCGCGGCGTCGTGCCAAGTCGGCCTCGAAGTCACTCTCGGCGAGGGCTATGCCTGCCGGCACGCCGTCGATCGTGACCCCAACCTGCGCCCCGTGCGATTCGCCCCAGAGCGTTACTCTGAATCTGTTGCCCCAAGAGTTCATTTTAACGTACGGTTATTGATTCAAGATCCTCGAAGAATGTAGGGTAGCTCTTCTCGACGCATTCGGCATTCTCGATGGTAACTGTGCCCTTGCATCGCAATGCCGATACGGCGAGCGACATGGCTATGCGGTGGTCGTTGTGGCTGAAGACTGTGGCGGGGTATATCTCGCCGCCGCGGATCTTCATCACGTTATCCTCGCTGATGTCTACCTCGATGCCCAGCTTCTCGTACTCCAGACGTATGGTCTCGGCGCGGTCGCTCTCCTTGTGCAGCAGGCGCTGCGTGCCGATGATGGTGCTCTGTCCGTGAGCCGCCGCAGCCAATGCCGCAAGGGCAGGAAAGAGGTCGGGCGAGTTGGTGGCGTCGAATGTGAAGGGGCGCAGACGGCGTTTGGTCACCGTGATCGAGTCCCCCTCGATTATGATGCCGGCGCCGGCACGCTCCAGAGCGCGGCAGATGGCCGTGTCGGCCTGTTTCGAGAGTGTGGAGAGGTTCTTTACCGTGACGCGGCCCGAGATGGCACCGGCAACGAGCATCGTCGAGGCTCCGCTCCAGTCGCCCTCGATGGCAAGGTCTGTGGGGGTGTATTTCTGTCCTCCTTCGATATAGAACTCCGAGTAGTCACCCTCGTGGTGCATGATCTCCACGCCGAACCGGTTTGCCGTGTCGATGGTCATATCGATATAAGGTGTCGATACGGCCGAGCGTACATGCAGTGTGGTATCCTCCTTTGCCAGCGGCAGCGCGAGCAGCAGTCCCGTGATGAACTGCGACGAGAAACTTCCGTCGACCTCTATGTTTCCGCCGTGAATCGGGCCCTTGACCTCGATGGGCAGATGGCCGCCGCCGTCGCGCACCTCGACGCCGAGCCGCCGCAGCGGTTCGATCATCATCATCATCGGACGGTGGAGCAGCGTGCCCTCGCCCTTGATGCAGATGGGTGTCGAGTTGAGGGATGCGATGGGGGTGAAGAGACGTGTTGCCAGACCCGATTCACCGACCATGAGCGTGTCGGTCACGGGATGCAGGCCGCCGTCTATGGCGATGGTGCTTTCGTCAAGATATGTGACTTTGGCTCCGAGCGCCTCGATGCAGGAGATGGCCGAGCGGGTGTCCTTGCAGAATTCGATGTTGCGCAGCGTCGTGCGTCCTTCGGCCAGCAGCGCGAGGGCTATGGCGCGTTGTGCGTAACTTTTTGAACTTGGAGGAGTAATTGTTCCGTTGGCACTCCCCAAGGAGACGGTTTTGTCCATATGTGCAGTTTACTCTTTGTTTTGGTTCTGTATAGTCGTTGTCACAGCTGTTGTGCGGTTGTTATCGTGACTGCAGCTCGCAGCCTTGTATGCTCGGGTACCGCCTGTTATGCAGCCATTTCCGCTCGGCCGTCAATTGTTCGGCCGCTCAGGGTTCTCTGCATCCTTCTTGTCTGTATCATTTTGCGGGTGCAGGGCGGCATTTGTGGCGGGGGTGTTGCGCAGCTGGAAGTTCTTGCCCAGATATACGCGGCGCACCATCTCGTCGTTGGCCAGATCCTCAGCCGTACCCGTCTTGAGAATGCGACCCTCGTAGAGCAGATAGGTGCGGTCGGTGATGGCGAGCGTCTCGTCGACGTTGTGGTCGGTGATTATGACGCCGATGTTCTTGTTCTTGAGCGTGGCGACGATGCTCTGTATGTCCTCTACGGCTATGGGGTCGACTCCGGCGAAGGGCTCGTCGAGAAGTATGAATGCTATCTCGGTGCGGCGGCGCTCGCCTCCCGAGAGTTGTATGCCGAGGCTCTTGCGCACCTTTTGCAGACGGAACTCCTCGATGAGCGATTCGCATCGCTCGGTTTGGTACTCCTTGCTGTATGAGGTCATTTCGAGTACGGCGCGTATGTTGTCCTCGACGCTCAGACGGCGGAATACCGAGGCCTCCTGTGCCAGATAGCCGACACCCATCTGCGCGCGGCGATAGACAGGTTCGTCGGTCAGTTCGATGATCTGCTTGTCGTCCTTCTCGAGGAAGATCTTGCCCTCGTTGGGGGTTATCAGCCCCACGATCATATAAAAGGTAGTGGTCTTGCCGGCTCCGTTGGGGCCGAGCAGTCCGACGATCTCGCCTTGGTTGACGTCGATCGAGACATGGTCCACGACCGTGCGTGACTTGTATTTCTTTACCAGCTCGCTTGTGAACAGGCGCATATTATACCCGATAAATTTTTTACAAAGTTATCATTTTTTCCGAAAAAAGGATTATCTTTACGTAAAATTTCCCTTTTCGTGGCAAGCTGCCTTATAAAGCACTGATAAATGATGGAGCAGAACAACGACGTTTTGTATGATAAGCTCAAGGAGTACTTCGGATTTACTTCGTTCAAGGGTAATCAGGAGGCCGTTATACGCAATCTGTTGGCTGGACGCGACACGTTCGTCCTAATGCCTACCGGCGGTGGCAAATCTTTGTGCTATCAGTTGCCTGCGCTGCTCATGGACGGGGTAGCCATCATCATCTCCCCGCTCATTGCCCTGATGAAGAATCAGGTAGATGCCATGCGTACCTTCTCAACCGACTCGGGCATAGCGCATTTCCTCAATTCGTCGCTCAACAAGACAGCGATCAACCAAGTGCGGAGCGACGTGTTGGCCGGAAAGACAAAATTGCTCTATTTTGCGCCCGAATCGCTTACCAAGGAGGATAACGTCTCGTTCCTGCGCAAGATCAAGATATCGTTCTATGCCATCGACGAGGCGCACTGCATATCGGAGTGGGGACATGATTTCCGACCCGAGTACCGCCGTATCCGTCCCATCATAAACGATATCGGGCAGGCGCCGCTCATAGCCCTCACGGCGACGGCGACGCCGAAAGTGCAGATGGACATACAGAAGAATCTGGGTATGACCAACGCCACGGTATTCAAGTCGTCGTTCAACCGGCCCAACCTCTTCTATGAGATACGTCCCAAGTACGACGTCGACCGCGACATCATACGTTTCATCAAGCAGCGTCCGGGCAAGAGCGGCATTATCTACTGCCTCAGCCGCAAGAAGGTCGAAGAGCTGGCGGAGCTGTTGGTCGCAAACGGCATAAAGGCGCTTGCCTACCATGCGGGTATGGATGCACAGACGCGCGCGAACAATCAGGACGATTTCCTGATGGAGCGTGTCGACGTGATCGTGGCGACGATCGCCTTCGGTATGGGTATCGACAAGCCCGACGTGCGTTATGTGATCCACTACGACATACCCAAGTCGCTCGAAGGGTATTATCAGGAGACGGGCCGTGCTGGCCGTGACGGCGGCGAGGGACATTGTCTTGCCTTTTACAGCTACAAGGATATCCAGAAGCTCGAGAAGTTCATGCAGGGCAAGCCTCTTGCCGAGCAGGAGATCGGCAAGCTGCTGTTGATGGAGACCGTGTCGTATGCCGAGAGTTCGATGTGCCGGCGCAAGACACTGTTGCACTACTTCGGCGAGGAGTACACGGAGCCCAACTGCGGCAGCTGCGACAACTGTGTGAACCCCAAGCCCAAGATCGAGGCGCAGAAGGAGATGAAGCTGGCGCTTGAGGCCCTTGCGGCCATAGGTGACAAGTTTAAGATCGAACATCTTGTCGCCGTGCTTACGGGCAAGGTCACGGCGCAGGTCAAGAGCTACGGCCACAACAAGCTCAAGTGGTTCGGTGCGGGTGCCGATCATGATGCCCGCTTCTGGGGCGCCGTCATCCGTCAGGGCCTTATCATGGGGCTCATCGATAAGAGTATAGAGAACTACGGTCTTATCTCGGTCAATGACAAGGGCCGTGCATATATCGCCTCGCCTACGCCCGTGAGCATAACACTCGACCACGACTATGACGAGCAGGAGAAGGAGGAAGAGGCAATGGCGGCGTCGGTCGGCCGCGCTGCGGCCGATGAGGAGCTGTACGCCATGCTGAAGGATCTGCGCAAGAAGGTGGCCAAGAAACACGACCTGCCGCCGTTTGTAGTCTTTCAGGATCCGTCGTTGGAGGATATGGCCATACAGTATCCTGTCACGATCGAGGAGATGCAGAACATTACGGGTGTCGGTGTCGGCAAGGCCAAGAAGTTCGGCGAGGAGTTCGTGAAGCTGATCAAGGCCTACGTCGAGGAGAAGGAGATCGTGCGTCCGCAGGATATGGTCGTCAAGTCGGTGGCCAACAAGTCGGGCAACAAGATATTCATCATACAGGCCATAGACCGCAAGATGGATTTCGAGGATATAGCGCGGGCGAAGAACCTCGATTTCGACGAACTGCTGACCGATATCGAGGGTATCGTGAACTCGGGTACCAAACTCGACATATCGTACTACATCGAGCAGTATATGGATGAGGACAAGGCCGAGGACATATACCTCTATTTCAAGGAGGATGCGCAGAGCGATTCGCTCGATGAGGCGGTCGAGGAGCTAGGGTCGGACTATACGGAGGAGGAGATACGGCTCGTGCGTATCAAATTCATGTGCGAGATGGGCAATTGACCCTCACCGCAGTCTGTTTTACGAGGATGGGCGGTCTCGGGGCCGCCCATCCTTTTTTACACTGCAACAATATGAATAATTGAAAGTTAAAGCATAAAGGCACGGATCGGATGAAAATTTTTATTCTTCCCGCTGCTATTTTGTATTGCATAATATTAAATTTATACATATATTTGCTTTTGTAATCGACCGACTCTCCGCACCGTGGGTGTGAAGTTTGCACGGCAGGAGTGGTGTCGGCCGATAAGTATAACGGTTAAAACATTGATCTTATGGCATTGATTTATTGCAAGGATTGCGGAAAGCAAGTGTCGGATGCGGCACAGACGTGTCCCTATTGCGGCAGCCCGCTCAAGGAGCCCGCAGATGATCCGAACAGAAGTCGTAAGGATTGGCTCACGACGTTGTTGCTGTGCTTTTTCCTCGGTACACTCGGCATTCACAGCTTCTATGCCGGCAAGACCGTAATAGGCATCATACAGCTCGTGACGCTCGGCGGATGCGGAATCTGGACGCTCGTCGATTTCATCATGCTGCTCTGCGGCAGTTACAAGGACGGCGAGGGAAAGACCATCCGCAACAAGTAATCCCCATACGTGCCACGCATATTGCGATATTGGCGTGCGGCGGTTGTAGCTGCGGCGCCCTTCGTCACATATCTGATCCCTAAGGGGTGGATATTCTCCGAAGGGCATCCGCTCTGTATCATCCGTAACATCACGGGGCACGAATGTCCCGGGTGCGGCATGACGCGGGCGCTGGTGTCGATGGCGTATCTCGATTTCGGCGGGGCGTGGCAATACAACCGTGCCGTCGTCGTGGTGGCGCCGCTGCTCGTGTACGTTTGGGTGCGGTGGATCGTGCAGCTGGTGCGCGAGGCTTCGTGCCGCTGACGGCGGCTGCGGCCGTGGTGTCTCCTTCGGACGGCGGTGTCGGCATCACGGCTCGGACGACTGTCGGCGCGGTGAGCATAAAAAGCCGCTGCGAAGGGGCCGTTTTGCCCGACTTTTAGTACCTTTGCGGTATGGATCAAGTTAGAGCCAAGAAGGCGTTGGGTCAGCACTTCCTGACCGATCTGAACATAGCACGCAAGATCTGCGCGTCGCTGTCGGGGGGTACGGCTGCCGCATGGGGGTGTTGACGCAGTTCCTGCTGCAACGGGATGACATTGTCCTCTACGGCGCCGAGATCGACGGCGAGAGTGTGGAGTATCTTCATGAACACTATCCCGACTTTGCGCCGCGCCTTATCGAGGGTGACTTCCTGAAGATGGATCTGCGGGAGAGGTTTGCCGACGGCGTGCGCGTCATAGGCAACTTCCCGTATAACATATCGTCGCAGATATTCTTCAAGATCATCGAGAGCCGCGATCTTGTACCCGAATGTGTGGGTATGGTGCAGCGAGAGGTGGCCGTGCGCATAGCCGAGCCGCCGGGCTCGCGCGAGTACGGTATCCTGAGCGTCTTGTTGCAGGCGTGGTACGACATCGAGTATCTGTTTACGGTAGGGGAGAAGGTGTTCAATCCGCCTCCGAAGGTCAAGAGCGCCGTCATACGTCTGCGTCGCAACGGCGTGCGGTCGCTTGATTGCGACGAGCAGCTCTTCGTGAAGGTAGTGAAGGCCTCGTTCGGACAGCGGCGCAAGATGATCCGCAACTCGCTGCGGTCGGTATTCGGCAATTTCGGCGGCGCGGAGCATCCTTTCTTCACGCAGCGCGCCGAGCAGCTTTCGGTCGCCGACTTCGTGGAGCTGACCGACTGGGTTGCGGCGAACAGAACGTAGCCGTTCGGAGTCCGTGCGCCGTGCATCATGCGCCGTGCATCATGCGCCGTGCATTATGCGTCTGCGGTCATACGTTGTGCGATCATAAGCCTGCGGCCATGCGTCATATGCCTGCATTGAAATAAAAAGCATCCCGTTGAGGGATGCTTTTTTGTTGCCGGTTCCGTATGGTCGGGGCTTCCGCTTACTGTTCTGTCTGTGCGCTGCTGCGGCCGCCGGGGTGAAATT
>ENA-ORSL01003345-ORSL01003345.1-human-gut-metagenome-genome-assembly--contig:-NODE-3345-length-10497-cov-3.076805_pt1 | contig 10497 bp, 5 predicted proteins | sample MGYA00242190_ERZ509157 | MGnify/ENA primary metagenome ERZ509157 (study PRJEB26280, sample SAMEA2338664) | human gut metagenome | biome: human gut; feature: human-associated habitat; material: faeces... | reverse complement strand
TGGTGCTGTTCCTTTCGCTGGAAAGCACCATCACCCCGCTGCTGTTCATGCTGGGCCTTTTGTTCCCCATCGTGTACAACTTCGGCACCAACATCTTCCTTGGCCAGATCAGTTACATCACCGAGGCCCTTTCCACGGTGCTGCAGCTGGGTGTCACGATGGACTTCTCCATCTTCCTGCTCCACCGCTATCAGGAGGAAAAAGAGCTCCGCTCCTCCAACGAGGAAGCCATGGTCAGCGCCATCTGCAAGACCATGACCTCCATCTCCGCTTCCTCCCTGACCACCATCGCGGGCTTCCTTGCCCTGTGCGCCATGCGCCTGACGCTGGGCCGCGATATCGGCCTTGTCATGGCAAAGGGCGTGGCGCTGGGCGTCATTTGCACCGTCGTCGTCCTGCCCGCGCTGATCCTCACCTTTGATAAGTGGGTCGAGAAGTACAAGCACCGCACCGTCATTCCCCGGCTCACCAAGCTGAGCTACTTCGTCTCGAAGCACGCAGCGCCCATCGTGGCCATCTTCCTTGTGCTGCTGGTCCCCTTTGCCGTTGCGCAGAACAAGACAGAAGTCTACTACACCCTGTTCGACTCCCTGCCCCAAGACCTGACCGGCATCGTCGGCACCAACAAGCTGGGCGAGGACTTTGGCATGACCACCTCCCACTTCATCCTTGTTCACGACGACCTGAGTGCTACCCAAGTCTCTGACCTGTGCGACGAACTCAAGGACATCGACGGCATCACGCAGGTGGTCAGCCTCGATTCCATCACCGGCCCCGGCTTCGATACCAGTCTGCTGCCCGACAGCGTGACCGAGATCCTGCAGTCCGGCGGGTACAAGCTGATCCTTGCCAACAGCTCCTATAAGACCGGCACCGACGCCATCAACGCCCAAGTGGATGAAATGAACGCCGCCATCAAGGCGGTGGACCCCGAAGGCGTCATGACCGGCGAGGGTGCCATGACCAAAGACCTGATCGAGGTCGCGGATGTGGACTTCAAGAACGTCAACGTCTGGTCCATCATGGCCGTTGCCGTCATCATCTTGATCTCCTTCCGCAGCCTGTCCATTCCGGTGCTGCTGGTCGCCAGCATTGAAGCCGCCATCGCCATCAACATGGGCATCCCGTACTTCACCGGCACCCAGCTGCCCTTCATTGCCAGCATCGTCATCGGCACCATCCAACTGGGCGCAACGGTGGACTACTCCATCCTGATGACCACCCGCTACCACGAGGAGCGCGCCTACGGCCGCACCCCGCAGGAGGCAGCGCAGCAGTCTCTGGAGCATTGCAGCCAGTCCATCCTGACCAGCGGCCTGACCTTCTTCGCGGCCACGGTCGGCGTGGCTGCCATCAGCAAGATGGAGCTGCTGCAGAGCATCTGTCGGCTCATCTCCCGCGGCGCTCTGATCAGTATGGTTGTCATTCTGGTGGTCCTGCCCGCCGCCCTGATGCTGCTGGACTGGATCATCCGCCACACCACGATGCACTGGCTCGTGCCCGAATACGCCAACGCCAAGAAGTCTGAGAAGGAGTAACTACCATGAAAAAATCGCTTCGTATCGCCAGTGCGGCGCTGGCGCTGACTCTCGCCGCCGGTATGACGATGCCCGCCTTTGCGGCAAGTTCGTCTTCCTTTACCAAATCCGAAAATGTCTATGTCGTGATGAACGCCGACGGCTCGGTCCAGAGCACCACCGTCAGCGAACACCTGTACAACGCCGGGGGTCTGTCCTCCGTCACCGATGTGTCCAGCCTGACCAACATCCAGAACACCGAGAGTGACGCCGCCTTTACGCAGGACGGCGAGAAGCTGGTCTGGAACACCGACGATACCGATGTTTACTACAAGGGCGACACCGACCGGGCCCTGCCCATCGGTGCCAAGGTGACCTACACGCTGGACGGCACCACCGACAGCCTCGAAAACCTGATCGGCAAGAGCGGCCACCTGAAGATCACCGTGGACCTGACCAACTACGAGACCGGCACCGTGACCGTCAACGGCAAGGAGCGCACCATCGTGACCCCGCTGGTCACGGCGGTGGGCGTCATCTTCGGGGAAGACGCCTCCAACCTGAACGCAGACCACGGCATCGTTGAGTCCGCCGCCAAGAGCAACGTGGCCGCCTTTGTCTGCCTCCCCGGCGTCAAGGATTCCCTGAGCGGTCTGCTGCCCGATGATCTGTCCGCTGTGGAAGATTATTTGCAGGACAGCGTGACCGTGGAAGCCGACGTGGAGAACCTCGCCGCGCCCCAGATCATGCTGGCCGCTGCCACCAGCCCCGATGCCCTTGGCACCGACAACGTCTTCGACCTTGACAGCATCAACGAGCTGACCGACGGCATCCAGCAGCTCAACGACGCCATGAGTCAGCTGATGGACGGTGCTTCTCAATTGGAGGACGGCGTGAGCCAACTGGCCGACGGTACGCTGGCCCTGCTGGACGGTGCTTCTCAGTTGAACACCGGTGCCGCTGCCCTGAATGACGGCCTTGGCCAACTGACCAACGGCCTCGATACCCTGACCTCCAACAACGACGCCCTGAACAGCGCCGCCCAGCAGGTCGCTGACGGCGTGCTGGCTTCGGCCAACAGCAGCCTGATGGAGGGCGGCCTCATCGATACCCCGATGACATGGGACAACTACCAGTCCGTCATCGACGAAGTGCTGACCATGAACGCAAAGACGCTGGCCGCTGCCCGCAAGAAGATGGTCCGCACCATCTGGGAGCAGGAACCCAGCTTCAAGGACAGCCAGCTCGATTTGGCCCTCTACCTCTCCGCCACCAAGACCAACCACGACCTTGAGGCTGCTCTGCGACTGATGCAGAAGTACGACCCCTCGATGATCTGCGGCCTGATCGACCTGCTGACCAGCGCCGAGGCCAAGCAGACTGTGCAGGATGAGCTGAAGCTTCAGGCCGAGAACAGCGAGGATATCGCCAATGTCCGCGCTTTGAAGACCAGCCTTTCTCAAATCCAGCTCTTCGTTTCCAGCGTTGGCCAGTACACCGGCGGCGTGGCTGCTGCGGCAGACGGTGCCCACTCCGCTAAGGACGGCAGCGCCCAACTGGCCGATGGCACCAAGACCCTCTACGACGGTGTGACCACCCTGAACAACGGTGTGGGACAGCTTGCCGACGGTTCCACTCGGTTGGCGGACGGCCTGAACCAGTTCAACGAGGAGGGCATCTCCAAGCTGACCGGCTCCCTCGACACCGACCAGATCCACGCCCTCAAGACCGTGCTGGACGCCATGACCGACCGTCTGGAGAGCTACACCAGCTTTGCCGGTGCCCCGGAGGAGGCTTCCTCCAACGTGAAGTTCGTCTATAAGACCGGCGAGACCGTGGCCGCTGCCACCAACACCGCCGAGACCGAGGCCACCACCCAGTCCGGCAGCTTCTTCACCCGCCTGTGGGAGCGGATCGTGAACCTGTTCAAGTTCTGATCGTTTTCAAAAAACAGCCCCAAAGCCGCTGAGCAGCACCCGCTGCCCGGCGGCTTTGACTTTTTCCCCCGGCGGGCGTACAATAAAGTCAAAAACTGAACCACTGGGAGGAAGATACCATGTCGAAACAGATCCTTGTCTGTCTGCCGCTCCGTGAAGAGCAGAAACGGGCGATGCAGCAAGCAGCCCCGGAAGCGGCGTTTCGCTTCACCGTCCCTGCGGACGTGACGGCGGAGGACGTCCGTTGGGCCAATGCCGTACTGGGCAATGTGCCGGTGGAACTCATCCGGCAGAACGACCGTCTGGAATGGTTCCAGTCCAATACGGCCGGGCCGGACGCTTATCTGGCCCCCGGTGTGCTGCCGGAACGCTGTGTGGTCACCAATGCCACCGGGGCTTACGGCCTTGCCATCAGCGAGTGGATGCTGGGCATGTGGCTGGGGCTGCAGAAGGACCTCTTCCTCTACCGTGACCGCCAGAACCGCAGCGAATGGGCCCCCACCGGCCACTCCGTCCGCAGCGTGTACGGTTCGCGGGTGCTCTGCGTCGGCATGGGGGACATCGGTTCGAACTTTGCCCGCCGGGCGCACGCATTGGGGGCCGAGGTGGTGGGCGTCCGCCGCACGGTCCACCCGGACACCCCCTGCCCCGATTACTGTCTGCGGGTGGTGCCCCAAAGCCAGATGGACGCTGAGCTGCCCGAAGCCGACCTTGTGGCCCTGAGTCTGCCCGGCACGCCGGAGACGGAGCATCTGTTCCACCGGGAGCGGATCGCCAAGTGCAAGCCCGGTGCCATCCTGATGAATGTGGGCCGGGGCAGCGTGGTGGACCACATGGCGCTGTATGAGGCTGTCCACAGCGGCAGGCTCTTCGGCGCGGCGCTGGATGTGACCGAGCCGGAACCCCTGCCCAGCGACCACCCGCTCTGGCGTGAGCCGGGGGTGATCATCACGCCCCATGTGTCCGGCGGGTTCAGTCTGCCCAAGACGCTGGACAACATCGCGGACATCTTTGTCCACAACCTGAAGAAATACGCAGCCGGTCAGCCGCTGGATAATCAGGTCAGCCGCAAAACGCTGTACGTCAGCGGCGGGGCCGGGGAGCGGCTGCTCAGCACCTTTTAAGAAACGATCATAGGATACCACCTTCCCGCAAAGCGGGAGCTTGCAGCCAGCTTTGCGGGAATTTTTTTGCCCGATTTTTGCGCAGAAAAGCGGTCGAACGGGCATGAACAAGCTGGCAAAAAACTGGTAACCGATCGAATGCTCTTGCAAAAACACACGATTTGTCGCACGATTTTCGTTGACCTGCGGTACGATTCTGCTTATAATTGCCCTAACGGAACACCCGGACCGGAGACCGGGCGGGCCGGGGAAATTTTGGGAGGAACGCGGAGGAGCTGGAAGTGGAGATTCTATTGACCGGGAACACCTGTTTTGTGACGAAGGCATGGGTCGAGATGGCGTTCCCTGAGGACCATGTGCTCATCACCTGTGGGCGGGGGCAGCCTCACCCGCCCAAGCTGCGGGCCATCACGCTGGACAGCAAGGAGCGGATCGGGCAGCTGGTGGACAGCTACGAATTTGACCGCATCGTCTACTTTTCGGAATACTTGACGCCCCACAGCGAGCAGGAGGGCGAGCTGGATCGTTTGCGGCGGGTGCTGCAAGCCAACCGCGACCGGGAAAGCCAGTTGCTCTATCTGGCGGGGCCGGAGGCGGTGCTGACCCCGGCCATCGGCAAAACGGTGGTGGCACAGGCGGCGGAAGCACTCTGCCGCCACTACGCCGAAACGAGCAAGGTGCAGATCAAGGTGCTGCACCTGCCCTACTTATATGGCTGCGACGGCACCGGGGCCCCGGCGGGCATCGCCGGGCTGCTGACCCGGATGCGGGATGGGGAGCTGCACTTCGATGAACAAGCGCTGGCCCCGGTGTTCGCCCTCTGCATGGAGGATCTTTCCGAGCTGGTGCTGCGGGTGTTCGACAACTGGACGCCGGAGTGGGAGAGCTTCACCGCACCGGTGGTCTTTGCGCTGAACTACGAGCAGCTGGGGGAGGCGTGGAAGGCGCTGCATCCGGGCCTGAAGATGACCTACGGCACCGACCTCATCCGCACCTACCCGCCCGACGACGGGGTGCTGCGCTGCCGTTACGGGTGGTTCCCCCGGTACTCGCTGGAGGAGGATCTGCCCCGGCCGCCACAGCCGGACATGGGGCCAGCGGCTGGGCGGTCTGCGGGAGCGGCACCGGCATCTGCTGGAAGCTGCCGAGATCGTGGCATCCTTCGGATTTACGGAATTGCTGGTGCAGCTGACCGGCTCACAGGCGCAGTTCCGGGTGGTGGACTTCCGGCTGGCCTTCATCGTGCTGGCGGCCAATGTCTACGGGCTGACTGCCGGGGTGGCTGCGGCCCTTCTGGCGTCGGCGTCGGCTACTGGGGGCAGGGGGCTTCGCCGCTGCTGCTCTTCTACGAGCCTTCCAACTGGCTGGCCTTCCTCGTCTACTTTGTGGTGGGGGCGGTCTGCGGCTATGTGCAGCTGCGCAGCGCCGAAAATGTCCGCTTCGCCGAGGAGCAGTGCCGTCTGCTGGAAGAGCGGCTGCGGTTCGTGCGGCAGCTCTATCAGGACACCATGGAGGACAAGCGCTCCCTTCGACGGCAGATCTTGGGCCGCCGGGACAGCTTCGGCAAGGTGTACGCCGTGACGCGGGCACTGAACGAGACACCGCCGGACAAGCTGCCCGCAAAGACCGTGGAGCTGCTGGAAGATGTGTTCCAAAACCGCAGCGCCGCGTTCTATTTCGTGGACGCGGCGGGCCGCACTGCCAAGCGGGCCGCGTGCAGCGAAGGGGCCGAGGCTCCGCGTTTTCTGGAAGGCCCGGCCCTCGCCGCGCTGGTGCAGACGCTGGAACAGGAAGAGGTCTGGGTCAACCGGACCCTGACGCCGGGGCTGCCGATGTTCGGCGCGGCGGTGCGGGTGGACGGAAAGCTCCGGGCCCTCGTGCTGCTGTATGATGCGGGCGGGGAGCAGCTCTCGCTCCACTACCAGAACCTGTTCCGCATCCTGTGCGGGCTGGTAGAGACTGCGATGACACGGGCGGCTCAGCCGCTGCCCGAAAAGCGGCCCCGGCGGCAGGAGGTGCGGGCATGAGCCGGAGGGAGAAGACACCGTTCCGGATGGAACCTTTCCGGGTGGACGATGAACTGCATCGGAGCATCCGGGTGGAGAACCGGGAGGATGCGGCCTCGACCGTGCCGCTGGAAGAGGCGCTGCTGCTGGACTCTGCCGAGCAGCGGCGGAAGCTGATCCTCTCGGTGCTGACGGATGACCCGGTGCAGTATTACGGCCTGTTGGAACAGGCCCGCCTCAACGACGACAGCGAGGTGGTCCACTACGCGGCCACCGCCATGGCCCAGATCTCGAAACAGGCGGATGCGGCGCTGCAGCGGCACGCGGCCCGGTTCGCCGCCGACCCGAAGGACCCGGCGGTGCTGGCGGAATACGCCGCCGCGCTGGAAGCCTCCCTTGCGCTGGGGCTGGCGCAGGGCCGGGCGGCGCAGCTGCAGCGCCAGCAGCTCGAACGTCTGCTGAAGATGCAGCTGGCCGACCAGCCGAAGGAAGAACAGTACGGGCTGGGGTGCCGCTTGGCCAAGGTGCAGTTGGAACTGGCGGAGTACGCCGCCGCCGAGCAGACCTTGGCGGAGCTGACCGCCCGCTGGCCGGTGCGGGAGACCCCGTGGCTGCTGCGGCTGCGCAGCGCCGCCGCCCGGAAGGACGGGGCCGAACTGGCCCGCTGGCTGGCCGAGATGGAGCGCGCGCAGGTTTACCTGAGCGCCGCCGGGCGGCGGGAGGTGGATTTCTGGAAGGGAGGGGGACAGCCATGAGGCGGCTGCAAAGCTGGTTTTTGCGGTTCCGGTGGCAGAAGCTGCTGGTGGTCTGGCTCGTGTTCGGGCTGATGGCGGCGGCGTTATTTGCTGAGCGCAGCGGCGTGCAGTACACCGGCACCCATCTTCGGCTCAACCTGCTGGATACTGGGCTGACCAAGGAGGAGGCAGCCACCGGTGAGACGCCGACCTGCCTTCTCCTCTGCGACAGCACGGTGGACGGCGGGGACGAGGCGCGGGCGCAGTTCGAGCAGCTGCTGCTGGACATGAAAGTTCCCACCGCCGTGGCCGACCTCGCCGAAGAGGAGGGGCTTCCGGCGTTTGAAAACTACCAGACCGTCGTGGTGCTGGTAGCAGACCTCGACACGCTGGGTCTGCGGCTGCTGGACCTGATGGACTGGGTGGAGCAGGGCGGAAACGTCCTCTTTGCCATGACGCTGGAAAAATCCGGCGCGTTCGACACCGTGGCGCAGAAACTGGGGGTGCTGTCCGCTTCGTGGAGCAACAAGGTGGCCGAAAGCATCGTCCCCGCCGCGGGCTTCATGCTGGGCGGCGGGCAGCGGTATGAACTCAGCGACCCATTCGAATCGGCGCTGGGGGTCCGGCTGCGGGACGATGCCACGGTCTATGCTGTCACCGGGGACGAGGGCGTGCCGCTGGTATGGAGCACGGAACTGGGCAAGGGCCGGATCGTGGTGGACAACATCGGCGTCTATGACAAGGTGATGCGGGGCTTTTACGCGGCCTCCTACAGTCTGCTGGGGGATGCGTGCGCCTACCCGGTGCTCAACAGCGCGGTCTTCTTTTTGGATGACTTCCCGTCCCCCGTGCCGGAGGGCGACGGCCAGTACATCCGCCAGCAATACGGGCTGAGCATCGCGGAATTTTACGCAAAAGTCTGGTGGCCGGATCTTGTCCGGCTGGCGGAACGGTATGGCATCCGGTACACCGGCGTCATGATCGAAAACTACGGCGACGACACCGAGGCCCCGCCCACCCGCCAGCGCAATATCCGGCAGTTCCAGTATTACGGCGGGCTGCTGCTGCGGCAGGGCGGGGAGCTGGGCTTCCACGGCTACAACCATCAGCCGCTGGTGCTGCCGGAGACGGACTACGGCGATCGGTACGATTATCGGCAGTGGCCCAGCGCCGACGCCATCGTGGCGGCCATGGACGAGCTGACGAGCTTCCAGAAAGCCGTGCTGCCCTATGCGTCCGGGTCGGTGTATGTGCCGCCGTCCAATATCCTGTCGGCGTCTGGCCGCGCGATCTTGGGCAGCCGGGTGCCGCAGGTGCGCACCATTGCCAGCTCCTATCTGGAGGACGGCACCGACCTGCCCTATGTGCAGGAGTTCGGCGTGGCCGAGGACGGCATCGTGGAGGAGCCGCGCATCGTTTCGGGCAGCATGGTGGGGGATACCTACATGCGCACCGCTGCGCTGAGCGAGTTGAACCTCCACTTCGTCAGCACCCACTTCATGCACCCGGACGACCTGTTGGACGTGGACCGGGGCGCGGCGGAAGGCTGGGAAGTGTACAAGACCGGGCTGGAAGACTATCTGGAGTGGCTCACTGCCGCCGCGCCTGCCCTGCGGATGCAGACGGCGACCGAGTGCGCCGGGGCCATCCAGCGGTTTTCGGCCCTGACCGTCCGCTTGGAGAGTGGGGCCGATGCTTGGACGCTCCGCCTTGGCAACTTTGCGGATGAGGCGTGGCTGCTGTTCCGGGCCAACGGCGGCACCCCCGGCAGCGTGTCCGGCGGGGAGCTGACCCACCTGACCGGAAATCTCTACCTGCTGCGGGCCGACGCGCCCATCGTGACCATGGAACGAAAGGAGAAATGAAGGATGCGGGTCTGTCTGGTGCTGGAAGGGTCCTATCCTTATGTATACGGCGGCGTATCCACATGGATGCACGGCTGCATCCGCGCGATGCCGGAGCACGAATTCGTCCTCTGGGTCATCGGGGCAAAAGCGGCCGACCGCGGGAAATTCGTCTACGAGCTGCCCGCCAATGTGGCCGAGGTGCACGAAGTCTTTCTGGACGACGCGCTGCGGCTGCGCGGCGGTGCCCCGCCGGTGCACTTCACGCCCGAAGAATGCGCGGCCCTGCGGGAGCTGGTGCGGCTGGGGGCGCCGGATTGGGCGGTGCTGTTCCGCCTGTTCCACGAAAAGCGGGCCCACCCGCTTGCCGTTTTGCAGAGCCGGGAGTTTATGGCGCTGTTCACCAAGCTGTGCGAGGAGGAGTACCCCTACACGGCCTTTGCGGATGCGTTCCATACCGTCCGCTCCATGCTGCTGCCGGTGCTCTGGCTGATGACGGGCGAGGTGCCCGAAGCGGACTGCTACCACGCCATCTGCACCGGGTACGGCGGGCTGCTGGCGTGCCTTGGCGGCAGCGTCCACCACCGCCCCGTCCTGCTCACGGAACACGGCATCTACACCCGTGAGCGGGAGGAGGAGATCATCCGGGCCGAGTGGGTGGCCCCGGATTTCAAGGCCCGGTGGACGCGGTTCTTCTACATGCTGTCGGAACAAATTTACCGGCAGGCGGACCGGGTCACGAGCCTGTTCCCCCGCGCCCGCAGCATCCAGATCGGGATGGGGTGCGAACCGGGAAAGTGCATCGTGATCCCGAACGGGGTGGACTACGAAAAATTCTGCGCCATCCCGCCCAAAGCCGAAGACGGATGGGTGGACATCGGGGCCGTGGTGCGGCTGGCCCCCATCAAGGACATCAAGACCCTGCTCTACGCTTTTCTGGAACTGAGCGCCCGGTGCAAAAATGTCCGGCTGCACATTCTGGGCGGCGTGGACGACGAGGAATACGCGCGGGAGTGCTACGCGCTGGCCGAACAATTGGGGCTGGAGAACGTCCGCTTCACCGGGCGGGTGGACATTGCAGCCTACCTGCAAAAGCTGGACTTTACCATCCTGACCAGCATTTCGGAAGGCCAGCCCCTCTCGGTGCTGGAATCGCTGGCGGCGCGCCGCCCCTGCGTGACCACCGATGTGGGCTGCTGCCGGGAGCTGCTGGAAGGGACCCCCGGCGATACCCTCGGTGCAGCAGGGTTCTGCGTGCCGCCCATGTACCGGCAGGGGCTGGCCGACGCCATGGAGAAGCTCTGCGTCAGCCGCCCGCTGCGGCAGCGGATGGGG
>ENA-ORSL01003335-ORSL01003335.1-human-gut-metagenome-genome-assembly--contig:-NODE-3335-length-10515-cov-2.587285_pt1 | contig 10515 bp, 8 predicted proteins | sample MGYA00242190_ERZ509157 | MGnify/ENA primary metagenome ERZ509157 (study PRJEB26280, sample SAMEA2338664) | human gut metagenome | biome: human gut; feature: human-associated habitat; material: faeces... | reverse complement strand
ATCCCGAAGCCGCCATTGAATACGTGGTGGTCCATGAGCTGGCGCACATTCGCCACCACGACCACTCCCCCGCCTTCTACCGCGAGGTGGAAGCCTATCTGCCCGACTGGAGGGCGCGCCGCGCCCTCCTTCGCCGGTAATTCCGCCATTTTGCGCTGTACATTCGATACTTCGCCGCCGCCCGTTCAATCGGGCGGCGGTTTTCTTGTGATTTTCACAAGAAAACCACCGTCTTTTCTGTGCGTTTCGGCAAAAATGCAGCGGAGCAATTGACAATTGCGGCAAACACTGATAGGATAACTATGCTGAACGGAAACGTTACCGGAAATGTTTTCGCTTTCCTCTGACGATTTTCGTTCCTTTCGATCTGGTATAGTAGGAGGCACACCCAGGTATGACGATCAAGGATATAGCCAAACAGTGCAGCGTCAGCGTCAGTACCGTCTCCCGTGTGCTGAATGACCGGCCGGATGTCAGTGAGGATGTCCGGCGTAAGGTGCTTTCCGCTATCAAGAATAGCAACTACATTCCCAACAACAGTGCCCGCGATCTGGTTCGCACCAAGTCCGACGCTGTGGGTCTGGTAGTCCGCGGTGTGTCCAATCCGTTCTACACCGATATTATCCGCGCCATTGAACGCACCATCACCGATGCCGGTTTTACAATGGTCATGCAGCAGATCGGTACTTGCGACGACGAGGTCAAATGCGGTGCGGTCATGGAGCGCGAAAAGCGCCTGCAGGGCATCGTGTTCCTGGGCGGTCGGTTTGATTACACCCCCGCTGATCTGGCGATGCTGAACGTTCCCTTTGTGTGCTGTTCCTACTCCAACCGCTATGGTACGCTGATCGAGGGCGAGTATTCCTCTGTGTCCATCGCCGACGGTGACACCGCACAGCAGGCGGTGGAGGAGTTGTACCGCCACGGGCACCGGCGCATCGCCGCGCTGATCTCCCGTCCCAACGATCAGTCCATCAGCCAGCTGCGCTATGAGGGCTATGTGCAGGCGCTGGAGAGTCACGGCATCCCTGTGGACCCGGAACTGGTGATCTCCACCGGCGGATTCAGCGCGAAGGACGCCTACAGAGCCGTGCAGGAAAAAATGGCCGAAAACGTTGATTTTACAGCACTTTTCGCCATCGCGGACTCTATGGCCATTGGTGCCATGCGGGCTTTGATGGACGCCGGCAGGCGTATCCCCGAGGACTGTTCCGTTATAGCGATAGATGGGTTAGAATTGTCTGCCTATATTGAGCCGCCGCTTACTACCCTGTGCCAGCCTATGGAGGAAATGGGCCGCCGTAGCGCCGAGATTTTGCTGGACATGGTGCGGCACAAGGGCTCCCACGCCTGTGAGCTGCTGCCCACCACCCTGCGCCAGGGCCGCAGCGTGGCCGCGCCCGGATGATACTTTTGTATATCTTTGTGATCTATTTTGTGTATCCTAAGGATCTGTTTCCTGCATCCCAATAATTTGTTTTTTGTACCCTAATGATCTGTTTTTTACATCCTTGTGATGTGAAAATAAAAACAAAAAAGGAGTAATTACCATGAAGAAGTTTCTTGCAATGCTTCTTGCTCTCGTGATGGCCCTGTCTCTGGTGGCCTGCGGTGAGAAGAAGGACGACACCAAGACCGAGGGCGGCGACACTGCCACCGGCAGCGTGTACTACCTGAACTTTAAGCCTGAGTCCGACGACGCGTGGAAGGCTCTGGCCGCCACCTACACCGAGAAGACCGGCGTGCCCGTCAAGATCCTCACCGCCGCCTCCGGCGAGTATGAGTCCTCCCTGGTGTCCGAGATGGACAAGGAAGACGCGCCCACCCTGTTCCAGTGCAACGAGGGCGGCGTGGCTACCTGGGGTGAGTTCTGCTACGACCTGAGCAGCAGCGACGTGTACAACCAGCTGACCTCCAAGGATTATGCCCTGAAGAACGCCGACGGTGAGGTCATCTCCATCGGCTACTGCCTGGAGACCTACGGTATCATCGTGAACAAGGCGCTGCTGAAGGAAGCCGGCTATGAGGTCACCGACATCACCAACTTCGAGTCCCTGAAGAAGATCGCTGACGACATCCACAGCCGCGCTGCCGAGTTGGGCTTCGACGCCTTCACCTCCGCCGGTCTGGACGGCACCTCCGCCTGGCGTTTCTCCGGCCACCTGGCCAATATGCCCCTGTTCTACGAGTTCCGCGATGACGGCGTGACCAGCAAGCCCGCCACCATCAAGGGTACTTATCTGGACAACTACAAGGCTATCTGGGATCTGTACATCACTGACTCCGCCACCACCGGCGCCGCCCTGCTGACCGCCACCGGCGACCAGGCTGAGGCCGAGTTCGGCGAGGGCAAGGCTGTGTTCTATCAGAACGGCACTTGGGAGTACAGCAACCTGACCGGCGAGAAGTTCGGCATGAACGCTGACGACCTGACCATGATCCCCATCTACTGCGGTATTGATGGCGAGGAGAAGGCCGGCCTGTGCACCGGTACCGAGAACTACTGGTCCGTCAACAAGAACGCCTCCGAGGAGGACATCAAGGCCACTCTGGACTTCCTGAACTGGGTCGTTACCTCCGAGGAAGGCACTGCCATGATGGCTGAGCAGTTCGGCGCCTGCCCGTTCCAGGCCTCCAAGGCTCCCTCCAATCCGTTCAGCGCTCTGGCCAACGAGTATGTTGCCAATGGCTGCTATCCTGTCACCTGGGCCTTCAACTACACCCCCGCCGTCAATGACTGGCGTGCCGCTGTGGTCGACGCTCTGGGCAAGTATACCGCCGACGGCGGCAGCTGGGACGATGTGAAGACCCCCTTCGTGGAAGGCTGGGCTACCCAGTACAACAACGAGATCGCCAACGGCTAAGCTACGGTTTCAACCACATACGCACAGGGGGCGGGCTTTTCGCCCGCCCCCTCTTTCTTACTCTGTGACGGCGGGTGCTGTCCTTCGAACGCACTTCGGAGGAGAGCTTTCGCTGTGACAAAACTACGGAGAACAGGAGTGGTCTAATGAAACGATTTCAAGCGAAACGGGACGCGGCTGCGCTGAACAGCCGACTGGTCCGACGGCCAATTCAGCGCATGGTGTGGCTGTTTCTGCTGCCCACCTTTGCCGCCTTCTGCATCGGGTTCATCTACCCGTTCCTGAAGGGCGCGTTCCTGTCCTTCTGCAAATTCAAGCTGACCAGCAAGTGGACATGGGTAGGCTTTGACAACTATCTGAAGGCCTTTGCCGACAGCAGCTTCCGCCATGCCTTCTTGTTCACGGCGCTGTTTGCCTTTGTGTCGGTGCTGTTCATCAACGCGCTGGCCTTCGCGGTGGCCTATGCGCTGACGCGGGGCATCAAGGGCTCCAATCTGTTCCGGACGGTGTTCTTCATGCCGAACCTGATCGGCGGCATCGTGCTGGGCTACATCTGGTCCATGATCTTCGACGGCTTTCTGGTGGCCTACGGCAAGTCCGTGGTGCTGAACAGCCACTTCGGCTTCTGGGGTCTCATCATCCTGATCTGCTGGCAGCAGGTGGGCTACATGATGATCATCTACATCGCCGGACTGCAATCTGTGCCGGAGGATATGCTGGAGGCGGCCCGCATCGACGGCGCCACCAACTGGCAGGCCCTGTGGAAGGTCACTATCCCCAACATGATGAGCTCCTTCACCATCTGCATTTTCCTGACGCTGACCAACGGCTTCAAGCTGTTTGACCAGAACCTGGCCCTGACCGGCGGCCGCCCCTTCCTGCAGCAGGCGGACGGCAGCGTTATCAAGACCACGGAAATGCTGGCCCTGAACATCTACAACTCCTTCTACTCCGGCAGCGGCAACAACCGCGGCGTGGCCCAGGCCAAGGCCGTACTGTTCTTCATACTGGTGGCGGCTATCGGACTGATCCAACTCCGGGCTACCCGCAAAAAGGAGGTGCAGCAGTAATGCAGACGAGCCTTGCCAAAAAGCATGACCGCAGCAAAATGGTGTTGACCATAGCGTTCACGGTGATCTGCATCGTGTATGTGCTGCCCATCGTCATCGTTCTGATCAACTCCTTCAAGACCAATGCCGCTGTCAATACCGATACGTTCGCCCTGCCCAATGAGGACACCTTCGTGGGCTGGCAGAACTATATTAAGGGCATGACCTTCGGCAACTATCCGTTTATCAAGGCGGTGTTCTACAGTCTGTTCATCACCCTGGTCTCCTCGGCGCTGATCCTGATCTGCACCTCTATGGCCGCGTGGTATGTGGCCCGTGTGGGCAGTCTGTTCAGCAAGATCGTGTACTACCTGTGCGTTTTCTCCATGGTGGTGCCGTTCCAGATGGTGATGTTCACCCTGTCCCGCACCGCCGAACAGGTCAAGCTTCCCTACTTTAGCCTCACCTCTATGGCTTTTGCCAAGATCGGATTGAACACACCGTGGACAATACCTATCGTGTACCTGGGCTTCGGCGCGGGCCTGGCGGTGTTCATGTTCTCCGGGTTTGTCAAGACGCTGGAGATCGAGGAGGCTGCCGCCATTGACGGCTGTGGGCCTGTGCGTACCTTCTTCCTGGTGGTGCTGCCCATGCTGAAGCCCACGTTTATCTCCGTGGGCGTGCTGGAGATCATGTGGGTGTGGAACGACTTTCTGCTGCCGTACCTGGTGCTGGATCTGAACAAATACCGCACCATCCCCATCGTCATCCAGTATCTGAAGGGCAGCTACGGACAGGTGGATATGGGCGCCACCATGGCGCTGATCCTGCTGAGCATCGTCCCGGTCATCATCTTCTATCTCTGCTGCCAGAAGCACATCATCAAGGGCGTGGCGGCAGGCGCCGTCAAAGGCTAAACTTACAACACGCCGGGGGCGGGCTGATCGCCCGCCCCCGTATATTTTGGCCGGGACCGTCCGGCTGAAAGTCAAATCCTATCCAAGAGAGAAGTTGAGTTATGAAACGAAGCAGCGGTATTTTAATGGCGGTATCCTCCCTGCCCTCCCCCTATGGCATCGGTACCCTGGGCAAGGCGGCCTATGATTTCGCCGATTTCCTGAAAGACGCCGGCCAGTCCTACTGGCAAATGCTCCCCCTGGGCCCCACCAGCTATGGCGACTCCCCCTACCAGAGCTTTTCCGCCTACGCCGGCAACCCCTATTTTATCGACCCGGATATGCTGGCGGCTGACGGTCTGCTGACGGCCGCCGAGTGCGCCGCCCCCGACTGGGGCAGCGACCCGCGCCATGTGGACTACGGAAAGATCTACGAGAGCCGCTTTACCCTTCTTCGCAAGGCCTATCAGCGGGGCTGGGAGCGCGATGCCGGCGCGGTGGCCGACTTCACGGCGGAAAACAAGCGCTGGCTGCCGGACTACGCCCTGTACATGGCCTGCAAGCGGCACTTCGGCATGAAGGCATGGACGGAGTGGCCCGACGACGACCTTCGCCTGCGCAAGAACGAGGCCGTGCTGGACAAGTACCGCACACTTCTGCGGGAGGATGTGCAGTTCTTCACCTATCTGCAATTTCTGTTTTTCAGGCAGTGGACCGCTCTGCGCGACTACGTCCACCAGCAGGGCATCCGCATCATCGGCGATCTGCCCATCTACGTGGCCATGGACTCCGCCGACGTCTGGGCTGAGCCGCAGTTCTTCCAGCTGGACGACGATCTGGTGCCCAAGGCTGTGGCCGGCGTCCCGCCGGATTACTTTACCGCCGACGGCCAGCTGTGGGGCAACCCCCTCTACGACTGGGACGCCATGCGTGACGACGGCTTCGGCTGGTGGATCCGCCGGATCGACGGCGCCGGCAAGCTGTATGATGTGATCCGCATCGACCACTTCCGCGGCTTTGCCAACTACTGGGCCGTGCCCTACGGTCAGCCCACCGCCAAAAACGGCCGCTGGATCGCCGGTCCCGGCATGGACCTGATCGAACGGCTCAACGGCTGGTTCCCGCAGCTGGAGTTCATCGCCGAGGATCTGGGCTACCCCACCCCTGAGGTGGCGCAGCTGCTCCGCGAGTCCGGCTGGCCCGGTATGAAGGTGCTGGAATTCGCCTTTGACTCCCGGGATTCCAGCGGGTATCTGCCCCACGCCTATACGCCGCACTGCATCTGCTATACCGGCACCCACGACAACAGCCCCCTGGCACTGTGGCGGCAGGAGGCCGCGCCGGAGGATGTGGCCCACGCGGTGGAATACCTGGCGCTGACAGAGCAGGAGGGCTTCCACTGGGGTATTATCCGCGGCGGTATGTCCAGCGTGGCGGAGCTGTTCGTGGCGCAGATGCAGGACTATCTGGGCCTGGGCGAGGGAAACCGCATGAACATCCCCGGCACCCAGGGCGGCAACTGGACCTGGCGGCTGCTGCCCGGCGAACTGAGCGATGCGCTCTCTGTCAGGATCGACCGCATGACCGCGCTCTACGGCCGCAAGGCATAAGCGAACACCCCCGGCAGTGCCGGGGGTGTTTTTTTGCCGTGAGCACCGCTTCCGCAACGCCGAAACCCCCCTCTGCCATGTGACAGATGGGGGTTTCGATGCCGCCGAGGTAGGGGTTAGACCTCCGCGACCCGTACTGCACAATATGGGCCCTGCCGGGCAGGGCAAATAAAAAACCGGCTGCAATGTATGCCCCTTTGAAGCGCATCCCACTTGCAGCCGGTCGATCATGCGGTCAAATGCCGTTTAGACACCGTAGCTTTGCGTCTCGGCCTTTCAGCCGATTTGCCAACAGAACATTATTATATTTGTAGTGTATCACTTTCGTTCCGTTTCGTCAAGTCTTTTTCGCAAAAATCCGTGTTTTCTACGCGTCCGTCTCTAAATCTCCGATCGCCGCGCACGCCTCACGGTATGCCGCGGCCGTCTCCGGATACAGCGCCGACGCGCGCTGCATATCGCTGCCGCGCAGGGCCTCCGTCAGGGCTGAGGCTGCCTGCCCCAGCTGCACCAGCCCCAGGTTGGCTGCCAGGCCCTTCAGCGTGTGCGCCGCCCGGAAGGCCCGACGGGCGTCTCCGGCGCTCATGGCCGCCTGCAGCATGGCGAAGGTGTCGTCTCCGGCGAACATCCGCAGGAAACGCTCCACCGCAGCTATACTGCCCAACCGGCGCACGGCGTCCGCCATGTCGCCGCCCATCTCTTGATAAAGCTTCTCTAAATTCATTGTTTCTTCCTCTCCAGCCACTCGGCGATCGTTCTTATCATCTGCCCAGCCTCCAACGGCTTGGGGATATGCGCGTCCATGCCCGCTGCCAGGCAGGCCGCTACGTCCTCGTCAAACAGGTTGGCGGTCATGGCGATGATCGGCAGCTGCGCGTCCGGCCTGTCCATCCCGCGGATGGCGCGGGTGGCGGAAAGGCCGTCCAGCTCCGGCATCATCACGTCCATCAGCACCGCGTCGTAGGTACCGGGCGCCGACGCGGCAAACATCTCCACCGCCTCCTTGCCGTCGGCGGCCTGGTCCACCATGGCGCCGGCCTCCTGCAGCAGGTAGACCGCGATCTCCCGGTTCAGCTCGTTGTCCTCCGCCACCAGCAAGCGCCGTCCGGCGATGGAAGCCGCCGCGTCGGGAAGCGCGGTTTCCGGTTCTTCGGCCTCACTGGGCATCATGGGCAGCACCACGCGGAAGCGCGTTCCCTGTCCGCGTGCACTGTCCACCTGAATGGTACCGCCTCTTTCGTCCACCAGCTTTTTCACCACGGCCAGGCCCAGGCCCACGCCGCCGGAAAGGCTGCTCCTATCGCTGTTTTCCTGGGCAAACGCCTCGAACATATGGCGCTGGAACGTCTCGCTCATACCTGCGCCGTTATCCTCGCATATAAATTCCAGCCGGCACACGCCGTCCGCATAACGGGACTCGCGGAAGCTGCAGCGCACCCATCCGCCGGGGTGATTGTATTTGATGGCGTTGCCGATGATGTTCTGGCAGATCTGCCGCAGATACAGCGGGTCGCCTGTGAATCGTTCATGCTCCAGCGTCAGGTCCATCACCATCAGCGTAACGCCTGCGCTCTCCGCCTGGGCGTGCGAAATACCCAGCATCTCGTGCAGCTCGCTTGTCAAACAATAGGGTGTCTTTCCCAGCGCCTCCTGCTTCGGGCGATTCAGTGTCAGTACGTCGTTTACCAATGCCAGCAGATACCGCGCCGCGGTCTGCGCCTTCTCCCGGCAGGACTGCACCAGCGTCACATCCTCCGGGTTCCGCCCGATGATCTCCAGCATACCCATGATGATGTTGATGGGTGTGCGTATGTCGTGGCTCATGCTGCGAAGGAAGTGCGTCTTGGCCTGGTCCGCCGCTGTGGCACGCTCTACTTCCTTTTCCAACTGCTTCTGGTACGCCAGCTCCCGCCGTTTGCGGTCCTGGCCGAGCCTGACCAACAGCAGTGCCGCCACCACCGCCGCCATCGCGTACACGCCGAAGGCGGAGATCAGCATATTCTTTGTCTGCGCGAACACAAAGTCTGCCGGCAGGAACACATACAGGCTGTACTGCTGGTATCGCTCCCGTGCACCGAAGAACGTGCCGTCCGTGCGGAGCTGGGTCAGCTTGCTGCCCGGGGAGGGGGAGGACTCCAGCGCACGGATGAGGGGCCCCTCGTCCACCGGCAGGTTCCACTGCTCCGCCGCGCTGCTGCCCACCACGCGCTCGCCGTCGGTGATGTAGGTGTAGACCTTGTCATTGAGCAGCGTCTCGTAGCCCGCCAGCAGGCTCTCGATGGACGCACGGTAGGAGGCGATGATCGTGTTCGACTGGAGGCGGACGCAGAAGACGACGCCGGGATTTTCGACGCGCGCCACGGCTGCTATGTCGTATACCGCGCCGTCACGGGTCAGGCGGCGGGCGAAGATCTTTTCCGGGTAGTCCATGATGGAGCGGATCGCCTCATTGGTGTAGTAATCGCTCCAGTCCATGTCCGCACCGGAGCTGAACTCGATCTCCAGATCCTTGTCCAGCACCAGCACGCAGGTTACGCGCTGACGCTGGGCGTACCGCGCCAGCTCCTCGTTGGAGCGGTTCTGCCCCACCATACCCTCGCGCTCCGCCACCTCCTGCGCCTGCTCCGTCAGCCGCACGAGGCTCTTTAGCCGGTCGGCGGCGACGATGTCGCGGTAGCTGATGCACTGGTTTTGCAGATATTGCAGCGTCCGCTGGGCGGTCTGCTGGGCGTTGCGGATGCTGCTGTTGCCGCCGATGAGAGCCGTGACCGCCATCACAAAGACACCCAGCGCCAGCATGAGCACCCAGATATATTTGTTGGAAAACTTATTGCCCATGGATCAACCCCGCTAAAGCCGCCTGTGCGTCCACGCCGTAGCTCTCCAGAATGGCGGCCACGGTGCCGTCCGCCACCAGCTCGTGCAGCATTTCGTTCAGAGCCTCCGCTCTGCCGCTGCCGTCGCCCTTATAGAACGCCGCGCCCAGACCTGCCCGCAGCAGCCCCGGCTCCAGCACCCGGTATTCCCCGGCGCGCCCGGCGATGAAGGTGAGGTACGCCGTCTCGTGTCCGGCGCAGGCGTCCACATAGCTTTTGTCCAGCGCGGCGAACACGTCCACCGTGTCGGCGAAGCAGTACACGCTGTCCACCTGCTCCACGCCGGGCACCTGATGCTTCAGAAACAGCTCCTCCGGCTTGGAGGAGGTCTGCACGGCGATGCGCTTGCCGTTCAGGTCGCCAAGACCGTAAATATCGCTGGACGCCTGCACTATGACCACCTGACGGCTGTACATATACGGCCCTGCCCAGCGGTAGCGGTCCTCTCTGCCGTTCATGGAGAAGCTGCCCCAGAGGCAGTCCACGTCGCCTCGCTCCAGTAGGGCGTCCTTCTCCTGCCAGGATATCTGCCGGAAGTCCGGCGTCCACCCCAATCGCTCACAGGCTGCTTTTGCGATCTCCACGTCGATACCCGCATAGGCGCCATCCTCATCCAGATAGAAATACGGCTCATAGTTGTCGCTGCCAATGACCAGCACCGGAAGCTCTTCCGTTTCCGTCTCCCGCTGTCCGCAGCCGCACAGCAACGCGCCGCACAGCGCCAGCAGCACCGCCAGCAATCTTTTTGTCCTGCTCATTCCTTACCTCTCATGCCGTATACCTCACGGCACAGTGCGCCCTGTATGTCCTCCAGACAGTCTACCAGCAGCGGATCGAACGCGCCGCACTCGCCGCCCCGTATCATAGCCAACGCCTCCGCATGGGTATACGCCGGCTTGTACACCCGCTGGCTCACCAGCGCGTCATAGGCGTCCGCCAGGCCCACCGCCTGCACGGTCATCGGTATCTCGTTGCCCTTCAGCCCGTCGGGATAGCCGCTGCCGTCCACCCGCTCGTGATGCCAGCGGCAGATCTCCGCCGCAGCCTCCACCAACGGCTCGCTTTCTATCTCCTTCATGCCCCGCATCAGTTCCTCGCCGATCAGGGTATGCTTCTTGATCTCGTCAAACTCCTCCGGCGTCAGGGGGCCAGGCTTTCGCAGCAGGGCATCCGGCACGCCCATCTTTCCGATGTCGTGGAACATAGCCGCGGCGGGGGCC
>ENA-ORSL01003332-ORSL01003332.1-human-gut-metagenome-genome-assembly--contig:-NODE-3332-length-10520-cov-3.377258_pt1 | contig 10520 bp, 12 predicted proteins | sample MGYA00242190_ERZ509157 | MGnify/ENA primary metagenome ERZ509157 (study PRJEB26280, sample SAMEA2338664) | human gut metagenome | biome: human gut; feature: human-associated habitat; material: faeces... | reverse complement strand
CCTTGTGCATTCAACAATTCGCCTGTTGACAAAGGAAAGAGATGATACTCAAACTTTCTCCCTGTCAATGGTTCATTGAGTTTATTTTGGAGTTCAAAAGAGGAAGAGCCTGTCACCAACAATTGGACATCAGGGAAGTTATCAGTGATTCGCTTCAAGGTCATACCGATATTCTCCACCCTCTGAGCCTCATCTATGACAAGAATCTTATTCTGTCCTATCAGCAATTTCAACTCTTGCGTATTCATCGCTGACAGCATCTCTTGCACCTCAGGCTCATCGCAATTCAACTGCAATGCAGATTCCTTACGCCCCTCCAATACCATATTGAAGAGCGTACTCTTCCCTACTTGTCTTGCCCCTATCACAATGATTGCCTTGCCAGCAAACATACGAGCCTCGATCACGTCTTGTAATTGTCGTCGTATCATATTATCATTATTATCTTGTTACCTATTCTTAATATGAAAAAGATTGAATTGATATAAGAATATTCGACCGCAAAGATAACAAAAAAATCCCTAATCCCAAAATTTAGGGTGATTTTTGGGATTACAATCCTAAAATTCATACCTATTTTTGGGATTAGGGCATATTTTAGTTCATATTGCGATAATCGGAAGGAGAGCATCCCACTACCCTCTTGAAGGTAGCAGAGAAGCTTTGCAAGGAATGATAGCCGAGTTTTCGGGCGATGCAAATCAAGGAATCGTGGGACGAGAGGAGCAGATGTTTTGCTACCTCAAAATGGCGGGGGCAGACATATTTTTCGATACACTTGCCAGTCTCCTTGCGCAAGAAATCCACAAAATAAGCATCGCTCATACCCAATGGCTCGGCAAAGCGATGGGAAGAGACATGGCAACAAGTAAGACAATTATCGCCCGAAAGGAGATAGTCATCCACCGCTCGCTCTATCTTCTGCATCAACGTATGATTGACGCAAGAGCGACTGAGATGCTGACGCACATGATAACGGCTGCAATAATCGAAGAGTATTTTTATCTTTTCGGCAAGCAAGACATTGGAGAAATCATCCAAGTCCCAATCCAATTCTGCCTGGATGTCATCCAAGCAACGGCAAACGATGGCTTTCTCTCGCAAGGAGAGGTGCAGCGACTCCTTCATATGATATTGGAAAAAGGTGTATCTTTTCTGCCAAGAATATATCTTCTGATACCCATCGCCATTGGATGGCACATGGATATGAGAAAGGCAAATCTGATACCCAGACAGACTTCCTTCCTTCTCGAAAGCCTTCTCCAAGCAATACTCCAACCATTCGCCACAGAAGCAAAGCACTTTTACCTCCGCACCACAAGCCGTCTTCTTCATCCTATCCACATACTCCTGGCACTCGCCCGGACGGAAGAAGAGCATCGTGGCATCACGGAAATCGCAACAAGTGATTCCCGTACACACACGGCTCTCCCTGCCTTGCAGCACCACCACAAAGCATTGGGTCAAGTCGGACGTGTTCATCTCGACAAGACTGGTAAGACGAACTAAAGGATGGGGACTATACATTTTGTTTATGATTTTCTATACGCACTCGGAGTGAGGCCGGTATTCTTCTTGAATACACGGTTGAAATGCTGGGAATATTGGAAGCCGAGGTCGTAGGAAATCTCCGAGATAGTCTTCTCCGACCCCAACAGCATCGACTTGGCTAGGTCGATAATCTTGTCTTGGATATATTCCTGCGCACTCATGCCTGTCTCCTTCTTGATGAGGTCGCCGAAGTAATTAGGCGAGAGGCAAACCTTATCGGCAAAGTACTTCACGCTTGGCAAGCCCTCCTGATGTGGCTTGTTGCCAGTGAAATAATCATCCAGCAATGCCTCAAAACGACCGACGACATCCTTGTTGGTTACCTCACGGGTCACAAACTGGCGGGCATAGAAGCGCATGCAATAGTTCAAGAGTTCGATATTCATGGCGATGAGCTTGCGGCTGAACTTATCTATCGGGCGTTGCAACTCTATCTTGATCTTCTCCAAGCAGTCCTTGAAAATCTTCTTCTCCTCGTCAGAAAGGTGCAATGCCTCATTCGAACTATAAGAGAAGAAGGAATAGTTGCGCATCTCACGAGCCAAAGGCGTGCCCTTGATAAGGTCAGGATGGAAGAGCAATCCCACACACTGAGGCATCTGATCAGATTTCATCGTCACATGCGTCACCTGTCCTGGGGCAAAGCTCGTCACCGTACCCTCCTGGTAATCATATTTCTGACGACCATAAGTGATATTGCACGCCAAGTTCTCCTTCAAGAAGAGGGCATACAAGCCATAATTGAAAGAGAAATTGGTAGGATGGCGAGTGCAATCTTTCAAATCGATAACTGCCACCAAGGGATTCTGCGTCTCCATGCCGAAGAACTCGCAGTACTTATCCACCGAACTGAGTTTGATAATTTTTTCCATACTTCACTTTGCCATTAAAAAGAATATTCTTTGTCTCTAGGGACATCAAGCAATGCCATTCACACCTATGCGTCATCGCTTCTTCTCACTGCAAAAATAAGAAGAATTTCTGAAACCACCATAAAAAGGAAAGAAATATCCGTAAAAAGGTTTAGGAATACACGAAAACGGTTAAATCTCCCGAATGACTCTGCAAGGATTGCCGTATGCCAAAGAGTTAGCAGGAATATCCTTCGTCCTTGCACATCTGTCGTTCCTCTACCAATTCCCTGTCATAGTTGGCATCATACAGCATGCCCCATCTACATTTTTCCTTTTCTGTCATCATTGCCTTTATCTTCCAAATCCTACGTTAATATCCATTTTCGACAAAATTACACATTTTTGATATGAAGAAGTGGCAAGATTGCACATTTTTGATATTAATTAAGAGAAAAGAAGGGGGAACTAGTCTATCTGGCTCTCTAGCATAAGTCAACTTTTTCTAGTATAAGCCAACAAAAAAACAAAGATTTTGAGATTTCGGGGGATTTCAGTTAAAAAGATTTTGAGATTTCGGGGGAATTTAACCAAAAAGTTTTTGAGGAAACATGTTTTTTGTGTATATTTGCACCCAAATCAAAACATTAACAAGAAAAGATTATGAGGATATTCAAAAGAAAACTGTATGACAAACTACTCGATTGGAAAAACAACCGAGGGGGGAAGACTGCGGTAATGATAGAAGGTGCCAGACGTGTCGGAAAATCAACTCTTGCCAAGCAATTTGCCAAGAAAGAATACGAATCGTATGTTCTCATCGACTTCTCCATTGCCTCAAAAGAAATCATGGAACTCTTTGATTACATCAGCGACCTAGAATATTTCTTTATGCAGTTACAGTTCAGATTGGGCGTATCACTCATAGAACGTAAATCGCTAGTTATCTTTGATGAAGTTCAGAAATGCCCCAAAGCTCGCCAAGCCATCAAACATTTGGTTGCCGATGGACGATATGATTATATAGAAACCGGCTCTTTAATTTCTATCCATAAGAACGTGAAAGACATCGTGATTCCAAGTGAAGAAGAGAAGATGACGCTGAATCCGATGGACTACGAGGAGTTCAAATGGGCACAAGACGACACAGTCTCTTACCCACAACTCAAAATGCTTTTCGACAAAAAGATTGCTATTGGTGACGCAGTAGCACGCAAACTGATGCGAGATTTCCGTATCTATATGGTAGTCGGTGGTATGCCACAGGCCGTAAGTGAATATCTAGATAGTCACAATCTACAAGAAGTGGATAGAGTGAAAAGAGGCATTATCCAACTATACGAAGATGATTTCTACAAGATTGACCCATCAGGAAGAATATCCTCTCTCTTTGATGCCATCCCGGCACAGCTCAACAGTAACGCATCTCGCTATCAAATAACAGCAACCATAGGCAACAACGCTGACTCAGAAAAAGTGCTCCAGCTCATCTCTGAGCTTAGAGAATCTCGCACCATCAACATGGCGTATCATGCCAACGACCCAGGAGTAGGCATGTCGCTATCCATGGATGTATCCAAATACAAGATGTATGTAGCCGATACAGGTCTCTTTATCACCTTGGCATTCAAGGACAAGGATTTCACGGAGAACATCATCTATCAGAAGTTGATGAGCGACAAGTTGGATGCCAGTCTTGGCTATGTTTATGAGAACATGGTGGCGCAGATGTTAACTGCATCGGGCAACAAGCTATTCTACTATACATTCCCTACCGAGACTGGCAAGCACAATTACGAGATAAACTTCCTCCTCTCTCGTGGCAATAAGATTTGCCCGATAGAGGTGAAGTCATCCGGCTACAAGCGCCATGCCTCGCTCGATGCCTTCTGCCAGAAATTCTCCAGCAGGGTGCTCCAGCGATACTTGATTTATACAAAGGATTTGCAGAAAGATGAGCAGACACTCTTCTTGCCAGTATATCTCACGCAGTTCTTGTAAAACTAAAAACAAAAGCCTACCTCCCTTCACTTTTCTGCAATTCCATCTGATTGTCAAGCGATTGCAGTGAAGGGAGGAAGCATTTCCCGCTTTTAGCGAAACAGGACTCCACTAAAAGTGAAAACAACCTAAGAGTAAAGGGAGCCCAAGCTAGGAGCTAAGGGGTATGGAACTATAAGCAGAGGGTGTGCGAATTCGACATCCACAACCTTCTCACTACGCCCAAGCTTATGTCCCACTACCGACAGACATAAGTCTCACTACGCCCAAACATATGTTCGGGCGTAGTGAGAAGTTTACGGAGTCAAATCCAATGGTATGATACAGAACGAAATAACCATGGATGACTTATTTTCGTGATGAGACACAAGCCATTTCACTCACAGCATACAATGGGATATTGGTCATCCAATCTTGCTCCTGATAATCAGCCATAGAAAAACGCAAGCCTTTCAGGGAAGGATTTGCCAATATAAAATGACGAAGTGACTTTGCTCGAACATTCTCCTCTGCCTTTACCTCTATCGGAATGATGCGAGCACCCCTTTGAATAAAGAAATCCAATTCACCATCGCTGTGTTCGCTGCTCCAATAATATATGAAGACATCAGACATAGATACCATCTGCTGCAAAACAAATTGCTCGGTAAACATCCCCTTGAATTCTGTGATTACCCACAAGCATCAAGTCGGCAGGAGCCTCACAGAGTGCGCCCAGCAAGCCCAAGTCAAGAAAGAACAACTTAAAGGCTGATAGGTCCTCATAAATCTTGAGCGGAATCCCCGCTTTCTTTACTCGTGGTACCTTTATCAGTATGCCACAATCCATCAGCCATTGTATCGCCACTTCAAACTCTGCTGCCCTTGCACCTTTCTTCACCACACCATAGATAAACTTCTTGTTCTCCTTGGATAATTGCGACGGTATCGACTGCATCACCATCATGATGCGCTGAACATCATTCTTGGGAGCATGCTTCGACACATCATTGGAATAAGTCTCAAGAATTGTATTTTGCAATCGTCTCACCTCTTTCAAGTCATGATCTTCAATAAATGCACTTACCACCTCTGGCATACCACCCACATAATAATACTGACGAAGCAACTCGATATACTTCTCCTTCAAGACGGATATCATGTCCCAATCATGAGATTTCAAGAGATTCACCATACCTTCTCCTGCAACAGCTGCCAAGAACTCCTCGAAGTCAAGAGGATGCACAGCCAGCATATCCACCTTCCCCACGGGGAAAGATGTACCAGGATGAAGAGCAATGCCCAACAAGGAAATAGCCACCATCACATGATATTCGGGCGCATTCTCACAAAAATACTTCAGCACTCCAAGTCCACGGCTTACCTCTTGTATCTCATCAAAGATTATCAAGGTATCGCCAGGAGTAGCCTTAACTCCTGTCAAGGCTTGCAAAGTCATAAGAATACGAGGTATATCGTAGTCATGGTCGAAGAGTCCTTGCAGACGCTCATCCAAGTCAAAATTGACATATAGCATCTTGCTATACTCTCGTCTACCGAATTCTTGCATCAGCCAAGTCTTTCCGACCTGCCTTGTCCCAGTAAGAATCAAAGGCTTACGCCCTTTCTTTTGCTTCCAAGCTAATAGCTCTTGATATACCTTTCTTTCCATATTCACATTTTTTCGGACATAAAACAACCTTTACCCCACACTTTTTCGGGCATAAATCCGCTGCAAAGTTACACTTTTTCGGAGATAAAAGCAAATAAATCCTACATTTTTTCGGAGAAAGGATTTTTACAAAAAAAGGGCGGAATGGAAAGCTGTATAACACTGTAACAGCTTGCTTTCCGCTCTTGCTATCATAACGAGGAAGTCACTAATCCATTATTTTTGAATACGATGGCTTGACTATAGTATCTTTGACTATTGCAGAACCATCACCATAGCTAACGCCATAATGAATAAGGACTGTACCTTTGCGAGGTCCTGGCTGTGCCACCTCAACACCAGCATGTCGAAACCACTCTTCGGTATCAAAGAATTCTCCTTCAACCAAGTATCTCCACTTTCCATTTCGAAGCGTGAATATGCGGTACTGTCGCCATTGGCTATTTTCAGCAGTATGCAAATAGCCAACCTCACAAGTTCCGTTTCCATCCAAATCTCCCTCATTGACCAGTTTCGGAGGTGCTTGCATAACACCATACAGCTCTACCCTAGGTATTCGCTTGTTGCTGGATACCATATAGTATTTCACCGCAATAGGAAATACAGATGATTCACCAAATATTTCCTTCTCCATGACCCACAAGCTATCTATCGACTTCCCCGTAAAGTTGCCAACGATAGTATCTTGCTCGTCATGAGCATCTATTGTTTGTATGCTACGCCAATCAACTTCCTCTCGCAGATGAGTTTCTTGTTTTGGAGTCTGAGACGCAGTCAGTTTATATGGCGGATGTTGCTGTTTGTTACAACAAGACAACAACATCCCTATCATCAAAAAGAAAAGCACACATAAAGTAGTTACTTTACTTCTTTTCATTGTCATGACTATTTGCTCTATACGACAAGAATATACCTAATGCAAGCAAAAAAGTAGGTCCTGTAGGATTATGTCCAGCCGAAACAGAACCTATAAATGCCAATGCCCCTAATATTGTACAAATCCATCCTGCTATTTTCATATCATTACCTCCTATTTTTTATTTGAATCATCGTCAATCTTCTTTGAACAAAGAACAACGATGAGCCCAATCACTACATTGATTAACGAAATACAAAAAGCCCATCCAAAACCGATCTTACGACTTCTTCCTAGGCAACCAACACAATATGCCAAAGCAACGGCAATAATCAAGAAAAACAGATTTTCCATATTCATTGAATTTAGTCTATGTTCCAATATGCACTAGGGTCTCCATCGAAAATAGTATCAATATCATCATCAGAATATCCCATTTCATCTTGAGCATATGTACCATTATATCTATTATAAGTTGGCTTTTCACCCCAATCATCATAGTCACTTTCATCTTCCTCATCGTCTGCACAAACTAACGACAATTCATATTCTGCCATCAGCTTATTTCTGCATTCCTCAAAATCAGAAGTTAGGATAATATTTGGAAAAATAAACTTCATTTCCTCAACAGCCTTATCTGTTATCACGCACCGAGTTCCAGAGACATTCTGTATGACCCAGTTTACGTAATCTGGATTCCAACGAAGTACTTCTGCCAAAGAAGAGCCTTTGAACTTTCCGAAATCAAACTTATCACTAATACTATCAAAATACGTCATTTTGTTTCCTCCACATATAGTTCATCTAAATCAAATTGAGCATAACACATAAGCCCTGTTTGTGGAGCCAAGTAACGGCACAAAGCCATCAAATGTTCACCAATGCCTTTTAATGCTCCATCTTTATCTCTACATAGGACCTCACCAACCTTAGAAATATAGTCGAATTCAAGACTTGCATCAGATTTTTTCTTAATATTATCAGGAAACATCCATACCCAGTTCTTAATCCGATAATCCGGACAATCTATTTTGTGATTTTTCTTTCTAATCCCAACATAAACAAGATTATAATACAAAGAAGGAATATCCAAATCTGCTAAATCATATTTTATTTCCTCTTTTGCCAATTCCAATGCAGAATATACTTGGTGCATTTTTGTTTCAAATTTACCTCGACCATTATCAGAAACAATTGCTGGCTGCATCAAATAACCAGCACATATAATTTCCCCAATAGTCTGGACATTTATAAAATTATTATATCTATTAATGTATCCATTTTTAACAATATCTTCCCCAACACAGGAATTGAGATAACCATACACCTCCAATCTATCAACAAGAGTTGATGAAACTACCAAACCACTCTGCAACACCTTTTCGGTTTGCAACTTATTAGCCAAAGAAATTTTTACCATAATGATATCAATTTAAAATTTAACGTTTTCTTTTCCTTCTATAACACTAGCATCCAACCAATTGCAATTTGGTTTTGCTACAACTCTAGCATCAGCATATGCCAAGTCTAAAGTTAAGATCGTTGCCCCCTCATACTTTGAGGCAGGCGTTTTACTCACAACCAATGCCAAATCTTCATGCTCATCATCCACAAGACAAAGTGGAAGAAGTAAACACATTCGATTTTCTTTCGGATAAAACATTGGAACAGCATACTTATAATCCCATCTTACTTTTTTGAGTGCCAGTTCTATCGCCGTAACAAAACGGCTTACAATGCTTCTATACACTGTTGGATGCCCAACAATATAATTTCGCAAAGAATCATAATAATCTTTCTCCATTACTTGCTCATCTAAGAGAGTAAATGCAGGAGCCGTTACCTCTATAAATTTCTTTGGCAATCTTTCCACATGCTTTATAACAATATGCTCATAATTAACCAAAGGAGTGCCCAACATAACATCATAAATCAAATCTTGTGCATTGTCTGTATATGTTGCAGGCTCTGCGTTTTCTTTAAACAGAGAATTAAGAACTTTACCTTTTCCCTCTCCTAAAATAACAAAGCTATGGAATATCCATTCAGACGGAGCATCTTCACGCTTATTGTGCTTAAACAAAGCTATTATTGGCAAATACCTGTCATCAACAAGCCCTGTATTAAAAGCTGAATAATCACCATCTATCGAATAGATAACCTTATTCTGATGCTGAAGACGGCAAAAAGTACACTTGATATAACTCCATAGAATTGCGTTCTTAGGGAATGCTGGTTGACCATTGGGAAAATTCCAACGTTCAGAGATAGCTAACTCTGCCAACTGTGCTAGAAAGGCATTGATGTCGCGTAAATACGCCCAATCCAACAATCTGTATTTGTTTGTGTCACGCTTCCTCGGAATTGCACTTACTTTTGCCTTTTCACGGACATAAACGACTTTCACTAGGCGACTACTATCTTCATAAATTTCAAAGACATCAGGCTCATTACTAAGATATTGCTGTAGTTTGCAAGAAAGTTCTAATCTATTCTCTTTTAAACACTTACCAAGATCGGCAATGTTAGTCCAATCTGTGCCCTTACCAGTAATTTCCACCTTCTTTAGGTTTTGTAGGAAACCTAAAACCTTTTCTGTTTCTTGTTTCATAATTTTTATTTTTTTACTAGGAAGAATATTCCTATAAGTTTTTCAGTTTTTTCATGCGCAAACTGATTACGCCTACCTTTCGGCTAAGGTCAGTTTCTTTGTTCTGACGGTGCAAAGGTAGGAGAAAAAAATATAAGCAACAAGAAATTTTCAACGTTCCAAGGGGGGATTGTTCTTCTCTCAAAATTCCCCCCTTACATAAAAAGGCATCAATATGTATAAAAAATAGGCTCTACTGTTTTTGGTTTAAACTTTCTAAGTGCAGTTTTCACAGCTTTATTATCGTTATAGAATTGTCCTTTCCTATCAAATTTAAATACCCATAGAAGTCTAGAAATCAATAGCTCTTTATCTATCGAAGCATTATTTTCCGCATATACTTTTGGGACATCTGTTATTAAATCTGAAATACGCAGATTTCTTTCACCTTTATATCGAGCAAGATACTCTGCCATATATTTATGAAACAAGTAGATTTTCATCAAATCAGAAGGAGTTTCCTTTTTCTTTTTGCACATTAAAACATTATTCAATTTTAAATACTCCAATGAATCTTTTTCATACTTAGCCAAATATTCATTAATTATCTTTCCCAAAATTTTCAAGGTATCGACATTTGTAATTTCTAGTCTATGGGCATTACCTATTTTAAGAGTTAATTCACCCTTATCATAGAAAGGAGACAAAAGTTCATTAGGATGTAATCCATTTAATTGTTCTAACATTGCCGTTAATCCCTCAAAAGGTGTTTGATCATACTTAAAAACACAATCAGTTCTATCCTTAATAAAATCCATTAACCATAGAATGGCATACCAAAATTTCACAGGGTCAATGTCCAAAGCCAACAAAGAAGCAATTATGTCATAAGAAAGATATCTTTCCTGTATATCTTTAAGATAAGTTCTTTGAAGAGGACGTAAAACATTCTCATAAAACAATGGTGACGATAGCGCTGTATCGGTACCAAGCGTAGCGGTGTAATCGGTACCATGCTAT
>ENA-ORSL01003331-ORSL01003331.1-human-gut-metagenome-genome-assembly--contig:-NODE-3331-length-10523-cov-3.540409_pt1 | contig 10523 bp, 11 predicted proteins | sample MGYA00242190_ERZ509157 | MGnify/ENA primary metagenome ERZ509157 (study PRJEB26280, sample SAMEA2338664) | human gut metagenome | biome: human gut; feature: human-associated habitat; material: faeces... | reverse complement strand
TAGCTTTTTCTTTTAATAATTTAATGTCTATATTTAAAACAAAAAACATAAGTATAAATCCCATAATTAAAAATATAGTTTGATGAGTAGCATATTTATAGGGATTATCATATTTATAACTTGCCCACACATAAGAAGAAGAATATATCATAATTATTCCCAATATAGAAATAAATATTATAGATAATAATAAAATTTTATCAAATTTTTTCTTATTTAAGTATATGATATCAAAAAAAATATATATAAATAATTAGGTTACAAAATAATTAAAAGTGTCACACAACGTTATGTCTTTATCATACACAATGTTATGTCTTTATCAAATAATGTTAATTTTTGTATTTCACAGAGATATAATCTAATTAAGATAGGCTATATAATACTGCCCGTATAGTTTAGTATGCAATACTTTTGCATAAATAACTAAAGTTATTACATTATCTTATATGGAAGTATTGATAATGTCTAAATGTCTACTTCTAATCTTAAAAATAAGGAGGTGAATTATGAACAAGAAAAAAGTCATTTACTGGTTTATTAATTATTCTTGTTGTATTATTCCTTAGTGTTGGTTACGTTGCTATAACAAGTCGTACATTAACAATTAATGGTAATGTTACAGTTAATCCTAATGAAAATGACTTTGATGTTGTATTTAAAGGAGCACCTACAATTACTGATGGAACAGATCCTACTACAACAGCATCAAATACATATGATTCTACCAACAGAACAGCAACATTAACTATTGATGGATTAGAAAAAGCTGGAGATAAAGTAGTTGTAACTTATACAATTGAAAATAAAAGTAATAGTTTAAAAGCAACATTAAGTAATTTAACAGTAACTAATGATTCAGCAAGTGGTTATTTTACTGTAGAAACAACAGAATTAAATGATACAGTTCTTGGTGTATATAGTGCTGCAGAAGCTACTGATGAAACAACTTTGGTAGTAACAATCACTTTAGCTAAAACTCCAATTTTAGATACTGATGTTAAAAATGTACCATTTACTATTACATTTGATGCCGCTCCAACAGCTGCATAATAATGATATATATGGTTCAAAGTAGGCAAAGAAAGGATAAATAAGAAAAAAGATAAATTTAAATACTAATAATTAAGATTGTGTAAAAAAGTGTGTCCTAAAACTTGACATAAATCCATTTTAAAAGAAAAAGAAATAAATGATGAATTAAAGAAGATTAATGAACAAATAGAAGAATGTAAGATTATTGAATCCACTAACAAAAATATTTCTAATCAATTAAAGATAGTTGAAAAAATGCTAGATACACCAAATACAATTAAAGATTTTAACAAAGATATATTTGAAAATCTTGTTGAAAATATTATTGTCGGTGAAGTTGATGAGAATGGAAATACTAATTCAAAGGTTATAAGATTTATATTAAAAATTGGAACAGATTATAGGTATGAAATTAACGAAGACAAATCCGTGTCATTTAGACCAAACAACATGGCTATTAAGTCCTTCTGACTTTTACAAATCAAGCTCTTTTGGTACAGGAACTGCGTATGTGTGGATTATATAATCCGAAGGAAGAAATAGGCTTGGTCCTGTATATAATTCATTAACTACCTATTATATAAGACCTACAATTAATTTAATTGGTGATGTAATAGTTACAAGTGGTACAGGAGAATATAATTCTCCACACCAAGTATCTTTACCATAGAAAGTAGATTATTCTACTTTTTTTCATTAAAAAAAAGCACTATTTGTGCTTATAGCCATACGCCATATATCAAAGCAAGTAGAGCAAGAATTAAACCAACTATCCAAAATAATTTTACTATATCTGATTCTCTCCAACCAAGTCTTTCAAAGTGATGATGTATTGGAGCCATTAAGAATACTCTTTTATGAAAGAATTTAACAGATATTACCTGAATAATAACTGTAAGAGTCTCAATAACAAATACTCCACCAATAACAGCAAGTGATAATTCATGTGAAGTTAATATAGCTATTGTAGCAAGAGTAGCCCCCAAAGTTAAACTACCAGTATCTCCCATAAAGACTTTAGCAGGATTAGTATTGTATACCAAAAATCCAATTAGTGAACCAACCAACACAAAACAAAATATACCCATATCTTGATATCCTTGTATCCAATAACTTCCCCAGGATATAAGTCCAAAAGCTAGAAATGAAATAGCCGATAAACCACCTGCCAATCCATCTAGTCCATCAGTTAAATTAACAGCATTTGAAGATCCAACTAATAGGAATAAAATAAATACTCCATAGAACCAGCCTAAATTCCATTTTATACCTAAAGCCGTAATTTCAAGAACTGACTTTGAATCTGTATATAAACTATATAATAAATAGAAAACTAAAGCCACCACAAACTGAAGTAACAATTTTTGCGTTTGTGTTAGTCCCTCATTTCTTTTCTTTTTAATACTAATATAATCATCTAAAAAACCAATCATAGAATAAGAAATAAAAACGAAAAGTACTATTAAAAGATTCACCGAAAATTCTATTTTTTTAGTAAATAAAAGTATTAATATTGTAACTATTGTAGGTATTATAAATATAAGCCCACCCATCGTAGGAGTACCAGACTTCTTCTGATGATTTTCTACATACACATTAATTCTCTGACCAGCCTTAATTTTTTTTAAAATAGGAATTAAGAAATATCCAAATACTGTTGATAATATAAAACCTATCATTAAAGCAAATAATGATTTTGTAAGTGTTAACATAATCCACTTCCTTCATAGTTAATTATACCATAAATATTCTTAGTTATTATAATAAATAATCAATTTTACAATCAGTTGTCATTTGTTAGTAATATTCTTACCGTTGAATATTCTTTTAATATAGTTCCTTCACTAGGGGATACTAATTTAACATATTCACCACTACCAGTATATTCAATATTAAAGTTTTTTAATAATTTTATTGCTTCTTTCTTAGAAAGACCAACAATATTGGGAATAGCATAATACTTTTCATCAAACCATTGATATTTTTTTTCTAAAGTATAGTCTGATTTTTCAATATTTAATTTAGAAATAATATCTTTCATAATACATTTAGCTATTGGAGCTGAAACTCACGTCCTCAATAGTGAAAAAACATACTCATTTTAAGCCTTATTTTACTTAAAATAAGGGTTTTATCTTATATACAATTTCTATATTTTTTTCATCATCTATTACAATTTTATCAATTAAAGTTGATATAAGTTGAATAGATGGTTTTTTTAATTTCAAAAACTCTTCAATAGACTTCTTGTACTTATCTTCTACATTAGTATTCTTATTTTTTAGTTGATATATCTTTTTATCTATTTCTTTTAATTCAGTCTTATTCTTTTCGTTATTTTCTAAAAGTGTGTTATAAGCATTAAAGAATACTTCTTCACTTACTACTTTGTTAATCTTATCCATATAAATATCATTTATTCTAGTATTAACTAAGTTAACTTCATTTTCTAATTTTTTCTTTTTTGCTTGTAATTCTAAAATTAGTTTAGTAGTTTTATCATTATTCTTTAAGATATTCTCTAAATCATTTACCTTTAAATATTTTTTACACATCTTCTTAACACTCTTTAAGACTTTTTCTTCTACCTCATCATAACTAATTTTATGAGGTGTACAAGCATTATACTTACTCATCTTACGATAGTAATTACAATAGCAATAATATTTCTTTTGAACACTACCATCTTTATTAGTCCACTTAGACTGTGATATTCCTATTGTATGCCCACAGTCTTTACATACTAGCAAACCTCTTAATAAATGTTCGTGGCTAGTAGTCTGTCTATTCCTATTACGTTTATAAATATTTTGTACTATTTGCCACGTATCATCATCAATTATTCTAGGACAAGAGTTAGGCACTACTATCCAATCTTTCTTTGGTACTCTTACTTTTTTCTTGCCCAAATAACTAACTTTTTTACCTCTACCTTGTGTTAGGTTTCCAATATAAGTTTCATTAACTAACATATCAGCAATAGTTCTAGGTACCCATTTACCATAGCACGTTGACTTTTGTCCACGATTAAGATTTTTATAAACACTTGGTATAGGTACACCCTCATCAGTTAAAGTATAACAAATCTTTTTTAATCCCATACCATTAGCAAACATACTAAATATTCTTTTTACTATTTCACTAGAATATTCATCAATAATGAGTTTATGCTTGTCTAAAGGGTCCTTATAATATCCATAAGGAGCAATACCTCCTAGAAACTTACCAACTTCTTTTTTATCTCTTAAACCTTTTCTAATTTTAGTAGATGTATCACGTATAAACCACTCATCAAAGAAACTTTTAAAGTAAATACCATCACTATTTGCTTTAGGGTCCATACTATCATAGTTTTGAATAACACTATATAGTCTTATGTTTCTTTCAGGAAAATAAACAAAAGCATATCTTGTACTATCATTAAAATTACGAGCAAGTCTAGATGTATCTTTTACTACTACCATATTTATTTTTTTATCATCTAAATCTTTAAGCATACGTTTAAATGATGGTCTATTATCAGTACTACCACTTATACCATCATCTATATACTCATCTATGATACGCAAACCATTTTTAACACACCAATTCATACACATTTCACGTTGATTAGTGATACTTTTACTTTCATCTTCTAACTCATCTTCACGAGATAATCTACAATATATACCAACTTTCCACGTTTCAGTATCTATCATATTAACTCCCTTCCAAATTACTGAAACGACTTTTAATATACATATATATTATACCATTTTTAACCTTATTTTTAAAGGGTTTCGTTATAATATAGTATTAAAAATTGTTCCATAATTTCTTGGAGTGTTTTACCATTTTCGTTAAAAGTTTCTTTAACCATTAAGCTAACCTCCTAAGTAATCTTATGTATACATAAATAAAATATTTCTTTCAATTGAACTAGTTTTATGATAACAAAACGACAAAATATTTTTAATAGGTTTTAGGTTAGTTTTTAGTCTTTTGTTGTTCGTTTTTTGTTTGGTATATAACTAAAAAAAGAGTAAGCAAATAGTAATTACTACTATCTACTTACTTCTTTTTAGGTTTACCATATTGTTTAGATAAGTCCATACCCTTGATACAGGTGTAGCAATTAACAGGTACGCGTTTATGTGGGTCAAATTCCATAATCTTAACTATATCACTATAACACTCTTTAAATAGTGATACAAACTCTTTTTTCTTCTTCTCGTGTTCTTGGTGTTCATCATAATATTTATCCATTACATCTTTAATATCATCTTCTAGAGTGATATGTATTTCTTTGTCACTCAAACCAAACCACTCAAGTAGTTCGTTTAATTCTTTGTTGCGTAATTTTGTTTTCAAACTTCCTCCTTGTATGGTGGGGATAGGTTGTGTAAAAATACCTATTGACTTTTCATATATGTAAGGTTGCCCCTCCATACGATTAGCACAATTATTTTTCAATGAACGTGCTGTACTTCATATTGAATTCTAGATTTACCTTTCCTAATGCCCCATATCTATTCTTAATAATATTTAGGCTTACTTTTCTAGGATTTTTCTTTGCTTCATAATCTCTATTATTGCTAGTTATTTTATTAGTATACTCTAACCCCATAAGAATATCACTAGTGTACTCAATTGAGCCACTTTCTTTAAAACTTTCCATAGTTATAGTACCATCATAATTAGCACGATTTAAACTACTGATAGCAACAATAGTTATGCCTAGACTTTTGCTTAACTCTTTCAGTCTTTTAGTAATTAAGTCTATTGCTTGTTTATCGTTTCCTCCACCAGATAAAATATATTGTAAATAATCTATGATTACTACAACATTACTATTAGTATTACACTCTCTAAATTGAGTGATAAAAGCCACTATATCACGAATATCATAGATATAGTCTATGGTATAAAGGTTATTAGCAATTGGCTCATAATCAGCAAGTATTGAGTTAAAATCAACGTTCTCATTATTGCACTCTAATTCATCATAGGTTAAGTCCTGTAAGTTCTCATTTAGATAAGTTAGTCTACTCAAACTCTTTGATATTAGATTATATCTAGACATCTCTAAAGAAAAGAATAAGACTTTGGTGTTTTCTAGACTAGCCATATTATCTGCCACTTGGAGCATAAAGGTTGTTTTACCCAAACTCGGTATAGCACCTAAAGTAATTAGTCCATTAGGTAAACCACCATTCAGTAGTTTATCTATTTTCTCAAAACCTAAAGGTGTCTTTTTAATCTTCACTTCATCTTGAATATAGTTGAGATAATCTTGTAATATCTCAGTAGTGTTTTTTATTTCTATGTCCACATATACCCCCTTGAGTATAGTTATATATACTCTTGAACTATTTTCTTAAAACACAACTCCTATAAGACTTCATTTTCTCTTAATAGACCACCACTCTGTAAAGAGATGGTGGGCTACATTAGTATTATTAATATTATTAGAGCTTTAAGACCTCTACAAACTCTTACAAATAAAGGCTTTGTAAAATTACTACCTACAAAATAATAGGTTCAGATCTGCTAGATAAACAATATTATCTACTTTCTAGTATTATCTTAGTTCGTATAAACTCTATGTAGTTTGTTGGCTCATCTAAATACTCCCACTTAAAACCTAGTAGATTAATAGCAAAAGTTAAGTTGCTTTCAAAAGGCTTTATGATAGACCTATGAACTTGTCTTTGTTCCTTTGGTAATTCTTCATATATAGGAAGCATTGGACAATTCTTTACTAACTCTTTAACTGATATCACTAACCCATTGGCTTTACCTTTATTTCTACGTTGATGTAGTAATATATAATTGCCTAAGAATATACTATGTCTATAATATCTTACATCACTATTTAAAAGCCCTTTAGGGACTTGATAGAACTGTCTAGTCCTATTTAATAGACTGATGAACTCATCACTAAATACGACTTTAAAATATCCTTTAAAATGAGTATATGAAGATATGATAGTATCAACACTATACCAATTACTTTGCTTGTATAACTTGTAGTCATAACTAACTGATGATATGTAGTTTAATGAGCCTTTAAAAGCATTGATATTGCCTATACTAAGTTTGTTATGTATCTCATCACAATTAATAATATACGTGTTCTCATTAAGACCATTTTCAGTTAATAGACTAACTAGATATAGCATAACCTTAAATGTGTTAATAGGATTATCATATTGTTTGTTAGCATTACTTAATCTTACATAGTACTCACTATCTTCTATGGTAGTATTTTCACAATATCTAACCTTGATAAGATTTAGCAAAAGATTGTTATAGTACTTATTTTCGTAAACGTTATAAATGTTTTAGCACCTCCTTGTAAAACTCCTTTTGAATTTTACAATTTAATTTTAATATCTTTTGGTTGCTAAAGTCTACTTTTGAACCTTTACAAAACTACCTAAATTTCAAACAAAAACAAAAAAGCATATAGCATTTTGCTATATACTAATTATTTTCTCTTACCACCTTGAGTATTTTCTTGAACTATTTCATCATCAACACCATAAGCGATATTTATTTCATGTATCAATTTAGAAGCTTCTGCTAATGAGATTTCTTTTTTCATTACCTTTTCTTTAAGTCTTGCTAATAACTGAGTTCTTTCAAATTCTAGTTCTTCAGCAGTTTTTTGGCTACCAGTTAAGTGAGATTCACTAGCATTCTCAGACAACACACCACCATTTATAACCAATTCTTCAGGACTAGTTCCAAAGTTATATCTAACACTTCTTTCTGCACTTTGTCTCACTGCTTCTTCATTTTCGATATTATGTTGAAATTCTGGTACATTATTATCAAAAACTTGTGTAGTATTCTTTTTATATTTACTTATTAAGTTTTTTTCTCTTTCATCTAATTCATATTTTAATCTTTCTATAACCAAATCAAATGTTTCAGGAAATTCATTTGGAAATCGTTCAGCTAAAAAGGTATTTTTAATCCATACTGACCATTCTTTCAACACTTCTTTTAATTGAGTAATGGTCAATTTTTCTGCCATAATCTCAAGACGACAATCTAATAATTCATCAAAACCAACACCTTCAATATACATTGAATCAATATGTTTTCTGCCAATTAAATATGGAGTGTTATCTAATTCAGTAACCTTATTAGAAATACCTTCAATACCAAATTTTCCACCAAGTCTAATATTTTGTCCATCAATTGAACTTTTAAACTTATAGCAATAAATGATATCTTCTGATGTCAAGTCATATGTTCCATAGGTATAATTATTTTTACCAACAAAATATCTTTGAAAATCTATTTTATCATAAAGAAATTTAATCAATTCAATTTTCAATTCATCATATGGAGTTTGATTACTATTTGATAGTTGATTTAATTCCTTTTTTATTTGTTCCTGCTGAATATCTGCTAATGTTGGTTCATCCGGACCTAAAGAAGTATCTTTGCTAATCATTTTTCTAAATACAAAATCGTATCCATATTTATTATCTATTTGATTAAATTTAGTTATTAAGTCTTGATTCTCTGTCTTTTTTATTGCATCGTATAATAAAGAAAGCGAATCTTTACCTCGTAAACTTTCTATTTTTAATTTTGATAATATTTGACGTTCTTGTGAAATATCAGTTCCCCAAAAAACATCTTGTCCAAAACTTTCAGTAACTAATTTATTGTATTCACTTTGTTGAGCTTCAAGATACCTTAAAAAATCTTTTGTTCCAAGTAATTTATCTACTTCCTCTGATAATAACTGAGGTTTTCCTCTTGTAGCTTGTATCATTATACTCTCACCAACTAAATTAGTTATAAAATTTGCTAGACGAACTTCTTCACTATATTCTGTATCTTTTAAATTTTCATTTCCTAGCATTAGTTGTGCTATCAATTCAGTGGTTCCTTCATCTAAATTTATTAAAACAAAATTATTTTCTATATCTCTTAATCCATGTAATTGATATTTTATTTGATTATAAGAGTGAACTAATTCGTGAATTCTTATTTTTTTATTATTTACATTATAATCAGATAAAATAATTTTATCATATGTTGATTGAGCACTTGCATGTGGAGATAAAGAATTATTATCAACAACATAAATAGGTGCATTTTTATATAAATCCTCTTTAATTTGAACATAGAATTGTTGTTTTTGCTCTGGTGTTATAATATCAAAGTGTTTTGCAAATAACTCTACATATCTTTTAGCAAAAAATTCTATATCTTCAAGTCGTAATTGTTCTAATTTATCCTGAGTCATAGTTTTTTTATCACCCTACTTATAATTATACTATATTTTTTCAAATTTTCGACAAAATTAACAAAAAAATGTATAACTTTTTATAATTATACATTTTAAACGTTTGCTAGATGTTCTAATTAGTTGTTACTAGCTCTAGATTAGTTCTTAGTTAGTTTCATCAAGGTCAAAAGTAGTTCCTAGTATGCTATAAATCTTAATGAACTTGCTATAAAAAGTTTTCATCTCATTACATAAACTTTTAAGTCTGTTGAAGTAATGGTTACAAGAAGTATTGATAGGATTAAAACTATTAAGATATTTCATAAACATACTAAACTCTTGCTCAGTAATATTTTTTTGAGAGTAAGCACTCATATAGGCTCTTATAAACTCTCTTTGTACGTACTTTAAAATTTGTTCCTCATTTATATCATTTTGAGGTTTCTTGTTTTTATTTTTCCCTTTTGATTTAGGTGTATTATTTTCCTCTTTGTTATTCAATTCATTTCCTCCTCATATTGTTAAAGGAGTTATAAAACAAAATCTTGCCAATTTCGTTTTAAGTTAATACTTACTATTCTAAAGATTTCTTGTTTTTCATAATGTTTCATAGTTTTAGCAACTTGCCACTTTATATCATCTAAAGAATTAGGATTAGTACATAATCTTTTATACCAAATTTTCAAGTGGTCATATATATTTCTACACTTACTATCCATACTATTTTCTATATCTAGATTTTGTTCTAAATAATCTCTAACAAACTCTATATTTTTAATATAACTATCAGTTACTTCATAAGTACTTACTAAAGAATTATTAAACTTACATAGTGTATTATATGAGTAATATACATGTCTTAACCATATTTCTGTATTAACTTTTCTATCATTAAATAATTCAATATTATAATAAATCAAAGCCCATATATTTTTTTCACAATAATGACAATCAGTAGATTTAGGACACTTCTTTCCTTTATAGCCATATATTAACATATCCATAACTCCTTTCGTACGTTGTATTTGTTCCGGAACAATTAAATCTTAACAAAAAGATAATATAATTGATAGATATTATAACACATTTTGTAGGCTTTTGATGTTCGCTTTTTGTTTGGTGTCTAAAAGTTAAAAAAGTTTGTCTGTTCGCTTGTTTCTAATTTAGACAAGTAGTATAATTATATTCAGGAATGCTCATGAGAGTGTAAAAAACTTTGTGTAAAGTTACCAATCCATGGTAATAAAGATATTTG
>ENA-ORSL01003330-ORSL01003330.1-human-gut-metagenome-genome-assembly--contig:-NODE-3330-length-10524-cov-3.063043_pt1 | contig 10524 bp, 12 predicted proteins | sample MGYA00242190_ERZ509157 | MGnify/ENA primary metagenome ERZ509157 (study PRJEB26280, sample SAMEA2338664) | human gut metagenome | biome: human gut; feature: human-associated habitat; material: faeces... | reverse complement strand
GCAATGAAACGGGAATATGCAATTAAGCAGTTAGGGAGAAAAGAGAAACAGAAACTCATTGCCGGCAAAAAAGTTAAATTATCAGATGAAAGAAAAGAGAAAGAAGATTAAAAAACTGCCCACTGGGAATGTAACATTCCTGATGGGCAGTTTTATCACAGCAGAAGCAATCGCATCTGCTGATAAGGTTTGTTTAGCCGAAATATCTCTTAAGCAGACCATCAAAGCCGCGGCCGTGGCGAGCTTCGTCCTTGGCCATTTCATGAACAGTATCGTGAATGGCATCGTAGCCAAGCTCCTTGGCGCGCTTTGCAAGCTCAAACTTGCCGGCGGTAGCGCCGCATTCGGCTTCGCTTCTCAGCTCAAGGTTCTTTTGGGTGGAGGTGGTCACGACCTCGCCGAGCAGTTCTGCAAACTTGGCTGCATGCTCAGCCTCCTCATAAGCTGCCTGCAGATAAAATGCTCCGATTTCGGGATAGCCTTCGCGTATAGCCTGACGGCTCATGGCAATGTACATGCCAACCTCGGTGCACTCACCTTCAAAGTTGGCCTTAAGGCCGTGATATACTTCCTCGTCGATCTTATCCTTTGCGCCGACACCGATAACGTGCTCGCAAACATAGTTGCGCTCGTCTTCAATGACTTGCTTGAATTTGGAACCGGGAACGCCGCACTGAGGGCACTTTTCAGGGGCACTGTCACCTATGTGAACATAACCGCAAACGGGGCAAACAAACTTTTTCATAATTTTTCTCCTTTATGTTATTCATTATTATTGTTTTGATTACATTCACAGCATACGCCGTAGAATATAAACGAGTGTGACTGTATGCTGACACCGTAGTTCTGCTCAAGTGTACTGTCAATATTGTCAAGCTCGTGCTCGCCGAGATCACTCACCCTGCGGCATACAGTGCAGAACAGATGACTATGGTCGGAGGTTTGAGCATCGTAATGAACTGTTCTGTCACCGACATCAATACGTATAGCTTCACCGCACTCGCAAAGTACTCCGAGATTACGGTATACCGTAGCAAGGCTCATTTTCGGAAAGTCTGCCTTAAGCTCGTTGTACAGCCATTCGGCGCTGGGGTGACATGTAACGCTGCGCAACAGCGTCAGCAATGCATCTCTTTGCTTGGAATGTTTGAGTGTTTGATTCATTGTCAGCTCCTATCGATAATAAGAATTATTATCGTTATTATTGTAGCATGAAAAATTGTATTTGTCAATAGTTTTTTAGGGATTATATTGAAAATTCAGCCTGCTACAGGTTACAGAACAAGCGACGGAGCGGTGTAGACACGTGCCTTAAGCTCATTGTTGAGCATATAAAGCCCTTTTGAGTCGCCGCCGAACAATTCCATTTTAGTGATCATATCCGTGGCATTCTTTTCTTCTTCGCCCTGCTCCTTGACAAACCAGTCCAGCAGCTGCATTGTGCGGAAGTCCTTGACTTCATATGCAGCCGAATATATTTTGTTGATAAGCGCTGTGACATACTTTTCGTGTTCAAGTGCCTTTTTGAGCGGTGTCATGTTGTCGCCAACCGTCCACTCGGGCTTGGCAATAGCTTCAAAGCTGACCTTCTCGCTGTTGTTCTGAAGATACTGATAGAACAGCATGGCGTGGTCGCGCTCCTCCTGAGCCTGGACGCGGTACCAGTTCTCAAAGCCGTCCAGACCGACCGAGGCATAATAATTTGCAAAATCCAGATAGAGATATGCCGAGTAAAATTCATGATTGATCTGCTCGTTGAGGAGCTTGGAAACCTCAGTATTCATATAAAATCCTCCCTTGATATTAAAATATTGAAACCAGCCGCTTATATGCTCGGAAATAATATCGAGTATTGCGTTGTGACAGCCGCCGCAGCCGGTTGAGCAGTGAGTGACCTCCTGAACGTGACGGAATTCTTGCTCTACGTCGGTCAGCTGCTTTTTCTCGTCAAGCGCACGCTCGATGTCGGCAAGCGTGACATTTCTGCACTTACAGATTACTTTGTTTTCCAAAATTTCTTTCATAATTCTTGTTCCTCCGATTATTTTATAGGTTCAAAATCAGCCGCGCCGTGCTTGCACAGCGGGCAAATGAAGTCATCGGGCAGTTCATCGCCTTCGTAAATATATCCGCACACCTTGCAGACAAATCCACGTTTGCCCTCGGTCGCAGGCTTGGGCTTAACATTTTTCTGATAGTAGGTATACGTCATTGTTTCACGGTCGGATATAACACGGGCCTCGGTGATATCGCATATAAACATGCCGTGTGTGTCCAGATCAACATATTGAGCTACCTTGAGCGAAATGTATGAGTTAATATAGTGCGGCAGCACGACAAGCCCGTTTTCGCTGCGGATTGGCCGGCAGGACTCAAATTTATCGACGTTGCGTCCGCTCTTGAAGCCGAAGGTCTCAAACACGCGGAAGGGCGCATCGACGCTCAGACAGTTGACGTTCATGATGCCGGTCTGCTTTATCACGTGGTGTGAGTAATTCTGCTTGTTGATAACTACGGCTACTCTGTTGGGGGTGTTCGTCACCTGTGTCACGGTGTTGACGATAAGGCCGTTGTCCTTACGTCCGTCGTTGGATGTTACAACGTACAGACCGTAACCTATGTTGAACAGCGATGTCATATCGTTTTTAACAGCTGCATCGGCTGTGTCAATAACGTAACCTGAGCATAACTCGGCGGCAAGCGCGTCAAGCTGTGCCTCGCTTTCGGGGTTGAGCGCCGACATGAGGCGAACCGTATTTTTGGTAAAGCTGAGTTCGGGTGATGCGGCGAGCATATCCTGCATGACTTTGGCGGCGCGTGGCGCCCACGAGCCGTTTTCAATGAGGGCAACGGTACGCTTTTTGAAATCGCGCTCTGTCAGATGCGCTATGAATTCACGCATGAAGGGGAAAATATCGGCGTTGTAAGTAGTAGTGGCGAGCACCAGCTTATCATAGCGGAATGCGTCGGCAACGGCGGCCGACATATCACAGCGTGCGAGGTCGTATACCGTTACGTTAGGACAACCCATGGAACGCAGCTTGTCTGCCAGACGTGCAACAGCTTTTGCAGTGTGTCCGTACACCGATGTATATGCAATTACGACACCGTCCGACTCCGGCTCATATGATGACCATTTATCGTACAGGCCAACGTAATAGCTGAGGTTTTGGCTGAGCACGGGGCCGTGAAGCGGGCAAATGCTCTGTATATCAAGCGTGGCTGCCTTACTTAGCAGAGCCTGAACCTGACGTCCGTATTTCCCGACTATGCCGATATAATAGCGTCGCGCTTCATCTGTCCAGTCCTGCTGAACGTCGAGTGCACCGAATTTGCCGAAGGCATCAGCCGAGAACAGAATTTTCTCGCTTGATTCATAGCTGACCATTACCTCCGGCCAGTGAACCATCGGAGCTGTGACAAAGGTGAGCGTGTGTTCACCGAGAGGCAGTGTGGTACCTTCCTTGGCAATGATACGGTTATCGGCAAAATCACTGCCGAAAAACTGAGACATGATCCGGAACGCTTTATCGGTTGCCACAACGGTTGCTCCGGGGTAAATCTTTTTGAAATTTTCAATATTTGCCGAGTGATCCGGCTCCATATGCTGAACCACAAGGTAATCAGGCTGACGGCCATCAAGAGCACGTTGTATATTATCCAGCCATTCGTGCGTAAAGCGGGCATCGACTGTGTCCATAACGGCGATTTTATCGTCAAGAATGACATATGAGTTATATGACATGCCGCCGGGAACCTTATACTGTCCTTCGAACAGATCGATGTTATGGTCGTTTACACCTACGTATACAATGTTTTTGGACAATGACAATGTACAATACCTCTTTTCTGATTTTTTAAAACTAATAATAATTATCAGTATTGTCATTATATATCATTGACAAGTATTTGTCAATAGATAATAAGACATTTTTCAAAAATAATAAGGGTATATATTGCCGTTTTTGCAATAAAGCTGCTTGCATAATATAATTGTTGCAAACATTCTTTCCATAACCGTATATCAGAGCCGGATTTAGTTATGATAAGCTGTCCAATAGGTGTCGGAGTTGCTCCGCATATCGCAAAATTTGATAAAATGCCTTGATTTATGCGGCAGGATATATTATAATAATAAAATAGAGAAATGTTCCGATACGGAGGATAGATATGCAAAGAGTCAGCAAGGAAAACTATTATCTTGATATTGCTCAAACAGTGGCCGAACGTAGTACCTGCCTGAGAAAAAAATACGGTGCCATAATAGTAAAAAACGATGTGATTGTGTCGACAGGATATAACGGTGCCCCGCGCGGACGTAAAAACTGCAACGATCTGCAATTCTGTATGCGGGACAAGCTCAATATTCCGCGCGGCGAACGCTATGAAATGTGTCGTTCTGTTCATTCCGAGGCCAATGCAATAATTGCCGCGCCGCGCGAACAAATGTTGGGTTCCACGCTGTATATGGCCTGCGTTTCGCCCGAGGACGGTTCACTGGTGCCTGGCACGTCGTCCTGCATGATGTGCAAGCGCCAGATAATCAATGCCGGAATAAGCCGCGTTGTAATACGCGATACGCCCGATGACTACCGAGTTATTGACGTTGAAGAATGGATAACCGACGATGACTCACTTTCAGGCAACTTCGGATATTAAATTACTGCCGGAGGCAAAAATGAAATTCGTAAAAACCGCAACCGCCGCACTGATGTGCATTTTGCTGCTCTGCTCTTGCACAAACAACCTGAAATACGACCAGACCCAACATCTCTATATCGACCGGAAGACCGGGGAAGGCTACGTTGACGCGCCGCTGTGCTACGAGGCGCGCGAAATTGGTGACAAATATGCCAAGCTCCGCAACGATTATACAACCATTGATTTTTTCACCATGGAAGGTGCAGATCCCTTGCTTTGGATCACCGAGGAAGGTAAGACAATCTTCTATAATCGTGACAAGGTCACATTGCCCGATCTCGTTGACATGGAGATCAATGAAATAATGCTGTGCGTCGAAGGGGATACGCTTTATGCCGTTGTCGACATAGTCAAGAGCGACCACATAAGCGCGGTCATCGCCGAATGGGAGTCGGGCGAGAGTATAGAATATCCCGCTATAACGCCGACGTGCCACTACAGCGTCAAGTTTGCGTCGGACAAATATCCATTTATGTATTACAGCCTTGTATACGTAGAATATTCCGACGGTGCTTATCTTTATTGCCGCGACACCGGGCGGTGTGTTCCGGCAGGCGAGGTAATCAGCGGCTACCTTGACGGCTCGCTGGAATGATGCGGAGCCGCTTACTTATGATACTTACTGACTTTTCCGCCTGTCACATTCCCGAGGCGGCAGCAATTGAGGCGCTTTGCTTTTCAGAACCGTGGACGGAGAGCGGACTGAGCCTTTTCACGCGCGAAGGTGGCATGGGTGTCGCCTGCGTTACCGAAGACGGACGCCTTGCCGCTTACGCCTGCATGGTGTATGTGCTGGATGAGGGCGAAATCGTCACGGTCGCCACACACCCGGATTTCAGGCGGCAGGGCCGTGCACGCGGCGCGTTGAGGCAGCTTTGCAAGGCTGCGTCCGAATGTGGCATAGTTACACTGACGCTTGAGGTGCGGGCGTCCAATACTGCGGCCAGATCACTTTATGAAGCCGAGGGCTTTTGCGTGGCGGGACTGCGTCCGGGATTTTATGCCCATCCGCGCGAGGACGCGGTGGTTATGCAGAAAAAAACAGAGGTTGACTGACATATGTACATTCTTGGAATTGAAAGCTCATGTGATGAAACATCGGCTGCGGTAGTTCAGATGGGCGACGGCGTCCGGCGTATCGCTTCCAACATAGTCGCGTCGCAGATAGAAACTCACCGGCTTTACGGCGGTGTTGTACCTGAGATCGCAAGCCGTGCTCACATTGAGGCGGTAAGCGGTATTACGTACGAGGCGCTGCAGAAGGCAGACATAACGCTCGAGCAGATAGGCGCTGTGGCGGTCACGTCGCACCCCGGACTTATTGGGGCACTGCTGGTGGGGGTCAATTTTGCTAAGTCTTTGGCATATGCCAACAATATACCGCTGGTGGCGGTTGACCATATAAAGGCGCACACAGCGGCTGCATATCTTGCCGACCGAGGACTTGAACCTCCTTTTTTGGCGCTGGTGGTTTCCGGCGGACATACGTCGTTCTACCGCGTGACAAGCTATACCGATTTCTGCGAAATCGGTACAACGCGCGACGACGCTGCAGGCGAGGCGTTCGACAAAATCGGACGGGTGATCGGATTGCCGTATCCCGGCGGCGCGGCTATCGACCGTTTGGCTTATGAGGGTGATCCAAAGGCTGTCGCGCTTCCGTCGCCCGCGCTGAGTGGGGAAACGCTGGACTTTTCATTCAGCGGAATAAAAACGGCAGCGCTCAACTATATCAATATGCTCGGGCAGCAGGGACTTGACGTCCCGCGAGCCGATCTTGCGGCATCATATACACGTGCAATTGTGTCGGCTATCACAAAAAAAGCCGAGGCTGCGCTTGAGCGGACAGGGGAGCATAGGCTTGTGCTGGCGGGCGGAGTTGCGGCCAACTCACACCTTCGGGCCGCGCTTGACCGTATGTGCCAGCGCCGCGGTGTGATCATGTCAGTGCCACCGGTGTCGCTGTGCGGGGACAATGCAGCTATGGTGGCGACTGCCGGATATTTTGAATTTCTGGCAGGACATTTGGCCGGCACCGGGCTTAACGCCTCTGCGGTCTGAAAAAACTATATCACATTTCAAAAAAATCAGCCGAGTTTTCCACAATACTTTTCCACACCGATGTGGAAAACTCGCCGGTTTTCCATGCTGAGTTTTCCACAGGTATATGGAAAAACCCGTGGAAAACCTCACTTATCAATAAATATCGTGCAGATTATAAGCCATGTGTTCGGTTTTGTGTGCATTTATTAGGGGGATACCTATGGAAAACAATGATATAAATTATGAGCGGGAAAACATGTCGGAATTCGGTGAGCTGGGTGATAAAGCCGGTGTTCGCGGCAATGTTTCTCCGGCAGTCGTAAAGCGGCTGCCCCGCTATTTCAGATATCTTCGTGAGTTGATCCGACAGGGCAAAAGCCGCATCAGCTCAGGCGAGTTGTCGGATATAATGCACGTCACGGCATCGCAGATACGGCAGGATCTGAACTGCTTCGGTGGATTCGGCCAGCAGGGATACGGATATAACGTCAATTATCTGTATACCAAAATCTGTGATATTCTCGGCGTCGGCTGTGGTTACCGTGCCGTGATTATCGGAGCCGGGAACCTCGGTTCGGCTCTTGTGCGTAACCCCATGTTTGAAAAACGCGGAGTTGATGTAATTGCGTTGTTCGACGTCAATCCTGCGCTTATCGGGCGCACGGTAGGCGAGGCGCAGATATACGACATGAAAGATTTTCCTGCCTACTGCCGGGACAATCACGCAGATATCGCCGTTCTGACACTTCCCAAGGAAGCGGCGGTTGCGGCGGCTGAAATGGTGACGGCGGCGGGTATTCGCGGTATCTGGAATTTTACCGGTAAGGAGCTGGACACCGCCGGTACGGATACAGTGGTGGAAAATGTTCATTTGGGCGACTCTCTCATGACGCTGTGCTACGAGCTGTGCCGCCGCGATAACGGCAATATTTAAGGGTAATATAAGACATGAAAATAAAACTGGATTTTTCGGACGGATCGGTAAGCATACCCGCATCCGCGGTAAAGCGTGTCACGCGGGCGTCCGAGACGGCACTGCGGTTGCTGTTTATTCTGACTTCGGATGCGGGTGTGCGCGAAAACTACGACGCAGAGGCAGAGAGAGTGACCAAACTGCTCAAATGCAGTCGTGCGCAGCTTGACGCTGCACTGGCATTCTGGTGCGGTGCCGGAGTGGCGGATATTGAAAATGAAAACAACTCAGATCAGCCCGCCGGTCGGGAATCCTCTGCGGTCGATGTAAGTGCAGATGGGCAGGGAGCTGTGCAGACAAAAACGGCAGAAGTCGTAGATAGTTCCGTGATTGCCGCGCCGGACCTGCCGGAAAAGCAAAAGTCCGCGCCGGACTCAGTGCAGGGCAGTACCGGGGATGAGCAAGGAGCGGTCACTTCTGCTACCGTACGTCCCACACGCCCTGCTGGTCGCGGCAAGCTGATACGTGCGGCAGAGCTGCCTGACTACTCTACAGAGGCGCTTAACAGCATGCTTGAGAACGACGGGGATGCGGTCGCGCTGGTGGATGAAGCACAGCGGCGTATCGGGCGCATGTTCAACCCGCGTGAGGTATCGGTGCTAATCGGCCTGAAAAGCTATCTTGAGCTGACGGACGATTATCTTTACATATTGCTGGAACACTGCGCCCGTGTGGGCAAGACAAGTATGCGGTACGTTGAAACGGTTGCCTTCGGTATGTATGACGAGGGAGTAAACACGGCTGACGCACTTCGTGAGCAGTTGGCGCAGCGCGAGGAATATGCCACGTTTGAAGGCCGCTTCAAGGCAATGGTTGGGGCGCGCGGCCGCCGGCTGACTGCTAAGGAAAGTCGCTTTGTCAACCGTTGGTGCATTGAGATGAAGTACGGATTTGACATGGTGGAGCTGGCATACGACATAACCGTTGACAGTTGCCATGAATACAATCCCGCATATATGAACGGCATACTTGAGCGCTGGTATGCCGCGGGAATTACCACGCCGGAAGCGGTAAAGTCCGATGCCGAGGCACACAAGAAAGGCAAGCAGGACGGCGCCAGCTTTGATACTGATGAGTTTTTTGAGGCGGCGCTGAAGCGCAGCTATTCCGATAACTGAGGAGGCAGACATGGGCTATAACGCTGAGAACTACCGGCGTATACGCGCCGAATATGAAAATAAATTCACCAAAGCGCGTGCGGATGCCGACATGCGCCGTGAGGAGCTGGCACGCAACATCCCGGGTGTGCGCGAAATTGATGCAAAGCTGGGGCGTACCGGACTTGAAATAATGGGTGCGATACTGGCAGGCGGAGAGGCAACGCAGGAGCAGGTGGCCGAAATACGTCGCAAAAACACCGAATTGCAGGCCCGGCGTGCAGAGCTGTTGCGTCAGTATGGCTATCCGGAGGACTACTCAGACGTGCATTACGAGTGTGAGAAGTGCTCGGACAGCGGATTTGTGGACGGACGCATGTGCTCGTGCATGAAAAAGGCGCTGGTTCTGGCAGGCTGTGAATCATCGGGGCTGGGGCAGCTGCTGCGCGACCAGAGCTTTGAAAACTTTTCTTTGGATTATTACAGCGACAGCCGCGCAGATCGCGAGGAAATGGAGCGCAACCTTACTATTGCATATCGTTTTGCCCAAGGGTTTCACGGTGTCGGCTCGGGAAACCTTTTGCTGATGGGCGGAACGGGGCTCGGAAAGACGCATTTGTCGTCGGCTATGGCGCGCACTATCATTGAGGCCGGATACGATGTCTATTACACCGGAGCGCAGGGAATGCTGTCGGATTTTGAAAGAGAGCGGTTCGGCAACAGTTCGGTCCCGGGAGCGGGAGAGGATACGGAGCGCTATTTTGAGTGCGATTTGTTGATTATCGACGATCTCGGAACTGAGGTGACAAATCAGTTTACGGTTTCATGCCTTTTCAACGTGATAAACACACGGCTGAATTTGGGACGTAGCACGGTTATCAGCACCAATCTGACGCCGGCAGAGCTTAAGAGCCGTTATACCGATCGCATTGTAAGTCGGCTTTTGGGTGAGTATCGTGCGTTGCGGTTTGTCGGCAAGGATGTACGGGCGCAGAAGCTGGGCAGAAAATGATTTTCGGAATAATTGCAAAAAGTGTACGGCATACTATTGACGTACACTTTTTAATATTTTAGGAAAGGCGACAAGATGTCCACTGAACAAACTATTACAAAAACCGGTGAGCTTGCCGGTCTGATATACAAAAATATGAAGATGGGGGCGGATTCTATTATAAATCTGCTTCCAAAAACTGACGATGACACTATCAAGAGTCACATGACGCAGATACTTGACGGATATGAGGCGTTTGCCGCGCGTGCAAAGAGTGCGCTTGAATCACAGGGCGGACAGGCGCGAGAGGAAGGTACCATGGCCAAAATGGGAGCCAAGATGGGCATGAGTATGAAAACCATGGTTGACTCGACTGCAAGTCACATCGCCGAGCTTTTAATGGAGGGATGTGTCATGGGGATCTGCGAGACCACACGCACACTGCGTAGCTTTGAAAATTCCAACTGCTCGGAGGATATGCTTAAACTGTGCCGTGAGATTATTGCCTTTGAGGAAAATAATTTCGAGCAGGCGAGAAAGTTTCTTTGAGAGAATGTTATATCGTCTTATAGGACGGTGAGAGGATTTACAGAAATATCGTTTTTCAAGACGTGGAGAGTGTTTTTTCTATAGAAATATCGTCTTACAGGACGATGAGAAGTGGCCATTTTCTGTTACGCGACAGAAAATGGCCGAAAAGAACGCGCCCGGATGAGGAA
>ENA-ORSL01003327-ORSL01003327.1-human-gut-metagenome-genome-assembly--contig:-NODE-3327-length-10528-cov-2.513797_pt1 | contig 10528 bp, 9 predicted proteins | sample MGYA00242190_ERZ509157 | MGnify/ENA primary metagenome ERZ509157 (study PRJEB26280, sample SAMEA2338664) | human gut metagenome | biome: human gut; feature: human-associated habitat; material: faeces... | reverse complement strand
CGAACACCCGCCCGAATTCTCCCAGCGCCTCATTGCCATCCGCATCGTATTGCCGGTAATGCGCCACCTCGTCGATGAAGAACAGCGACAGCGTCTTAATGCCCTTGTGGAACAGCTGCGCTTCCTTCTGAAAGTGGGAGATGATCGTCTCCCGAATCTGCACACGGCGCATGTCACTTTCGGAGACGTCGCCGATGACTTCACCCTTGTGGATCATATCGCCATTGGTGAAGGTGACGGTTCCGTCAATGGGATCGATCTGTGAAACGGAAAATCCACGGTACTGTTCCATTTCGCCGGAGATGAAATAGAGGTTATCCCCCACGGTCAGTTGGCGAGTTTCGCGGTTGATGGACTTGTTGTATCTGATCTCCAACTCCATGCGCACCTTCGGCGGCTGTTTCGGAGAAAGAATGAAGCTCTCCAGATACAGATAACCGTCCGTGCCGCGGAAATTCTTTACTTCAAAGCCCTTGACCTCAATGCGCTTAACCAGACGCTTGTTGTAAGCGTCCAGCGCGTCCAGCACATAGATCAGGTTGTGCCGCTCCTTGTGCGTTGCGGAGTAGTTGAGCGTGAAAAGCGGATTGAAGGATTTCAGCGCCTTCTGCGTCACGTCGCCGCCCATCTTCTGGGGTTCATCCATGATGATGATCGGGCGATTTGCGGCAATGACGTCAATCGGGCGCCGGCTCTGAAACTCGTCGCGCTTCGAGTAAATGATGCGCGCTTCCTTGCTCCTGCCATCCTCTTTCAAAGAAGCGGCGAACGCCTGTGTATTGATAATCATCACATTGATGCCGCTATCGGCAGAAAAGCTGTCCAGCTGGTTCAGGTTGGCGCTGGAATAGATGAAGAACCGCGCCTTTTTCCCGTAATGCTCCATGAAATGGTCAACGGTAATCTCGAAGGACTTCTTCACGCCCTCGCGAATGGCGATGGACGGCACGACCACGATGAATTTGCTCCAGCCATAGCGCTTGTTCAGCTCGAACATGGTCTTGATGTAGACATACGTCTTGCCCGTTCCGGTTTCCATTTCCACATCCAGCGCACAGCGTCCCAGCCCCTTCGCAAGGGAAGCGGACTGATAAATCTCGTTGTCCTGCTGCACGTCGCGGATGTTTTTCAGCAGCTGCTCATCGGTCAGCTGCAGCATTTCGTTCAGATAGCCGGTATCGTCTACTTCATCCATCGAAATCTGATCAGGAGGAAACAGGCTTATCTGCTGATTCACAGGCGCGAACACAGGCTTTACCTCGCCCAAATCGCGGCGATAGGACACGCCATCGGAATAGGGCTGTCCTTTGAACGCCCTCACAACGCTGTCAACGGCGTCGGTCTGGTATTGCTGTATCTTAAATCGAAATTTCATGGCTTGTGATTCACCTCCTGTTCCAGCATAAGGAAACGGTCAAAATCGCTTTCGTACAGGCGATCCTGAATAATCCGAATCTGCTCAAGCTGCCGCTCGAAGTATTCGTCCGTGAACATATGCCCTTTTTCAGGCGCTCCACGTCCATCGTCCAGCCCTGAATGGTGTGGTCTTTCACGATCTGACCTGCCCATTTGCGGAATTGCACGGCACGCTGGTTATTGACCTTGAAGCCAACGGCTATGATCATTTGCAGGTTAAAGTGAGCCACCTCACGGTTGACCTGCCGCACACCTTCTGTTTGAACTATTCGGAATTTCCGAATAGTTGCCGCCTCAGTCAATTCTCCGTCTGCGTATATCTTTTTGATATGCTCATTGATTGTAGGAAGCCCTACATCATACAATGCCGCCATCATCTTCTGCGTCAACCAGATGTTTTCATCCTCGTAGCGCATCTCGAAGCTGACGTCGCTCTCGCCGGTGGCGGCGACGAAGGTCAGATATTCCGCGGCAGAGCTGCGCAGGGCAAGCTCCTTTTTCTTCTGCGCCGCCATATCACAGCACCTTCCTTACGGTCGAGGGCGAGTAGGTCTCGAAAATCTGGTCAAAGTTGGTGGCCGTGCTGTCATCCGCCATAGACGCGTCGCGGAAGACGGCGTAGGAGGGCTGCTTTTTCGCAATCGCCGTGACGGTTTCAGTGGTTACGCCCGTATCGAAGCAGGCCAACAGGAAGCCGTCCGCCACAGCCAACACGCGCTTGCCGTCGATCACCGTTTCCGTGATTTTGCTGGAGGGCAGCATGCCCAGCTCCAGCATGACCTGGAACAGCAGATCTTCCGGCGTGCGGTCGGGCTTGATGTTATCCGTCGTGAAGGAAAGTAAATCCTGCCGCATTGCGCCGGGCGTGTAGTAGACGTCCTGCATGTTGGAGGAATCCAGCCGCAGGCAGCGGAAGCCGCCGTCAAAGTCCTGCGTCAACGTCAGCCCCGCGTCCTCGCGGATTTTCTTTGCAGCGCGGCGAATGCGCTCCTTGCCGATTTCGCAGATGTTCTTGTAACCAGCCTTGTAGGCATCGCTATCCTCAGGAAGGGTTTCAGGAAGTTGCACCAAAACAAAGTGTCGTTTCCCTCCATCTTCCGCATTTAATTGCATTACAGCGTGGGCAGTTGTCGCTGAACCTGAGAAGAAGTCTATAATAATCGAATCATCCTGAGAGCCTATTTGCACTAGCTTTTTCAGCAACCGCACTGGCTTTGGATAATCGAAATAAGCATGCCCATCAAAAAGTATTTTGACCTCTTGTGTTGCTTCTTGAGAATGTCCGACCTCGGAGTTAGGCCACCATGTCCATACATTTTTACCTTCACGCTCAGATAAATAGGTTTTCCTTCGCGGAATTCCTTTTCCATCTTTTCCAAACCACATACGGCCTTCTTTGCACTGCTTTAGGAACTCGCTTTCCACGTTTTTCCAGCATCTTCCCTCGGGAGGAGTAAACTTTGCACCTCCTGGAGTTGTTATTTCATACATTTGATTAGGTCTATATCCTTGCGCTGTAAAATCGCTCGAAGCCCATGCACCACGAGGATCATTATCAGGGTTGGAATAATTACCTGCGTCTTTCTCCGTAAGTCGTACTTTATTTATGGCAGAAGATAAATTATTTCTGGACTTGGCATAGGTAATTATGTAGTCATGTGCCGTACTAACCAATTTGCGCATATCAGGAGATGTTCTCCGTTGCCATATAAACTGACCAACGAAATTTTCTGCCCCGTAAACCTCATCGCATATTTTCCGCATATTTTCCTGTTCGTGATCGTCAATACTGATAAAGATAACTCCATCCTCACTCAGCAAATCCTTTGCCACTCTCAGTCGCGGATAGATCATATTCAGCCAATCCGTATGGAAGCGGCCGTTGCTGTCGGTGTTCTGCATGAGCTGGTTGCCCTGTTCGTCATACTGCCCGCTTCTGCCCAAATAGCTATCCGTGTCCTCGGCAAAATCGTCCTCATACACGAAATCGTTGCCGGTGTTGTAGGGCGGGTCGATATAGATCATCTTCACCTTGCCCAGATACGTTTCTCGCAAGAGCTTGAGCACATCCAGATTGTCGCCCTCGATATACAGATTCTCGCTGTCCCAGCCGCCGGGCGTGCCATCCTTGCCCACGCTGTCCGTCTTGATGGGGCGCAGTGTCGCCGAAATGGGCGCGTTCGCCGTCAGCATGGCCTTTTTCTTGTCCGGCCACGTAAACTGATAGCGCTCTTCGCGGCCTTCGACGACCGTCGTGGAAATCTCCTGCATCAGCACGTCCTTGTCAATGGCGCGGACGACCTCGCCATTCTCGTTCACGGTCTCTGTGACCGCGTTCGGGAACAGCGCCGCCAGCTTCTTGAAGTTCTCGTCGGCCAAATTCGCTGTACGCATCGTAAGTTTGTCCATTATCTATTCCTCCATGACTGCTGCTGATTTTTTATCTGATGTTGCGTTTCTTTCAGATATAAATACTCTAATTGCAAATACAGGTTGGATTGTAATCCGCTATCGGTGATCGTTTCAAATGACACTGCCGTCACCTTAGGGATAGCTTGAATCGTTGCGTACATATCGGGATACTTCGTGTTGTTTTGCTTTATCTGATTGATGACGTCATTACGCTCAAAAGGATTTGCTATTAATTTGCCATATGTATCAACAATATCCTTCTGCAAGTCTGTAAGGAACCTTCTCTCTCTTGCGTACAATTCCGCGGCCTGACGAATAATGTCCTGCTGATTCATGACTGTCCCTCCATTTCTCTTTGCAATGTGCGTATTCTCTGCACCAACTCAAACTTCTTTTTAGGTTGCTTCTCCGCCCACGCCTGCTTTTCCAGCTTGTCAATTTCCTTTTGCAGCTTTGCCCGCTTATCGTCCAGCGCAATCTGCTCGTTCAGCGTGTTGCCGCCCTCGATTTCGATGTGCCCGATCTGCGTGACCACGCTTTCCCAAACCGCGTCCATGTTCAAGCCCTGAAGACGGAGCGTCCGACTTCCGGCAGGCTGCCATTCATCCATGATGAGCTTTGTCTGCCACAGGGCGAGACGCTCTGCCTGCTCGCAGGTAAGGACAAGCACAAGGTTCTGCCCGAAGGTTCGGGCAATGAAAACGATGTTCTGCTTATCAAATTCCTTCCGGCGCAGGCTGACCTGCACCACAAAAAAAGCGTGAATATCCTTGCCGTCCGCCAGATTCAGCGAAACCGTGGATATTTCGTTGCAAACCGTGATCCGCGCCACATCGGCTTTAAAGCTCTTGCGACGCTCGGCACTCATATCCGCAGCAAAATGCTCGAGCACCTTTTTCTTGGGAATGATCTTTCTGACCTCTGTGGATAATGGCAATCCCAGCATGAAACACACCTCACTTTACGACAAGGAAGCATATAAGCTCGAAGTCGTCCAGTCCGTTAATCGCCCCGGACAGAAAGCTCATCTGATTTCCCTTCAGGAAGGAATCGACGTCGCTTTCGTCCTTTGTCTCGATGATGGAGTCGATCGCAAGGCTCAGAAGCTCTGACATCTCCGCCATGTTCCGCCCGTCGTCCGTCTCGGCATTGAACGCATTGCAGAGGACCGGCACGGGCTTGTCCTGCCCGCGGCAGAGCAGACGGACGGAGTCGAGCAGCTTCTTTGGGTTCAGATAGTCGCAGATGATTTCGCCGTCCGTCCCGATATACACCATGTAGAAGGGATGGATGCGGTTCTGGCTATTGATGTTGACGCCATTGTTGACGTTCTTCAGCACGAAGATGACGCCTTCCGGGCATTCCTCCGTCGCGGGAACGACGGCGTACAATCCTTTCGGCTTGCTTTCAAGACTGCCATGCGTCTTCATGTAGTCCAGCAGGTCGAGACGGAATTCGTTCAGCCCCAAATCCATGATGGAGATGCCAGTGGACATATCCTCGATATCGACAACTTCCTCCTGCAGCCGCTTGAGCTGCGCCTTGCGGTATTCGAGGTCGCCCTTTTCTTCCGCGTTGATGAGGTCATCGTCGCCGGTGGAGGTCATGACCGAAATCTTCATGCGCGTTTCAACGCGGGATTTCAGGTTGATGTACTCATCCAGCGTCATATCCGGCCAGAAGTTTACGAGCTGTATGACGTCGTTGCGGCTGCCGATACGGTCAATACGCCCGAAGCGCTGAATGATGCGCACAGGATTCCAGTGAATATCGTAGTTGACCAGATAGTCGCAGTCCTGCAGGTTCTGACCTTCGGAAATACAGTCCGTGGCAATCAGAATGTCGATTTCGGCAGGATTGTCCGGCATGAGTACATCCTTGCTCTTGGAAACCGGGGAGAAGCAGGTCAGCACATTATTGAGCGTCGCTTTCAAGCCGCGAATGGTCGTTTTGCCGTCCGCACTGCCGGTAATCACCGCCGTGTCCAGTCCATGGCGCGATTTCATACGGGCGCTGACCTGATCATACAGGTAGTTTGCCGTGTCCGCAAACGCCGAGAAAATGATGACCTTCCTGTTGCCCGGATTTATCGGATGGGCGATCTTATCGTCCAGCAGATGAAAGAGCGTCTGAAGCTTGCTGTCATGCTCCGGGGTGATGTCGTTCATCATCAGAAGCAGCAGCTCCAAATTCTCCGCGTCCTTCGCCAGCTCGCTTCGCCATGAAACATAGTCCATATCGGCAATATCGATCTTGATCTTTTTGCCGATCCGGGTAAAATCCGTGTTTTCGTCTTCCGCGTCAAAGTCGTTGTCCGACACATCGCGCATCTCGATTTCTCCGCCGCCCCCGGCCACAAAGTTGTCGATGGTCGCGATGGTTGAATTGATTATGCCCAGTATGCGCCCAAGGGTCAGACGAAAAGAATAGACCGAGCTCTCAAGGCGCTTCAGCAGGTTTATGCTCATCAGACGCCTGATGCCGGATTCACGCCCGCGCATGGACATGTTGGCGACCTTTTCCAGATCAATATACTTCGCCAGCTTACTGGGAAGGATGTAGCTGGACGGCGTATAAACGCATAGCGACAGCAGCCCCAGCTGCTCGAATATTTCATTATAGTTGATCGCGCTGTTCAGGTCGGTCAGATTCGGGCGGAGGCTGATGGGTTTCAGCCTTTCCGGGAATTTGCCGATGGCAGCGGTATTGTAGTATTTTTCGATGTGCTTTCGGGAGCGGGCAATCGTCACGCTGTCCAGAAGCTCAAAGAAATCAAAATCGAGCATCCGGAGCAGGGCGTCCGTCGTGCGCTTTTCTGGCTTCAAATCGCTCCATTCATTGAAAGCGCGCTGTGCCTGACGGAAGATTTCATCAATGGATTTTTTCGTATTCAGCTCCTTTTCGAGTATTTCCGGGTTGCCCTCGTAGGCCAGTGCAAGTTGATTGCGCAGATCGAGGAAGCGATTGTTGACCGGCGTTGCCGAAAGCATCAGCACTTTCGTCTTTACACCGGAGCGGATAATCTTGCGCATCAGAATCTGATAACGATTTTCGCCGTCGCGCTTATGTGTACCGACGCCGCCTTCGCCATTGCGAAAATTATGGGACTCATCGATAACGACGAGGTCGTAGTTCCCCCAGTTCAGCCGGTCAAGGTCAAGCCCGTTCGACATACCGCCCTTGCGCGAAAGGTCGGTATGGAAAAGCACATCGTAGTTCAGGCGGTCTGTCGCAATCGGATTGTTGACATAATTATCTTTGAACGTGTTCCAGTTCTCGGATAGCCGCTTGGGACAGAGCACAAGCACGGTCTTATTGCGGTTTTCATAGTACTTTATGACTGCCAGCGCCGTGAACGTCTTACCAAGGCCAACGCTGTCTGCCAGAATACAGCCGTTAAATTTCTCCAGTTTATTGATGATTGCCAGCACGGCATCTCGCTGGAAGTCGTATAGCATGCTCCAGATTTTGCTCTGTTTGAAGCCGGTTGCCTCGTTTGGAAGGACGTCTTCGGAAATATCCTCGAGGAACTCGCTGAACACATGATACAGCGTCATAAAGTAGATGAATTCCGGAGAGTTTTCGTTGTAGGCGTGGCTGATATTGTCCAGCACAACATCCGTCACATCCTGCATTTTCGTTTTGTCATTCCAAAGGGAATTGAACAGCTGCATGTACTGCGTGGCGAACGGCGCTTCCATGCAGTTGACCATGTTGTAGGTGTTGTTGCCGCGCTCACAGCCAATATCAACCGTGGTGAAACCGTTGAGCGGCATATAGGCCGTTTGCTCGGTTTTCGAGGTAACGGTCATAAAACCGCTCATATTTTCGCCGGTTGTGTTGGATTTGAACGTTGCCTTGCTGCTGATCCATTGGGCGCATTCTTTTGCGATAGCGCGTTGCGTCATTTCATTACGCAGTTTAATTTCAAACTCAGTACCGTACAGGCTGCTCTCGCGACTGATACGGGGTATGTAAAACTCGCGCTTCTGCTTTTCTGCTCGCTCTTTGATGAAGGTGGGCGAAGTGAAAATGAAGCGAAACTCATCTACTTGCTCAAGCTGTTTTTTCAACTTCTCAAAGGCGTACATGGAAAAGCAGGCCGCAGCAATAGAAACTTTGCTTCCTTTTTTAATCACTGCGGCGAGATCATCTCGCACAGTATCATGAATGTTATCCAGGATTTTCACAACAGTATGCCTTTCTCTATTTGAGCTTGTTGGCTTATTCTTGCTCTTTAGTAGTTTTCACATGTTCCATGATGTCACCGTAATCCGCATCAAGCAGATCACAAATCTTATCCAGTACGAGCAGGGCAACGATCTCGTCCCGGCGCAGTTTTGTCAGAGTGTTGGAGGAAAAGCCTGCCAACCGGCGAAGATCAGCCTTGCTGAGTTTCTTATCAATCAATAACTTCCATAATTTATTATACGAAATGGCCATAAAAGTGACCTCCTTCCAGTTTCACGACATTCAGCATATCATAAAAAGCTTTCGATTGCAACGTAGTTTCCAAAGATCTTGCGAAACGTTCGATACATATCCATCATAAAAGAAGCGCATCGCTAATCATTTGACTTTTACAGGATGGTGTGATATAATTTGCATTCCGCATCAATAGATGAGCAAAAGTCTAAATAAATTATGTCATCTAATCTTTAAAAAAACGATAGTTGTCTTACACACAAAAGGCATATTGATGTTGCTGCGCAATACAATATATTGTGATTATAGCACACATTTTGCACTTAATCGTCCTATATATGGTGTATGTTCAATCGATGCTTTGACACGGCATCCGGATTTGAGCTGCTTATCAGCGCAATGAACCTTGATGCAAAGAAATCAATAATTGACATTATATACTTGACATTCTTGCTGTGCTGAGATATACGTATAATTGCAGTTGAGCAGCTGCATCAGAACCGAGGAGGTAGCCAAAATGAGTGAGAAAAGACCAGTGTTCATCCAAATAATGAGTCCCAAGCTGGAAGACACTGTAGCAGTTCTGGAAGCTGTAAAGGGCAAAGAACGAAGCTGGGCAGAATTTGCCAAAGAAAGCGGTATCAACCCGTCTACTGTGTCGCGTGTCATTAACGGCAAGCAGAAAAACCCGTTAACAATCAAGACCCTTGAAAAGCTGTTCGAGCATCGTGTCGAGGAGTAAGGTTGAACTCGATTCCTTTATTCTGCGGTGCAGTGGCATTATCAGCAGCGAAAAGCAGAAAGATATGGTGGACGATCATATGGCCCAGCGCGATAAGATCGATGCCATATATGATGCAATTGACCAGAGTGTACTGAATAGTCTCGTAAACAGATTCATCGCTTTCTCGCGAGTTGATAGTGTCGGTGATGGTTCTCCAAATGAAGAGGAAATCAAGAGGCTATTCGGTGATATCCATTCTGACTTCCTCATGAAAGCTGGAGAAGGTGAAAACGCTCAGGCATATGGCTTTGTGTATGTCCCGTTGAAAAACCGTGATGATGAGCACAATAATGATGAAGATATCGAAAAACGTGTCCGACGGGTTACAAGAACCGTGATTGAAAACTTCGCTCCTATCTTCCTTGAAGACGCGTGGGGACTTGACGAATGCCTCAGTCAGCGAGTAACCATCGTCTTTGCGGAAAAATTGTATTATGAAGCTTTTTGGGAAAGCATTGCGAAACGAACCATTAACCACGATATGACCGCGCTGCTGGTAGACACAGAGGAAAAGAAAGTCATCGAGGAGAAACCGTTGGTCAGGCAAGAAGGTAAGTCTACTCAGTCAAATGCTCTGGTACGCATTCGTGTACTAAAGCCGCCAAATATCGGCATTAAGCATTCTTCAACCATAACACGTTTTCACCGTTTTTCAAACGTCATGTGAGTTGCGTGTGAGTTGCCGGAATCCTGCATCTGCGCCAGAATTACATATTGCAGGACAAATAGAAATTTAAGCCGCGTGAGCGCCGTACAGCGCTCACGCTTCACATATCTGCGGCGGCAGGCTCACCACCTGCCGCCGCTTTATTCTAAAAAATCTAAAAAATCCCCTCAACCCTCTTGACATATTCATAGTTTTATGATATAATCAATATGGAAGGAGGTGCATGTGATGTGGGACACATTCTGTCAGGCCGCGCAAGCGATTATGGCAATCGCTGCAACAATCGACATAATCATCCGCTTGCGCGACCGACACCGGGAACGGTCAGATAAAACCCTCTACTGCCACAAGCGTACACTGACCGGCCAAGGGGCTTTAGCCCCTTCCTCCCGTTTGATTCTACCACATCGTAAACCATAAAGTCAAGAAAGATTTTAACCGACGCTTTACTGTTTAGCGCAACAGTGCTCAACCTGATTTGCGAACTGACGCGCACGACGCATACCGCGCTCACGCCGGTCGTGCTTGTAACTAACTCCATCGCCGCCGCGCTGACCGCCATCTTGCTCATTATGGAAATCAAAGACCGCAAAAGGAGGTAATCCCATGCTAATATCCGCCGCCCAATACGCCCAGTTGCACGGCAAAGACCGCGCAACCGTACTAAAGCTAATATACGCCGAGCGCCTGCCCGCCCAGAAGATCGGCAATCAATGGGCGATCGACGACCAGACGCCATTTCCCGCCGACGCGCGCATGAAGTCGGGTAAATACGTCGGCTGGCGTAAGAAAAGCAGCTCCGAACCCGAACAGCCCTGAATGCA
>ENA-ORSL01003322-ORSL01003322.1-human-gut-metagenome-genome-assembly--contig:-NODE-3322-length-10536-cov-2.594123_pt1 | contig 10536 bp, 9 predicted proteins | sample MGYA00242190_ERZ509157 | MGnify/ENA primary metagenome ERZ509157 (study PRJEB26280, sample SAMEA2338664) | human gut metagenome | biome: human gut; feature: human-associated habitat; material: faeces... | reverse complement strand
GCTCTTCCGATCTGATGATTTTCCAGGATCCCATGTCCTCCCTGAATGAACGGGCGAAGGTGGATTATATTGTCAGTGAAGGACTTTACGCGGGCGGACATCATCTGTCCGAAAGCGAGCGTCAGGCCAAGGTGGCAAGCGCCCTGTCCGACGTGGGTCTGCTTCCGGAATTTGCCAGCCGCTTCCCCCACGAGTTCTCCGGCGGTCAGCGTCAGCGCATCGGCATTGCCCGGGCGCTGATCATGGAACCGGACTTCATCATTGCCGACGAGCCGATCTCCGCGCTGGACGTTTCCATCCGGGCGCAGGTTCTGAACCTGCTGTCCAAGCTGCAGAAGGAGCGGAATCTGACCTATCTGTTCATCGCCCACGACCTGTCGGTGGTTCGCTTTATCTGCGACCGCATCGCCGTCATTCACAAGGGCAAGATCGTGGAGCTGGCGCAGAGCGAGGAGCTGTTCGCCCATCCCCTGCACCCCTACACCCGTGCGCTGCTGTCCGCCATCCCCCAGCCCGACCCCATCGCGGAGCGGCAGAAAAAGCTCATCGTCTACGACCCCAGCTGCCATCACTACAGCGAGACGAACCAGCCGGACTGGTGCGAGATCGTCCCCGGCCACTTTGTTCTGGCAAGTGAGCCTGAGCTGGAAGAATACCGCAAACAGTTTTGACATTCTGCAAGCAGAGCACGGGTATGTGTTCTGCTTGCGCCATATTTCTTTTCGAGGTGCCTGCCATGATCGATCCCAAGCCCCTTTTCCCCGGCGCCAGAGTGGCGCTGGTCGCCCCCGCCTCCGCCGTGCCGGAGGAAAAACTGCCCGGCGCTCTTGACCTCGTCCGTCGGCTGGGCATGGAGCCGGTGCTGTACCCCTCCTGCTATTTTGCCAACCGGGACGGCTATCTGGCCGCAACGGACGCCCAGCGGGCGGAGGACGTCAACCGCGCCTTTGCCGACAAAACCATTGACGGCGTGTGGTGCATCCGCGGCGGCTACGGCGGCCACCGCATTCTTCCCCTGCTGGACGCGGACGCTATCCGGAAGAACCCCAAGTGGTTCGGCGGCTATTCCGACGTCACCGCCCTGCACCTGTTTCTGAATCAGGTCTGCGGTCTCGCCACCTTCCACTGCACCATGCCCTCCACGGAGCCGCACCCGGATACATACACACTCGACTATCTGAAAAAGGCCCTGTTCGGCGGTCTGAACGGCGCACTTTCCAATCCGGAAGGTCAGAGCATCCGCACGTTGGTTCCGGGTAAGGCGGAAGGCGTTCTCTGCGGCGGCAATCTGTCCCTGCTGGCGGCGTCTCTCGGCACGCCTTGGGAGGTCGATACCAAGGGCAAAATCCTGTTTCTGGAGGACATCGGCGAAAAAACCTACCGTCTGGACAGTATGCTCACCCAGCTGCGCAACGCCGGAAAGTTCCGGGACTGCGCCGGTATCATTCTGGGCGCGTGGACGGACTGCGTGCCGGAAATGCCGGAGCGCACCCTGACGCTGGACGAGATCTTCACCCAGCTCATCGTCCCCGCCGGAAAGCCCGCCGTCATGGATTTGGCCTGCGGCCACTGCGCCACCACCCTGGCGCTGCCCATGGGCCGCAAGTGCCGTCTGAACGCGGACGCGGGCAGCATCACATTGGAGGCGTGACCATGAACGATCTGGCTTCCCGGCTGAATGCCGTCATGGATGCGTTTCCCGCCAAAACCGCGTTATACTGCGTGGACTTGACCACCGGCACCCCCATTGCCGCCATTCGGGAGAACACCCGCGTGGTCTCCGCCTCCACCATCAAGGTATCCATTCTGTGCTGCGCTCTTCAGGACGTGATGGACGGGAAGCTGTCTCTTGACCAGCCCCTTGCCATTGCCCCGGCGGATTTTTGCAGCGACACCGAGGTCTTTGAACCCGGCTACCGGCAGGACGGCGCTTCTCTCTGGGAAATGCTGTACTGGATGATCGTTTCCAGCGACAATACCGCCACCAATACCATTATTTCCCTGCTGGGCTACGACCACGTCAACCAGTATTGCCGGGCAATCGGCCTGACCCAGACCTCTCTCCAGCGGAAAATGCTGGACTTTCAGGCCATCGCCGAGGGGCGGAACAACTATACCTCCCCTGCCGACCTGTACCGGGTGTTTTCCCTGCTGTACCATGGGGAAATCCTGAATAAGCCCCTGCGGGAGGTCGCCTTCGACTTTCTTTCCCGCTGCCGCAGTACCGACGCATTGCAGCGGTACATCCCCGACGCCGTGACCGTGCTCCACAAGCCCGGCGGGCTGGATCACCTGAACCACGACGTGGGCATTTTCCTGACGGACGACCGCCCCTATTATCTTGGCATTTTTACATGGGACGGCCCCGCGCTGGACGGTCAGCCCCAGCAAAACCGGCTCATCGGTCAGCTGTCCCGGATGATCTACGACGCTATGAAGGGAGAGAAATAAATGAAAGCCATTGTAAACGTCCCCATCTGCGCCCTGCTGGCCGCCCCCACCCGGGAAAGCACGCTGGAAGACGAGGCGCTGTACGGCATGGTGGTGGATATTCTGGAAGAACCTGCCCCCGGCTGGTACCATGTCCGCACCCATTACCGCTATGAGGGTATCGTCTCCGCCGATGATCTGATCGTCGGCGACGAAGCCGCTGACGCTTGGGCGGCGCTGCCCAAAAAAATTGTCCGCAATAAGAACTTCTGCGACGTGCTTTCCGCCCCCAAGGTACAAGGCTGGATCATGGCCGCCCTTCCCCGTGGCGGCATTCTCTCCCCGGTGGGTCAGCCGGAAAAGGGCTGGCAGCAGGTGCGTCTGGCGGATGGCCGAACGGGCTTCGTCCCGGAAAGCATCCTCGGGGAATACTATGCCGCGCCCCTGTCTCAGGACGAGGAAACCCTTCGTCAGGCGCTGGTGGACGCCGCCATGCTCTATCAGGGCACCCATTACCGCTGGGGCGGCAAGTCCCCCATGGGCATCGACTGCTCCGGCCTGGTGTCCATGGCCTATATGCTCTGCGGCATTCTTATTTACCGGGACGCCCATATCATGGAGGACTTTCCCATTCACGAAATTTCTCTGGAAAATGTGAAACCCGGTGATCTGCTGTTCTTCCCCGGCCATGTGGCCATGTACATCGGAGAAGGACGCTACTGCCACAGCACCGGCCGCAGCGGGGACAACGGCTTCGCCCTCAACTCCCTGAACCCCGGCGACCCCGACTACCGGGCAGACCTGAAAGCCGCCATCACTCAGGTTGGCTCCTACTTTTGATTTAATAAGGAAAGCGAGAGAAAATAAATGAAAGTATTTTTAAGCGCAGACATGGAAGGCACCTGCGGCATCGTCTCGTGGCCGGAGACGGAGCGCACCACCCCCTTTGACTACAGCCCCGCCCAGAAGCAGATGACCCGCGAGGTCGCCGCCGCCTGTCAGGGCGCGCTTTCCGCCGGTGCGGCGGAGGTTCTGGTGAAGGACGCCCACGACTCCGCCCGGAACATCGACCCCGCCGGACTTCCCCGGGGCATCCGCATGAACCGCAGCTGGTCGGGCGACCCCCTGAGCATGATGAGCGGCCTGAATCAGGAGAAATTTGACGCCGTGTTCTTCACCGGCTACCACGCCTGGGCAGGCTGCCCCGGCAATCCCCTGAGCCACACCATGAACGGCCGGAACAACCACGTTTTCCTCAACGGCACGCTGTGCAGTGAATTTCTCATCAATTCCTACACCGCCGGATATTACGGTGTTCCCGTGGCGCTGCTCACCGGCGACAAGGCGCTGTGTGACTTTGCCAAAACCCTGATCCCTGCCATCACCACCGTTCCCGTGAACGAGGGCCGGGGCGGCAGTGTCACCTCCCTGCACCCCGACGAGGCGGTGGAACGCATCGAAGCGGCAGCGAAGGAAGCGGTCGCCAAGGCGGCGCAGTGCGTCGTCCCCATGCCGGAGCATTTCCACATGGAGATCGATTTCGTCAAGCACCATGTGGCCTACTCCAAGAGCTTCTACCCCGGTGCGACCCTGAAAGATGACAAATTCGTCTGCTTCGACTCCGACGACTGGTACGAGGTTCTGCGCTTCTGCCACTTCGTTCTCAGCGACGGTTAATTCCAAAAGCACGGCTCGAAAGCCGTGCTTTTGCCTTGCAAATTGCATTTTTTGTGCTATAGTAAAAGAAAAAAGGAGAAAGACAGATGAGCAAAGAATTCCTTTACACCCTGCTTGACAGCATGTCCGTTTCCGGCCATGAAATTCCGCTGCAAAAGAAGGTCATCGCCGAGATGACCCCCCACTGTGACAAGATCATCACCGATTATACCGGCAACGTCGTCTGCGTGCTGAACCCCGACGCGCCCTTCAAGGTGATGCTGGCCGCTCACATTGACGAGATCGGTCTGATCGTCACCCACATCCAGCCCGACGGCCTGCTTCGTGTGTCCAAGTCCGGCGGCATTTTCCCCGGCGTTTACCCCGGCCATCAGGTGGCCGTCCACGGCTATGCCCAGACCGTTTACGGCGCGGTCGTCCGCAGCAAGGACATGGACAAGGCCGACCTGAAAGCGGACGAGCTGTACATCGACATCGGCGCGAAGGACGCCGCTGACGCCCGGAAATACGTGCAGGAGGGCGACCCCGTCCACATGAACACCTACCATCAGGAGATGATCAACGGCTTCCTTTCTGCCCGTGGCATTGACGACCGGGGCTGCGCCTACATCATTCTGGAAGCCCTGAAACGGGCAAAGGCCATGGGCTGCTCTGTAGGCGTTTACGCCGCCACCACCGTGGGCGAAGAAACCACCGGCCGGGGTTCTTACTGGGTCGGCTCTGCCATCCGTCCCGACGTTGCCATCGTCACCGACGTCACTTTTGCCTCCGATTATCCCGGCGTGGATGCCAAGCAGTCCGGCGAGGTGAAGCTGGGCTGCGGCGGCGTGCTCTGCAACAGCTCCATCGGCAGCCGGAAGGTCAACGACCTGCTGAAAACCGTTGCGAAGGAGCATAACATCCCCTACCAAATCGAGTCCTACATGGGCAGAACCTACACCGACGCGGACAACCTCCACGTCACCGGCACCGGCGTGGTCACGGCGCTGCTGTCCCTGCCCCTGCGGTACATGCACTGCCCCTGCGAGGTGTGCCACATGGACGACATCGAAAACTGCATTGAGCTGCTGGCGCAGTTCCTGTGCCGCATCGATGAGCATATTGATCTCGACCCCTTTCACTGATCTCAAAATCTAAAACAGGGAGGAAACCATCATGACTTATCAGGAAGTTCTTGAAAACGCACGTGCGGTTCTCAGCAAAAACTGCAAGGCCTGCCCCGTCTGCAACGGCAAAGCCTGCGGCAACCACATTCCCGGCCCCGGCGCCAAGGGCGTTGGCGACACCGCCATCCGCAACTATGAAAAGTGGCAGGACATCCGCGTCAACATGGACACCATTCACCCCTGTGTGACGCCGGACACCTCTCTGAACCTGTTCGGCAAAACCTTCCGCTATCCCTTCTTCGCAGGCCCCGTGGGCGCCGTCACCGTCCACTACAGCGACAAATATGACGACATGGCTTACAACAACATTCTCGTAAAAGCCTGTGCCGACAATGGCATTGCCGCCTTCACCGGCGACGGTCTGAACGGCGAGGTCATGAAGGTCGCATGCAAGGCCATCGCCGCCTCCGACGGCCCCGCCATCCCCACGGTGAAGCCCTGGAACCTGGAGACCATTCAGGAAAAGCTGGGCTATTGCCGGGAATCCGGCTGCTTCGCCGTGGCTATGGACATTGACGCGGCGGGTCTGCCCTTCCTGAAAAACATGAATCCCCCGGCGGGCAGCAAGACCGTGGAGCAGCTGGCCGAGATCGCCGGAATGGTCGGAAAGCCCTTCATCGTCAAGGGCATCATGACCGTGGCAGGCGCGCTGAAAGCCAAAGAGGCCGGGGCTTCCGCCATCGTGGTCAGCAACCACGGCGGCCGCGTTCTGGATCAATGCGCCGCTACTGCCGAAGTTCTGGCGGACATCGCGGACGCCATGAAGGGCAGCGGTGTGAAGATCTTCGTGGACGGCGGCATCCGCAGCGGCGTTGACGTCTTCAAGGCGCTGGCGCTGGGCGCTGACGCGGTGCTCATCTGCCGGCCTTTCGTTCCCATGGTCTACGGCGGTGCCGAGGAAGGCGTGAAGCTTTACATTGAGAAGATCGGCGCGGAGCTGAGCGACACCATGGCCATGTGCGGCGCGGAGAATCTGGCGTCCATCAATCGGGATATGGTGCTTGTGAAGTAACATCGTCTGCGTTCCCTCTCCCGGATACCGTATTCCGGTATCCGGGAGGTTTTTCGCTGGATTCAAAGAAAAAATACCCTTTCTTTTTTCTGAAATCTATGGTAAAATATACGGACTTTCTATAGGAGGCCGGGTTATGGCACATTTTTTGCTGCGTCTCTTTGTTAAAAACGCCGACCAGACCAGCGACCCCAAAGTGCGCGCCGCCGTGGGTACTCTGTCCGGGATCGTGGGCATTCTCTGCAATTTCTTCCTTTTCCTCGGGAAAGTCATTATCGGCACCCTGTCCGGCTCCGTTTCCATCACTGCTGACGCCATGAACAACCTGTCCGATGCGGCCAGCTCCATTGTGACGCTGGTTGGCTTCAAGCTGGCGGAGCAGCCCGCCGACGCGGAACACCCCTACGGCCACGCCCGGTTTGAATACCTGTCCGGTCTGGTGGTCTCCGCCATGATCGTCATTATCGGCTTCGAGCTGGCAAAGACCTCCGTGGGGAAAATCCTCTCCCCGGTGCCGGTGGTGTTTTCCGCCCCGCTGGCGGCGGTGCTGGTGCTGTCCATCGCCGTCAAGCTGTGGCTGTGCCTGTTCAACCGGACGCTGGGCAGGAAAATCAACTCCACCACTTTGCTCGCAACCTCCGAGGACAGCCGCAACGACATCATCACCACCGCCGCCGTCCTGCTGGCCGCCGTCATCGAGGCCGTTTCCGGGCTGTCCATTGACGGCTTCGTGGGTCTGGCCGTGTCGCTGTTCATTCTCTACAGCGGTGCCAAGCTGGCGAAGGAGACCATCAGTCCCCTGCTTGGCGAAGCTGCCTCCCCCGAACTTCAATCGCGTATCGTGGACTACATCAGCGCCCAGCCCAAGGTTCTGGGATATCACGACCTGATGGTTCACGATTACGGACCCGGCCAGCGCTTTGCCACCATCCACGTGGAAATGGACTGCAAGGAAGACCCCATGCAGTGCCACGAGCTGATCGACGACATGGAGCGGGAGTGTCTGAAAAGCCACAACGTCCATCTGGTCATTCACTACGACCCCGTGGTAACGGACGACCCGGAGCTGACCCGGCTTCACATTCTCGTGGACGACTTGCTCAGCGAAATGGACGCCCGGCTGAAAACCCACGATTTCCGCATGGTGCCCGGCGGCGGACATACCAACCTCATTTTTGACATTGCCGTGCCTCAGGACACGAAATTTACAAAGTCGGAAATTCAGGATAAGCTTGAGGAAGCGCTTCGCGCCCGGGAGGGCAAAACCTACCACACCATCATCACCTTCGACCCCCTCGCCTTCAATCAGGAATCCTGTGAGCACCAATAACCGTCGATTTTCGGCAGATTTCAATTTTTCGTCTTGCACTTTTCCAAAAAGCCGTTATAATATCTCTGCTAATAGAAAGAAGGTGCTCATTTGAACCAGACGAACAGAAACATGCTGGAAGGGCCTCTGTTTCCGAATATCATCCGGTTTACCATTCCCATTATTCTGACCAGCGTTTTACAGCTGCTTTTCAACGCGGCGGACCTCGTGGTGGTGGGGCAGTTCTGCGGCAGCGTGTCCGTCGCCGCGGTGGGCGCTACCGGTTCCATTACCGGTCTGCTGGTCAATTTCTTCATCGGCCTGTCCGTAGGCGCGGGCGTGGCCGTCGCCCACGGCCTTGGCGGCCGGGAAAATCAGGTCGTTCACCGCACTGTGCATACCGCGCTGCCCACCGCCATCTTAAGCGGCGCGATCCTGACGGTCGCCGGCCTTACCTACTCCGAGACGTTTCTTATCATGATGGGGACACCTGATACCGTACTGCCCCTCTCCACCGTTTACATGCGGATCATCTTCTGCGGCGTCACCTTTAACATGGTGTACAATTTCTGTGCCTCCATTCTCCGCGCCGCCGGTGATACCAAAAGCCCGTTGGTCTTTCTGCTGTTCGCGGGCGTCCTGAACGTGATTTTGAATCTGGTTTTCGTCATCCAGTTCCAGATGAATGTGGCCGGTGTGGCGCTGGCTACCATCATTTCTCAGGCGGTTTCCGCCGTGCTGGTGGTCATCGCTCTGATGCGCAGAACCGACGCCTGCAAGCTATACCTTAACAAGCTGCGCTTTTACAAGCCCCAGCTGGCGAAAATTCTCCGCATCGGACTGCCTGCGGGCATCCAGAGCGCCCTGTTCGCCATTTCCAACGTGCTGATCCAGTCGTCGGTAAACTCCTTCGGTGATGTTTTCATGTCCGGCAACGCGGCGGCAAGCAACCTTGAGGGCTTCGTCTATGTCTGTCTCAATGCGTTCCACCAGTCCGCCGTCAATTTTGTCGGGCAGAACGCCGGCGCGAAGCAGTACCACCGGGTGCGGCAGACCCTGTGGATCTGTCTGGGGTGCGTTACGGTGGTGGGACTGGTGCTTGGGTCGCTGGTCTACGTGTTCGGCCCCTCGCTGCTCTCCATTTACATCACCGACTCCCCGGAAGCCATCTCCTATGGCATGACCCGTCTGGCCTTCATCTGCCTGCCCTATTTCACATTCGGCATGATGGACGTGACCACCGGCGCGCTTCGGGGCATCGGCGCGTCCTTCGTTCCCATGATGATCTCCATTCTCGGCGTGTGCGGCTTGCGCATCGTCTGGATCTACACCATTTTCCAGATTCCCCAATACCACACGCCACAGTGCCTGTATCTTTCCTATCTTGTCTCATGGGTCATCACCTTCATTGTCCAGCTGGCCGCTTTCTTGATCGTGTTCCGAAGGTATCTGAAAACAGCAGAATAATGCACCATCGGCTTCCCGGCTTTTGATAGGCGTTCGTAAAACAATGAATGGGGCGTATCGGCACAGATACGCTCCATTTTTCAATCCAAAATGCGCACCCCCCTTGGCTCTCCCTCTCGGAGAGCTGTCTGATGCTCCCCGCCCATTGGCCGGGGAGCCATTTTTCATTTTTCTGGAAAAATGGGCTTGACAATTCCCCGGTGCTGTGTTATTGTATTAATGCACTAATACAGTAGTACAAATCAGGAGGTGTCTATGAACTGGAAATTTGCCGGTGACCGTCCGGTATATCAGCAGATCATGGCAGCGATCCGCGGTGCGATCCTGAAAGGCGAGCTGCCCCCGGGAGGAAAAGTCCCCTCCGTCCGGGATCTGGCCGCTCAGGCGCAGGTAAACCCCAACACCATGCAGCGCGCCTTGACGGAGCTGGAGCGGGAAGGTCTTCTCGTCAGCGGCGGCACCAGCGGCCGCAGCGTCACCCAGGACGAAGCCGTTCTCGTCGCCATGCGGGAGCAGACGCTGGAGGAACTCGCCCGGGAATGTGCCGAGAAATTTATGACGTTCGGCGTAACGCCAACACAGGCGGCCCAGCTTTTACTGGGTCTGGAAACGAAGAAGGAGGAATAACATGGAACAAACTGTTCTGACCGCCAGCGGCCTTACCATGCGCTATCACAGCACGCTGGCTCTGGACAATCTGGATCTGACCCTGCCTCAGGGAAAGATCGTCGGTCTTCTTGGCCCCAACGGCAGCGGAAAGACCACCTTTATCAAGCTGGCCGCAGGTCTGCTGACCCCCACGGCGGGCGAGATCACCATTTGCGGCAATAAAATCGGGACGGCCACCAAGGCCGTGGTCTCCTATCTCCCTGACCGCCCCTATTTCAGCCGTCAGGTTCGGGTGGAGCAGCAGCTGGATTTCTTTCAGGATTTTTACGTGGACTTTGACCGGGCGCGGGCAGAGGAAATGCTCTCCGCGCTGAACATCTCCCTGAGCGCCAAATTCAAGGCGTTGTCCAAGGGCAATCAGGAAAAGGTTCAGCTGGTTCTGGTGATGTCCCGCCGGGCAAAGCTGTACCTGCTGGATGAACCCATCGGCGGCGTCGATCCCGCCGCCCGGGATTACATTCTCAATACCATTATCACAAACTACGACCCCAGCGCCACGGTGCTGATCTCAACCCACCTGATCGCCGACGTGGAGCGGGTACTGGACGAGTATCTGTTCCTGTCCCAGGGCTGCATTTTGCAAGGCGGAAACGTGGACGCCGTGCGGGAGGAGACTGGCAAGTCGCTGGATGAACTGTTCCGGGAGGTATTCAAATGTTTGCCAAATTGCTGAAAATGGAATTCCGTTCCACTTGGAACGTGCTGGGCATTCTGTGCCTGAGTCTGGTGGGCGCCGGGCTGCTGGGCGGCGTCGCCATCCGGTATCTGGTGGGTGCCAGCGCTCCGAAGGAGTGGCTGGGGGGTTT
>ENA-ORSL01003316-ORSL01003316.1-human-gut-metagenome-genome-assembly--contig:-NODE-3316-length-10556-cov-3.542234_pt1 | contig 10556 bp, 11 predicted proteins | sample MGYA00242190_ERZ509157 | MGnify/ENA primary metagenome ERZ509157 (study PRJEB26280, sample SAMEA2338664) | human gut metagenome | biome: human gut; feature: human-associated habitat; material: faeces... | reverse complement strand
GCTTCTGACAGATTATAGCTTCCTTGTTGCAGATATTAATGGGGACAGCGTAGTAGACACTTCCGATAATACATTGATGATGCGTGATATACTTGCCCCGAGCGTTTGCGAACACAACTACGTATGGGTAGAGGGAGCCGAGCCTACCTGCAAGGAAGAAGGCGTTGTAGCACACTATCACTGTGAATATTGCGGAAAGAACTTTGATCCGAACTACGGCGAGATTGAAACGATAAGTATTCCCAAAGCAGAACACGAATACGGTTCAATGTACTGGGGGAAATCTGCTAACTTCTGGGAAAACGGCAACATTGAATACTATCAATGCGCCGTTTGCGAAAAATACTTTGATGAGGAATTTAACGAAGTCGAAACCGTTGTGATTCCCAAATACTCAACCAATCTCTCCATTTGCGTAAACGGAACGCCGACGGCGCTCGTGCTTGGAGAACAGCACGAAAACTTCATCGAATGGTCTCTCGAAGGACTTTCGGTTACAAAGGGCGACGTGATCACCATTTGCCAAACCGATAACGCAGAGATCCGTCATAATTATTTTGCCGATGGCAACGTTGACAAGGACGGAAAGATACTTACCACGGCAACTGCAGCGAACGTATCTCTTCACGCAACGCCTAACGGACTTATGTTGTTTATCGACGGATATAAGTACGAAGGAATCGTAATTGAGATTAACGGTGTGCAATATCCGATGAATTACGTGACCTATTCCGGCGAGAAAACGACCGGCTATATCTACGGACTTGTGAATTTTTCCTCGGGCGATAAGTTCGTTGTCGTTGATAACGTAAGCGGTATTGTTTATGATTACGACGACCTATCGGCAGACTTTTCATGGAACACATGGGATTACCACCGAGGCGATAATGGAGAGTTTGTGATAGATAATGCAGGGCGCTACGGTGTTGAGTTTGACGGCGACGTCACCAAGGAAATCTATATCAACAAGCACTTTGCTCCCCTTGACGGGGGCTATTATGAGGTGATCGTTGAGGGCGCGCAGTCCGGAGTGACCATGCAGCAGACGGCGATCCCCGAGGGCAGCGAGGCTTATGAGGGCGTTGTCTGGTATTATAAGCACGACAGCGTGATGAACGTTGACGACATTCTTTCCTATATTGCTGAGAAAGGACTGTATACGTATACCGCATCAATGACGCTTCCTGCAGGAAGCAAGCTGAACATCAAGATGGGCGTTGACACAATCATTACCGCCGATCATCTTACCGAGGTTTATGCAGATGAAGTGTGCCTTACAAAGGATGGCGACTATGTGAAGATCCTTTCCGACGGTGTGTATTTTATCACCTATCTTCCTGCCTACAATGCGTTTGCTATTCACAAATCGGAGGAAGAACTTCCCGATGCTTACCTCTATTGCGATGTTGGCTTTGTTGCGTTGACAAAGGATGCAAATAACGTGGTAACATACGAGGGGCTTGTAGCAGAAGCAAACGACTATTTAACGTTCTTTGATGGTACAAAGACAAAATATCTTCCTATCACTCTTGATAGCAACTCCGACAGTAGCATTGCTCACGTTATGACATCGGAGGGCTTGGATATGCTGTTCTTCAATAAGGCAGGAACATATAATCTTGCCTATAACGCAGAAACAGGAGTGCTTTCCATAACTTCCGTCGGCGGTGACACCAATCAAGGTGGTGACAATGAGCAGGGTGGCAACGAAAGTATTGATGATTATACAATCTTCATTTCTGTTGTTGATTACACCAATGGAAATCAGACGCTTTACCCGACTAAAAATCCCGATAATCCAAACGAGGTTTACGTAAGAGTTGAAACAATTGCAGCGAACAGCTATCGCTCTGCAAGCTCACGCATAACGATCTGCAACAATTCTACGCACGGCTGAAAAAAGGCGGCAGACGCAGACTTGTAGAATATTACGGCGAGGGCTTGTCCGACAGAATGGTGCGCTCCTGCCATACCACCTGTCGAACCGCACTGGAAAAGGCAGTGACGGAAGGTCTGATCACAACCAATCCTGCAATCGGTTGCAGACTGCCACCCAAAAAGGCAAAAGAAATGCAGGTGTTGACACAGGACGAGATCAGGCGATTTCTGATCCAAGCTCACGAGGAAGGATATTACGAATTCTTCCTTCTCGAGCTGACTACGGGTATGCGCCGTGGGGAGATACTCGGCCTTCAATGGAAAGATGTCAACCTTGATACAGGCGAGCTTCACATCAGGCGACAGGTCGTAAAGAAAGGAGCACAAACGCTGATTTCCAAGCCCAAGACCAAATCTTCTATCCGAACGATACTTCTGCCGCCCGGAATGGTAGAAATTCTTGCGGAGCTTAAGAAAAACGCCACCTGTGATTGGGTATTTCCGTCACCCGTGAAGGAAGGCGAACCGAGAAATCCCGATTCACTCTATGGAAGATTTCAAAAGATATTGAAGCGAGCGCAATGCAAGAAAGTCCGCTTCCACGACCTGCGCCACACCTTCGCTACGATGGCACTTGAAAATGGCATGGATATCAAGACTCTCTCCGCCATGATAGACACATCAGCGCCGAGACCACACTCAACATTTATAGTCATATCACCGACACCATGCAGAAGCAGGCAGCGGTCAAAATCGACCGAGAGATCGGCGGTACAGACGCCCAAATGCCCGAATTCACGCAAAGCGTGGAGCCACCCAAGGCAAGTGAACAGGCACAGACCAATGCCACGGCAGAGCCGAAATTTGAGCCGTACAAGGGCAAGATACGCAAGAGCGGCACGGGATGCGTCACCATGATAAACGACCACCTCTACGAAGGACGGTTTTCGCCGAGAGTCAATGGCAAACGCATATCCAAGAATATTTACGCAACCACGCGCGAGGAATGCGAGGAAAAGCTCGCAGAGCTGATAAAAACGATGAGAGCGGAAATCGCGGAGATGAAAAAAGCAGCTAATGCCTAAACGAAAGAAGGGCTGACGGAAACAAACCGTCAGCCCTCAAAAATTGAGTCAGAGGAAGCAAAGAAAAGGCTCTCGGAGAAACACTCACCGAGAGCCTATCTTAATTAGTTTCCACGCAGTTTGAGTCGGATCTCCCGATACTCCTCGGGGAGCTCGTCGAGCGGCATGTTTCTCGGAACGCTGGTCGAGCCGCTTTCCTTGGCGGTGGTATAGTACCACTCCTTGAATTCCAAAACTTTTTGTATCTCGGAAAGCTCTGCGATCTGTCGCTCGATGGACGCCTTTTGATTTCTGATCAGCGCAAGACGCTTATCGATGGTATCGTCGCCCTCGATCGCCATCTCGATAAATACCTTGATGTCACGGAGGGGCATTCCCGTCTTTTTGAGGCACTCGATGATCATCAGCCATTCGTAGTCGGCTTCCTTGAACACGCGAACGCCTCCGTTTGAGCGTTCTACGAACGGGAGCAAGCCTTCTTTATCGTAAAAGCGGAGTGTGGAAGGTGCAACGCCAAGCCTTTTTGCCATTTCTCCAACGGTATAAACCATAAAATCCTCCGAAAATTATAAGGCGTCCTCTAAAAACCCCTGTATTTTAAGACAAGTGGAAGTACATGAGGAGAATTTGACGGCTTAAAAGCCGAAACAGCCTCTATTTGAACCGAAAACTCCCTCTATTATTGCCCATTTTCCTCAAAAGGGCGCAGTTATCCATTAACATGTCGATTTTCGTTTTAAAAATTCATACCTGCAAAGTTATATATCAGATTTGTCAGACCAATATTGAACCACGCTCGTGTGATACCGATATTTCGGATTGTTATCCCGTGCATAGTTCCTGTCATAAATCCAAAGATATGCTCGATTCTGCACCTGATTTTGGATTTTTTGCGGTTGTTTTCTTTCTGTTCTTCTGTAAGAGGATGCCCTCTGTAGCCTTTTTCACAGATATGGTTTTCACAGCCTTCCGGAAGCTGTTCTGCTATTGGTTCTCCCGAGTAAGCACTGTCTGCATACAATGCTTCATCTTTTTCGTCAAGAAAATCTATGCATCTGTTGCTGTCGTGGAGTGCTGCATCTGTTACCGCATAATTGGTGATAAGCTTGCTGTCCGCATCACATTTTACGTGGTCCTTATACCCATAATGGACTTCGTTATTCTTCTTTGTCCATCGTGCATCTGTGTCCTTCTGTGCAAGCTTATGCGCATTCTCGGGCTTCTGCCATTCTTCGGGTATTTTCCCGTTTTTGATTTTCTTATTCTCATCACGACTGTTCCGCTGCCTGGGTGCATCTACAAATGTTGCGTCCACAATTGTTCCCCTATGTGTTATCAGCCCTTCGTTTTCTAGCACTTCATCAAACATACAGAACAGCTTTTCTCCCATTTCTGCATTGGCAAGGGTGTTTTCATAATCCCATATTGTATTGGCATCTATCACCCTATCATTTAAGCCTATTCCCAGAAATCTCATAAAACTCAGTCGGTCATTTATCTGATATTCTGTCTGCTCATAGGAAAGATTGTATATGCGTTTCAGCACCGAAGCCTTGAACTTCACAATGACATCTATGAGCGGACGTCCTCCCTTACTGTAGTCCTCCTTCTGACACACACGGGTTAGTTCGTCTCTGAATATTCCCAATCCATTACGCTGTTCAGTTTCTCCAGCGGATTGCCTAATTCAGTTAATTTTTTGTATCGATTCTCTTCATCAAAGAACCCTATCTGTCCTATTTTCATATCTCTATTATACCACTTTTTTCTCTTTTGTACAGGGGTTTTTAGATGTTCCCATAATAATATAATTATTGCTTTATCCAAAATTAATTTTCTTGACAAAAATGGAGTATTGTGATAACATTATGATGTATATTATGCCAATATAATATGCTTGATATAAGAGAATGATAAAAATGAGCATAAGCAGATGAATATGGCTTTGCCGCAAGAGCAATACATACGGGAAATGACGTTGACGGAAAAAAACGCCCGAGAACTATGGGCTGTGCCGACTTGGAAAATCAGAATAATAATTATAAATAACGTAAATATATTGCTGCATGAAAACTGAACAGACAGTCAGAATGTATTGCAAATTAATAAGCAAACAGGCAAATGACTTGTCACCGTTGAGCGTAGCAAGTCCTGTTCTTGTTGAATTGCTCGGAAAGTATTCTGTTTGTGATATGCTCAAAAATCGGATGCAATTCAAGCAGTCATACGGGGAGGATTTTTTATGACACTAAAAAAAATCAATGCAGCAGTTGCTCTGGCAGTTATTCTGTCGGCTTTATGCCATATTGCAGTAATGACATATTCATTGTGGACAGGGTGGTATAATTACACAATATGCAAAACGCTCCCGAGAATTACGATGACATTTCTTCTTGTACATATTCTGCTCAGCATTATGATTTTCTTTTTCTGTCACGACGGCGCAGACGTTAAATACAAGCGCCTTAATATGGGTACGGCCGTTCAGCGCATAACTGCCATAATTATGATGATATTCTTACATTTCCATATGAACGCTTATGCCCATGTCGCCGCGGGGGAGAGTTTATCGGCGGGTATGACAGTATTTCGCATTGTGACCGAGCTTATCTTCTTCGCCGCTGTGCTGTCACATACAGCCGTATCGTTCAGCAAGGCGTTTATTACGCTGGGTATTGCGCCATCGGAAAATGCTGTGCGAAATATCAGCCGAGCGTCATATATCATCTGTGCCGCATTTATGCTTGCGGCGGGTAGCGGAGCGGTTGTGTTCTATGTTAAGGGGATAATGTGATGAAGAATATACTGATAATCGGCAGCGGAATTTCGGGGCTTACCTGTGCAATAAAATGTGCGGAACAGGGGATGCACGTTATCCTTGTATCACCCTACCCCTCGGAGCGTGCACAGTCGGTAATGGCAGCAGGCGGAATAAACGCCGCCCTTGATACAAATGGCGAGAATGACAGCGTTCTGTGCCATATTGAGGATACAATGAAAGGCGGCTGCGATATTGCATCCCGTACAGCAGTTGAGGGGCTTTGCAGACGTGCTCCGCTGATAATACAATGGCTTGAGGAGCTGGGAACTGTATTTACACGGGATGACAAGCAGCGTATCGACCTGCGGGCATTCGGGGGACAGCGACACAAGCGCACAGCATATGCAGGTGCTTCCACAGGCAAGCAGATAGTCACCGCACTTGTGCATGAAGCAAGACGATTTGAATGTATGGGGCTTATTGAACGACGTCTTGGACTGCATTTTTACTCTGCACTTCTCAATGATGATGAATGCTGCGGTGCACTGCTTTACGATTCAAATAGTCACAGGCTTGAAGCTGTATATGCGGAGGATATTGTAATGGCGACAGGCGGTCAGAACGGGCTTTTCGGCAAGACAACAGGCTCTGCCCTTTGTGATGGATACGCCGCAGGCAAGCTTTTTATGCAGGGAGCGAAACTCAAAAATCTCGAATTTATTCAGTATCACCCTACCACCGTGGAAACCACTCAGAAGCGTATGCTCATAACCGAGGGAGCAAGGGGAGAGGGCGGCAGACTTTATTACCTTGACGGTGACAGACGGGTGTATTTTATGGAGGATAAATACGGCAAGGGGGGTAATCTCATGCCCCGTGATATTGTATCAAAATGTATTTATGACGCACCCTCACAGGTGTATCTTGATATTGCTTTTCTCGGCAAGGAAACCATAAGCAAAAAACTTTCCGAGGTGTATACTCTCTGCCGTGATTATGCAGGTATAGATGTTACAAAGGAAAGTATTCCCGTTTATCCCTCGGTGCATTTCTTTATGGGCGGGCTGTCCGTTGATAACAGTCACAGGACAAATTTGAAACGGCTTTATGCTGTTGGTGAATGTGCTGCAATTTATCACGGTGCAAACCGTCTGGGAGGGAATTCGCTGCTTGCGGCAATACACAGCGGTATGACGGCGGCGGAGAGTATTTCGGGAGAAAATTTAGCTGTTTCCGAGTGTGATTTCAGCTCCTATATATCTGAGCAGGAAAGCCTTATGGATAAAATATTCTCCTCCGAGAGCAGGTTTTCCGCAGTATATGTCAAGCAGGATATTGCAAAAATTATCAACAGCGATCTGGGCATAACGAGAACAGGCGATAAGCTCCGCCGCGGAATAGAAAGTATGGATTATTACCTTTCAGTTTGCGACAAGCTGAAATTTGACTGCGAAATATCACCCTATCAGAGCTACAGCTTAGAGGGAATGATTACTCTTGCAGGAGCGGTGCTGACCTGCGCGGAAGCCAGAAAGGAAACAAGAGGCGCACATATAAGGGAGGACTATCCCGAGCGCAGTGACGATCTCTGCTGTGCTACAGTTATATCCTATAACAGCGGAAAATTTGAAACGGAATTTGTGAAGGAGAGTTAATATGCAGGTCAAGATAAAACGCTGCAAGGGAGCGGGCTGCAAGCCATACTGGCAGACCTTCAATTATGAGGGAAGTCCCGAAAAAACAGTAGCAGCTGTGCTGGACGAGCTTAATTTCACCGATGACCTTTATGATATAAACGGCGACCCCGCCCCGAGGATACAGTGGGAATGCAGCTGTATGCAGAAAATGTGCGGCGCCTGTGCAATGGTAATAAACGGCATGCCCGCCCTTGCCTGCGGTGTTTTTCTTCGGGATATAAAAGGGGATATGTTGGTGCTGGAGCCGCTATCAAAATTCCCTGTTGTCGCCGACCTTATTGTGGACAGAAGTATCATTGATGATGAGCTGCGTCGGGCGGAAATATATGTGGGCAAATACGGCGGTGCGGATAAAAAGGAATATGAGCATATGTATTCTGCGGCGAAGTGCCTTAAATGCGGACTTTGCCTTGAAGTGTGCCCCAATTACAGCGGAGGTGAACGCTTTTTCGGCGCACTTTTTGCCAATGACGCATATCTTGTTCACGGTATGTCCGCGGACAGAAAGAGGGAAATAAAGAAGGAATATAATGAGCACTTTGCAAAGGGCTGTTCAAAGTCCCTTGCCTGCCGCGATATATGCCCTATGAAGATACCGACTCTTTCTTCGATACTGAAAATGAATAAGGGCAGATGATAATTGTACAGACTCATTGTGATTAGCCAATATGCGTCGGGTTTACATATGCAGCAAGACTATCTTCACACTTTTTTGTTCTTTATCATATCGCCGCACAGATTTTGTCAGGATACACACCGCTTATTGTTAATTGTGGCAACCTCTAAAAACCCCGGTATTTTAAGGCAAGCGTAAGTACAAGAGGTGAATTTGCCGTCTTAAAAGCCGAAACAACCTCTATTTGCACCGAAAATCCCCTCTATTATTGCCATTTTGAGGAAAAAGGGCGATATTAAAGGGGATTATTGTACGAATATAGCGCAATTTCTACTTTTAGGGACAGAAATTGGCTCATTAGTTTTCGCTTAATCAAATATCCTGGGTTTTTAGAGGTTGCCATAAATTTTTTGTGAAACCACTTGACTTAAAGTTAACTTCAACTTGTATAATCATATTATACATCTGAAAGATTCGTTTGTCAAGCGACGGAACGGAGATATTATGTACAATCCTCAACTCGACACCTTTGTGGCGGTTGCCGAGCAAGGCAGCTTTTCAAAGGCGGCGGAAATACTATACATCACACCAACGGCGGTGATGAAGCAGATCAACGCACTCGAATCCCATCTCGGCTTTGCTCTTTTCGTGCGAACAAATCACGGTCTTGCGCTGACGGCGGCAGGCGAGAGCTTTTTGAAGGACACGAAATACATAATAAGCTATTCGGCACGCGCCACCCAAAAGGCGAAAAACATTGATGAGGTCGAGCATAACAAGCCTATCCGCATCGGCACGTCCATCATGACGCCTGCAAAATTCCTGCTCGATATATGGTCGCAGATACAGTCAATGGATCCGTCGCTGAAGATCGAGCTGATCCCCTTTGACAACACACCCGAAAACGCACAGGAGATCCTTGGCAATCTCGGTGAGCATATCTATATGGTGGCAGGTATTTACGACAAGCCCCTGATCGAATACGCAGGTTGTCGTGTTACGCATCTGGAGGACAAGCGGATCGCCCTCGCCTTTCCGCTGACACATCCGCTTGCGGGTAAAGATAGGATCACCGCCGAGGATATCCACGGTCAGAGCGTGATGCTGGTGCGCGGAAGCTGGGGAGAATACGTTAGCGGACTTCGTCGGGATCTTACGGCAGAGGACGTGCGTATCGTGGATTTTAATTTCTATTCTCTGAACGTTTTCAACGAGGCCGCCAAGCAGAATATGCCCATTATGGTGATCGACGGTTGGGAGAATATCCATCCGCTGATGAAGATCATCCCTCTTGAATGGGAGCATACCATTCCGTTCGGTATCATGTACGGGCAAAAGCCCTCGGGGCAGGTGGCGTCCTTTATCAACATCGTTCAGCAGATCACAAAATAACAGCAAACGCTTCGGATTCGTCCGAGGCGTTTTTGCTTGAACTTTTGGTTCAAGCGGTGAACAAATGTGAGATTCCGTCAGCGCGCCATATATGCTATACTTATACTGTCAAAAAATATTTCCTTACGGAGGATCTTACAACATGGAATTTGTAACACTTCACAACGGCGTAAAAATGCCCATTCTCGGCTACGGTGTGTATCAGGTCAGAAAAGATGAATGCGAGCGATGCGTACTTGATGCCTTGAAGGTTGGCTATCGCTCCATTGACACGGCGCAGTCCTATTTCAATGAAGAAGAAGTCGGCACAGCACTTGTGAAAAGCGGCATCCCGAGAGAAGAAATCTTCCTCACCACAAAGGTGTGGATCGAGCATTACGGATAAGAAGGTATGAAGCCGATACGCATCGTAAAGATCGTCATTGATGCCTTGATGTATCTCTCGTTCCTGCTTCTCATGGGTCAGCATCTTGCATCGGGGGCGATTCACGAATGGCTCGGTATAGGACTGTTCGTCTGCTTTCTCGCACACAATGCCCTCAATTACAAATGGTACAAGGTTCTCTTTAAGGGGAAATATACCGCACAGCGTGGCGTTCAGACTGCGGTTAATCTTCTCTTGATGATCAGCTTTATCGCTTGCATGGTATCCGCGCTGATGATCTCGGGCTCGGTGCTTCGGGAATTTCGCATCCCCGGTACGATGATGCTCGGGCGAAAGCTGCATATGGTAAGCTCCGCATGGTGCTTTGTACTGATGAGCCTTCACCTCGGGCTTCATATCCGTGAGCCGAAGGGCAAGGCGCAAAAAATCTGCTTTTACATCGTTACTCTTTCTGCATCCGTTTACGGAATATATCATTTTCTTGTGAGAAGATTTTACGAGGAGCTGTTTCTTCTCACCGAATTCAAGGCGTTTGATTACGACAAGCTCCTCATCGAATATCTTTTTGAGACGGCATGCATCTCGGCTCTGTTTGTGATGCTGACATTCCTTTTCAAAAAAATCAGCAAATCATTAAAGGAGAAAAGAAGAAATGAGAAAAAATCTTAAAAGAAAGGCAAATTCTCATAAGGATGTTTTTAAGCATCTATCTAAATCTGCCGATTGAGAGTGCAAACAAAAA